>CXWF01003462.1_pt1 | contig 20665 bp, 15 predicted proteins | sample 468421 | NCBI WGS metagenome assembly CXWF01 (sample SAMEA2620812, study PRJEB7988) | marine metagenome | biome: marine biome (ENVO:00000447); feature: surface water layer (ENVO:00002042); material: "saline water (ENVO:00002010), including plankton (ENVO:xxxxxxxx)" | depth 5 m
GCGTAGCCATTGCCTGCGGCAATACCTTCATCTGCAAGCCCTCCGAGAAAGATCCCTCGGTGCCGATCCGCCTTGCCGAACTCTTCATGGAAGCAGGGGCGCCTGCCGGTGTCCTCAATGTCGTGAATGGCGACAAGGAAGCGGTCGATACGATCCTCACCGACCCGACGATCCAGGCGGTAAGCTTCGTCGGCTCGTCCGACATTGCGCAATATGTTTATGCAACGGGCGCCGCAAACGGCAAGCGGGTGCAGGCTATGGGCGGCGCCAAGAACCATGCCATCATCATGCCCGATGCCGATATGGACCAGGTTGTGAACGATCTCATCGGTGCGGGTTACGGTTCGGCAGGTGAACGCTGCATGGCGATCTCGGTCGCCGTGCCGGTTGGCGAGGACACGGCCGAGCGTCTTGTTGAAAAGCTTGTGCCGCGTGTGCAGGCGCTCAAGGTCGGACCGTCCAATGCGGCGGACAGTGATTATGGCCCCGTCGTTACCAAGGCGCATCTCGACAAGGTGAGTTCCTATATCGACATGGGCGTGAAGGAAGGCGCGAAGCTGCTGGTCGACGGGCGCGGTTTCAAGCTTCAAGGCTATGAAAACGGCTTCTTCCTTGGCGGTTCGCTGTTCGATCATGTGACGCCGGACATGCAGAGCTACAAGGACGAGATCTTCGGTCCCGTCCTGCAGATCGTCCGCGCAAAGGATTTCGAGGAGGCGGCTTCGCTGCCGACGAAGCATCAATATGGCAATGGCGTTGCGATCTATACGCGCGACGGCGATGCGGCCCGCACCTTCGCATCCAATGTTCAGGTCGGCATGGTCGGCATCAATGTGCCGATCCCGGTGCCGCTCGCCTATCACACCTTTGGCGGCTGGAAGCGTTCGGCCTTCGGCGACACCAACCAGCACGGGCCGGAAGGCGTGAAATTCTGGACGCGGATCAAGACTGTCACCTCGCGCTGGCCGGGCGGCGGCGTCAAGGAAGGTTCGTCCTTCGTCATTCCGACCATGAAGTAAGCGACTCCGTTTTGCGTTATGCCTTTCGTGGGGCGTAATGCTGTGGAGCTTGTTCGAATTGCGCGGCGAGCCTGACGAGGTGTTGCATGCGGATGTCTCTTCCAATCGGTGATTGTGGATGATGGCCGAGCCTTTGTGTTCATGTGGTGTTCTTCTGATGTCCGGCAGGTCATGAGTTCAGGACCGCTTGCTCCCTATCGCGAAAAGATTGCCCGCGGCGAAATTGCCGAGGACGTTGCGCAGGCGCATGCCGTCGAGCGGTTGCAGCATCTCGCCGATGAACTGGCGGAATGGAAACCCGGCAAGAAGGCGGGGCCGCTTGCCGTTCTCGGTCTCGGAAAAGCGGTGACGCCGCCTGAAGGCCTTTACATCTGGGGCGGGGTCGGGCGCGGTAAGTCCATGCTCATGGACCTCTTTTTCGAGACGGTGGAAATCGCGCCGAAGCGTCGCGTTCATTTCCACGCCTTCATGCAGGAGGTGCATGAACGTATCTTCGACTGGCGGCAGAAGGAGAAGGAGGGAAAGGTCAAGGGCTCGGATCCCATTCCACCCGTGGCCGATATGATCGCAGGGGAAGCGGCACTTCTCTGCTTCGACGAATTCCAGGTTCACGACATCGCCGATGCCTCCATCCTCGGACGCCTCTTTTCGCAGCTTTTCGAGCGCGGTGTCGTCGTGGTGGCGACCTCAAACCGTGCGCCGGACGGGCTCTATGAAGGCGGGCTCAACCGGCACCGCTTTCTGCCCTTCATCGACCTGGTGAAAACGAAGATGGATGTGCTGCATCTGGATAGCGCGACGGATTATCGCCTCGACCGTATCAAGGGCTTGCCCATCTATTACACACCGCTTGGACCGCAAGCCGATGCTGCGCTCGACGATGCCTTCGAGAAGCTGACGGACTCGACCCATGGTGAGCCGGTGACATTGTCGCTGAAAAGCCGTGCGGTGGAGGTACCCGAGGCACGGCACGGCGTGGCGCGCTTTTCCTTCGCCGACCTTTGCGCGCGGCCGCTCGGTGCGGCCGACTACCTCAAGATTGCGCAATGCTTTCACACCGTCATCATACGCGATGTGCCGGTGATGGGGCCGGAGCGGCGCAACGAGGCGAAGCGTTTCGTGACGCTTATCGACGCGCTTTATGAGGCGAAAGTGAAGCTCATTCTATCGGCGGATGCGCCCCCCCTCTCGCTCTACGAGGAGGGTGACGGCGCGTTCGAATTCGAGCGCACCGTGTCGCGGCTGATGGAAATGCAGAGTGCGGATTATATGGAACTCAGAAGCGCCGACTGAGTGCTTTTCAACGGCCCGTATCAGGCGAGCGCGAAGGGCGAAGGCCGAGGCCCGTGGTGGGCTTGTTCGTGGCGTTCGAGGCATCGGCGAACTTCTGCGCGGAAGCGTCGGGCGCCATGTCGAGCCGATAATTCCAGGATTGGCCGAAAGTCGCCGACATCATGCCGAAGGCGATCGTCTGCTTTGGCTCGGTGCGTGATGTTTTCCGTGCGATTTCGAGCGAGAAATCGCGGGCGGCCCGACGGTCCACGGGCGCAAAGCCAAGCAACATCGGGTCGAGGTCGGCGGCGGCAATGGTCGTTTCCTCTACCTCGCCATCCTTGTTCCGCAGGAGGGCAATGACGCCTCCGAAGTCCCCCTTCGTTGCCGTGGAGCCCCGCTCCTCGCAGAAGGAACGGCCTTCGCGCAGGGCGGCTTCGAGGAAACGGCAATCCTTGCCCGTGAGCGCGGAAAGCGCATGTTCGCCCAGATCGCGGCCGGTCATGATGGAGGAGGAAATGCCGGCGATGGTGAGAACCTCGCCGATGGTAAGAGCGCCAATTGCCGGCGCTGCGCAACCCGACAGCGCGAGAAGACCCAAACCGGCCAACGCGGCGCGAGGTGCGTTCGGGAATCTCGTGAAGTTATTGCGACGGATCGTCTGCTTCATTACGCACGCCCCCAAACCAACTGGTCCCAACGGGGTGAAAATTTACGCCTGCCGGGACTTCTGCGCGGATCCCTCGGACCGTGCGCTAGCCCGCGCTGCACCCCTGAACATCGCGGGTCAACCTTTACGTTGGGTAAAAATCATGGGCTTCGACAAGCATCTGTGTCAACGCGAGACAGGTTTCGTAGTTAATATCCTGACTGCGGAGAACATGACCTTTTCCATGCTTACGTTGCGGAGCGCGCGGATTCACGCTACTAGGCTGCGAGGTTAACCACGACGCACGCATATCGGAGGCTTTTCACACCATGGCGCGCAAGAAAATCGCACTCATCGGCGGCGGCCAGATTGGCGGCACGCTGGCTCATCTCGCCGCTCTCAAGGAGCTTGGCGACGTTGTCATCTTCGATATCGCGGAGGGCCTGCCTCAGGGCAAGGCTCTCGATCTCGCGCAGTCGGGTCCGGTCGAGGGCTATAACTCTGCTCTGTCCGGCACCAACAGCTACAAGGACATCAAGGGCGCCGACGTCGTGATCGTCACTGCCGGTGTTCCGCGCAAGCCCGGCATGAGCCGTGACGACCTGCTCGGCATCAACCTCAAGGTGATGGCGCAGGTCGGCGAAGGCATCGCGAAATACGCGCCCAATGCTTTTGTCATTTGCATCACCAACCCGCTCGACGCCATGGTCTGGGCGCTGCGTCAGTTCTCCGGCCTGCCTCACAACAAGGTTGTCGGCATGGCGGGTGTGCTCGACAGCGCGCGTTTCAGCTATTTCCTCTCCGAAGAATTCAATGTCTCGGTCGAGGACGTGACGGCTTTCGTTCTCGGCGGTCATGGTGACACGATGGTGCCGCTGGCCCGCTATTCGACAGTTGGCGGCATTCCGCTGCCCGACCTTGTAAAGATGGGGTGGACCACGAAAGAGAAGCTCGACAAGATCATCCAGCGCACCCGCGATGGTGGCGCCGAGATCGTTGGCCTTCTGAAGACGGGATCGGCCTTCTACGCGCCGGCGACCTCCGCCATCGATATGGCGGATGCGTACCTCAAGGACAAGAAGCGCGTTCTACCCTGTGCCGCCTATCTCAATGGCGAGTTTGGCGTGAAGGATATGTATGTCGGTGTGCCGGTGGTGGTCGGTGCGGGCGGTGTCGAACGCATCGTGGAGATCAACCTTAATGCCTCCGAGAAGAAGCAGTTCATGGGCTCGGTCAAGGCCGTGAAGGGGCTGGTCGATGCCTGCAAGAAAATCGATCCGGCCGTTGCCTCCGGCAAACCCGCAAAGGGCCGGGCTCTCAAGGGCAAGGCCCCGAAAGGCAAGGCAGCCGCGAAAAGGAAGTAATCCGTTTTGAAGCGGATCGGAAAGGGCGGGTCTTAGGGCCCGCCTTTTTTTATTGGCATTTTGTGTGCCAATATGACTTGTTTGCAGGCAGATCATTTCCATATAATGCTCTTCATTAATCAGCGCCGGGGAGGCTCAGGAAATGAAACGTTTGATGGCTGCTGCAATCAGCCTGGTGGTGGCGATTGCCGCGATCGGTTTCGGTATCATCTGGTTTTTGCCTTCGGCGCAGGACGCGATCATGGCGCGCGTGGTCGCCTCGAATGTTGCCGTCACTACGGCGGTTCTCGATGAAGATGCGCTTCATGTCGTGCTGTGTGGTACCGGGTCGCCTGTACCGGACCCCGAGCGAGCGCAGTCCTGTGCCATCGTCTATGCGGGTGGCAAGGTTTTCATGGTCGATTCCGGGCTTGGCGGCTGGGAAAGGCTTGCCCGGTTTCGGCTTCCCGTTGATGACCTGACGGCTATTTTGCTGACCCATTTCCATTCCGATCACATCAGCGGTATTCCCGATATTGCGCTTAACAGCTGGGCCTCCGGCCGCCGCGAGGCGCTTGTTCTTTACGGCCCGCCCGGCGTCGAGACGGTCGCGAAGGGCTTCGACCTCGCGTACTCGCTTGATGATGGCTACCGGATTGCTCACCACGGAGCCGATTTCTTCGTTGCCGAAGGGGCGGACTATCTGCCGATCGTGGTCGATGTGCCGGACCGTCATGCAGGCGTTACCGTCTTCGATGAGGGCGGCGTCAAGGTTACGGCCTTCAGGGTCAGCCATGAGCCGGTCGACCAGGCTTATGGCTACAGGATCGATTACAAGGGGCGCTCCGTCGTCTTCAGCGGCGATACGAAGAAGGACGAGAATGTCGCGACGTTCGCCAGGGGCGCCGATGTGCTGATCCATGAGGCTCTTGCGGACCATATGGTGGGGCTGCTGGAGCAGGGGCTGGATGACACAGGCGACCGCCGCGCCAAGGTGATGCATGACATCCCCGATTATCACGCAACGCCTGTGCAGGCCGCGGAAATCGCCAACGAGGCAGGTGTGAAGCTGCTCGTCTACACGCATATCGTGCCCCGATTGCCGAATGCATTGGCGGAGAGGGTCTTTCTGCGCGGTGTCTCCGCCATACGAAGCGGTGGCGTCGAATTGGGCTATGACGGGCTCTATCTTGAGCTTCCGGCCGGTTCGGAAAAGATCGTCGAACACGACCTCCGCTGACGCAGCGTCATAAGCCGTAGCGCCACCGGCGGCGCTACGGAAACGGATTTCCAGAAAGAGAAAAGCCGCTATTACAGGCGCGGGCGTGACGATCTCCCGGTTGCGCCCACCCGCTCGGGTGGTATAACTCCGAGCCATCCGACATACCTATCGGTCGATTTTTTCCTTCTGGCGACGCGGATTCCCGCGCCGCTCTCCAGCCGGACGGTTTTTCATGAATATTCACGAATACCAGGCCAAGGCCGTGCTCGCGAAGTACGACGTGCCGGTGCCCCGCGGGCATGCGGCGTTCACTCCCGAAGAAGCAGTGGCGAAGGCCAAGGAACTGGGCGGGCCGGTTTGGGTCGTCAAGGCGCAGATTCATGCGGGCGGCCGCGGCAAGGCCGGCGGCGTCAAGGTGGTGAAGTCGGTCGAGGATGTCGAGAAGGAGGCAAAGCGCCTTCTCGGTTCAACACTCGTCACGCACCAGACGGGCCCCGAAGGCAAGGAAGTGCATCGCCTCTACATCGAGGAAGGCTCCTCGATCGAACGCGAACTCTACCTCTCCGTGCTTGTCGATCGCGCGACTTCGCGCATTTCCTTCATCGTTTCGACTGAAGGCGGCATGGATATCGAGGAAGTTGCGGCAAAGACGCCGGAAAAGATTCTCAGCTTCTCGGTTGACCCCGCCTCGGGCATCAGCAGCTTCCATGGCCGTAAGGTGGCTTATGCACTGGGTCTCGAAGGCGATCAGGTGAAGAAGGGCGTTGCCCTCATCGAAAAGCTCTACAAGGCCTTCGTTAGCGAAGACATGAGCATGCTCGAGATCAACCCGCTCGTCGTCACGGGCGAGGGCGATGTGGTCTGCCTCGACGCGAAGGTGAATTTCGACTCGAACGCGCTTTACCGCCACAAGGATATCGTCGAGTTGCGCGACCTTACGGAAGAAGATCCGGCGGAAGTCGAGGCGTCCAAGTACGACCTCAACTACATCAAGCTCGACGGCAAGATCGGTTGCATGGTGAACGGCGCGGGCCTTGCCATGGCGACGATGGATATCATCAAGCTCTATGGCTCCGAACCTGCGAACTTCCTCGATGTCGGCGGTGGCGCGACCAAGGAAAAGGTGACGGCCGCCTTCAAGATCATCCTCTCCGACTCGAGCGTTGAAGGCATTCTCGTCAACATCTTCGGGGGCATCATGCGCTGCGACATTATCGCGGAAGGCGTCGTTGCCGCCGCGAAGGAAGTGTCGCTCGGCGTACCGCTCGTCGTTCGTCTGGAAGGCACGAATGTCGATCTTGGCAAGAAGATCATGGCGGAATCCGGCTTGCCCATCATCTCCGCCGACAACCTCGCCGACGCGGCCGAGAAGATCGTCAAAGCCGTGAAGGAGGCCGCATAATGTCCGTTCTCGTCGACAAGAACACCAAGGTCATCTGTCAGGGCTTTACCGGCAATCAGGGTACGTTCCATTCGGAACAGGCGATTGCTTATGGCACGAAGATGGTTGGCGGCGTGAGCCCCGGCAAGGGCGGTACGAAGCATCTCGATCTTCCCGTTTTCAACACGGTTGCCGAAGCGGTCGAGAAGACGGGTGCGACGGCTTCCGCAATCTACGTTCCGCCGCCCTTCGCAGCCGACGCGATCCTTGAAGCCATCGATGCCGGTATCGAGCTTGCCGTCTGCATCACCGAGGGCATTCCCGTCCTCGACATGGTCAAGGTGAAGCGTGCGCTTTCGGGTTCGAAGACGCGCCTCGTCGGTCCGAACTGCCCTGGCGTCATCACGCCGGGCCAGTGCAAGATCGGCATCATGCCGGGCCATATTCACAAGCCGGGTTCGGTCGGCATCGTGTCGCGCTCGGGTACGCTGACCTATGAAGCGGTTGCCCAGACTACGGCGGCGGGCCTTGGTCAGACGACCTGCATCGGCATTGGCGGCGACCCCGTTAACGGCACGAACTTCATCGATTGCCTCGAGATGTTCCTTGGCGACCCCGACACGAAGTCGATGATCATGATCGGTGAAATCGGTGGCACGGCCGAAGAAGAGGCGGCTGAGTTCCTCAAGGCGTCCAAGGTGAAGAAGCCGGTCGTCGGCTTCATTGCGGGCGTCACGGCCCCTCCGGGCCGCCGCATGGGTCATGCGGGCGCGATCATCTCGGGCGGCAAGGGCGGTGCGGAAGACAAGATGGAGGCGATGCGCTCGGCCGGCATCACTGTCGCGGCTTCCCCCTCGGCGCTCGGCACGACGCTTGTCGAGGTTCTCGGCAAGTAATCGAGCTGTTATCTAGGTTATTCGAGCGGGGTGCCCGGGGTTCGGGCGCCCCGTTTCGTTATTTACGGCTTTCTTCGCCGTTTTTGGCATTTTGCGCCTGTTTGCTGCTTCGCCGGTGTTAATCCGTCACAGAGCGCCTATATTCCTTAGGTGAATGCTTGATTTGGCCCTTTTTCTGGGGGCTCTCCAAAATGTGCCTCAACGGCAAATCCCGTTTGACGGCGCGTTGCCTCTATGGCAATTTTCTGTCATGAAGCTCACCGACTGGCTCGAATCCAATGGTCTCACGGCAAGCGCCTTTGCCGAACAGCTTGGTGTGTCCGTTTCCACGGTCACGCGCTGTATGAACGGCCAGCGTCGCCCCGAATGGCAGACGCTCGATGCGATCTACAAGGCCACGGGCGGTCAGGTGACCCCGAATGATTTTTTGTCCGACGACACGGCTCTTCAGGGAGCGGTTCAGGCCGCGCCGCAGCCAAATGGACCCGATACCATGAGCAAGAATGGTGAGAACGACCGCATGGAGCGGACGTCCTTCCTCTATGGCGCGAACGCGCCTTTCGTGGAAGAGCTCTATGCGCGTTATCAGGAAAGCCCCTCTTCGGTCGACCCCGAATGGCGAACTTTCTTCGAGGGGTTGGGCGATGCGCCCGAGGATGTACTCAAGGAGGCGAAAGGTGCCTCCTGGCAGCGTACCGATTGGCCAATCCCTGCCAATGGCGAACTGGTAAGCGCGCTTGACGGCAATTGGGGCCCGGCAATGGCCGAGGCGGGCAAGGTTCGCGGCAAGATCGAACAGCGCCAGCCTGCCGCCAGCGAGGATGAAATTCGGGCGGCGACGCTCGATTCCGTCCGTGCCCTGATGATGATCCGTGCCTACCGGATTCGCGGTCACCTCGACGCCGATATCGATCCGCTCGCACTTCGTCCGAAGTCGCAGCACCCCGAGCTTCAGCCCGAGAGCTATGGCTTCGGCCCCGACGATCTCGATCGGCCGATCTTCATTGATCATGTGCTTGGCCTCGAGACGGCAACCGTGCGCGAGATGCTCGATATTCTACGCCGTACCTATTGCGGTACGCTCGCCGTCGAGTTCATGCATATCGGCGACCCGGAAGAGAAGGCCTGGATTCAGGAGCGCATCGAAGGGCCGGACAAGGAAATCGCCTTCACCGACATGGGCCGCTCAGCCATTCTGGACAAGCTGATTGCGGCTGAAGGCTTCGAGAAATTCTGCGGCGTGAAGTATGTCGGCACCAAGCGGTTTGGTCTCGATGGTGCGGAATCGATCATCCCCGCGCTCGAACAGGTCATCAAGCGCGGCGGCGCGCTCGGCGTGAAGGAAATCGTTTTCGGCATGGCCCATCGTGGCCGCCTCAACGTTCTTACCAACGTCATGTCGAAGCCCTATCGCGCGGTCTTTCATGAATTCAAGGGCGGCTCGTCCACGCCGGAAGATGTCGACGGCTCGGGCGACGTGAAGTATCACCTCGGCGCATCGTCAGACCGCGAGTTCGACGGCAACAAGGTGCATCTCTCCCTCACCGCCAATCCGTCGCATCTCGAAATCGTTGATCCCGTCGTGCTCGGCAAGGCGCGCGCGAAACAGGACCAGCATCACGACCGTCAACGCGGGACAGTGATCCCGCTTCTCATTCACGGCGATGCCGCCTTTGCCGGCCAGGGCATCGTTGCCGAATGTCTCGGTCTTTCCGACCTCAAGGGGCATCGCACCGGCGGCTCGATCCATTTCATCGTGAACAACCAGATCGGCTTCACCACGAGTCCGATCAACAGTCGCTCCTCACCTTATCCTTCCGATGTCGCGAAGATGGTGCAGGCGCCGATCTTTCATGTGAACGGTGACGACCCCGAAGCCGTGGTTCATGCCGCGAAGATCGCGACGGAATTCCGTCAGCGTTTCAACAAGCCGGTCGTTATCGACATGTTCTGTTATCGCCGCTTCGGTCACAATGAAGGCGATGACCCGAGCATGACGCAGCCCTTGATGTACGAGAAGATCAAGGGGCATCCGACGACGCTCCAGATCTATTCGAAGCGTCTTATCGAGGGCGGTCTCATGTCGGCCGAAGAGGTCGAGGAGCGCGTGGCTGCTTTCCGCGCGCAGCTTGAGGAAGATTTCGAGGCTGTATCGACCTTCCGCCCCAACAAGGCGGACTGGCTCGATGGGCGCTGGTCTGGTCTCAGCAAGGCCGAAGGCGAGGCGCGCCGCGGCGAGACGGCGGTCGAAATCAGGAAGCTCAAGGAGATCGGCCGCAAGATTACCGAGGTGCCCGACGATTTTCACATTCACAAGACCGTCCAGCGCTTCATGGATAATCGCCGCAAGGCAATCGAGACAGGCGAGAATATCGACTGGTCGACGGCGGAAGCGCTTGCTTTCGGATCGTTGCTCGACGAAGGCATCAAGGTGCGTCTATCGGGGCAGGATTCCGAACGCGGTACTTTCGTCCAGCGCCATTCCGTGCTGAACGACCAGAAGACCGAAGACCGCTACGTGCCGCTCAACAATATTTCAGACGAACAGGCCGAATACGAAGTCATCAACTCGATGCTCTCGGAGGCCGCCGTGCTCGGTTTCGAGTATGGCTACAGCCTTGCCGAACCCAATGCACTGGTCCTCTGGGAAGCGCAGTTCGGCGATTTTGCGAACGGCGCACAGGTCGTGATCGATCAGTTTATTTCGTCGGGCGAACGCAAGTGGCTGCGCATGTCGGGTCTCGTGATGCTGTTGCCCCACGGTTATGAGGGGCAGGGGCCGGAGCACTCTTCCGCACGTCTCGAACGCTATCTGCAGATGTGTGCGGAAGACAACATGCAGGTTGCGAACTGCACGACGCCTATGAATTATTTCCACATTCTGCGCCGTCAAATGCACCGCAACTTCCGCAAACCGCTCATCCTGATGACGCCGAAGTCGCTGCTGCGCCACAAGCGCGCCGTGTCGACCCTGAAGGAATTCGGTCCGGGCTCGTCCTTCCACCGCGTATTGTGGGACGATGCGGAGATGCTGCCGGACCAGAAGATCAAGCTTGTCGCCGACAAGGAGATCACGCGCGTCGTTCTTTGTTCGGGCAAGGTCTATTACGACCTCTACGAGGAACGCGAACGGCGGGGCATCACGGATGTCTATCTCATGCGCGTCGAACAGCTTTACCCGTTCCCCGCGAAGTCACTGATGACGGAGCTTTCGCGCTTCCCGGATGCCGAATTCGTGTGGTGTCAGGAAGAACCCAAGAATATGGGCGCATGGAATTTCATCGAACCCAATATCGAATGGGTGCTCAATCATCTCGGTACGCGCTATCGCCGCGCTTCCTATGCAGGGCGCCCGGCTTCTGCTTCGACGGCGACGGGTCTCATGAGCAAGCACAACCAGGAACTCAATCAGCTTCTTTCGGAGGCGCTCCGGATCGACTGATCCCCGCCCCGCAGAACGTTCGGAAAGGTGAACCTCAATGGCGACGGAAATTCGCGTGCCCACGCTTGGCGAGTCGGTGACTGAAGCCACCGTCGCGCAATGGTACAAGAAGCCGGGCGACAGCGTCGCGGCGGACGAACCGCTTGTCGAGCTGGAAACCGACAAGGTGACGGTGGAAGTTCCGGCACCTTCGGCAGGCATTCTTTCTGAAATCATCGCCAAGGATGGCGAGACGGTGGAGGTTGGTGCACTGCTTGGCCAGATCGGCGAAGGCAAGGGTGCTGCTCCTGCTCCGAAGAAGGAAGAGCCCAAAAAGACCGAAGCGAAAACCGAAGCGAAAACCGAAGTCTCGCCCGATCCAAAGAAGGAAGAGCCGAAGCAGGAAGAGGCCAAGGGCCCGTCGAAGCCCGCCGATGCCGAACCCTCTCCGGCCGTTCGCCGTGTGGCTGCCGAGAATGATCTCGATGTGTCGAAGGTCAAGGGGACGGGCAAGGGCGGCCGGGTGACGAAGGCGGATGCCGAAGAGGCCGCTTCCTCCGCGAAGGCCCCGTCTCCGGCGAAAGCACCGGAAGCGCCGGTTCGCGCGCCCGCGCCCGCCGATCAAGGCGCACGCGAGGAGCGCGTGAAGATGACGCGGCTGCGCAAAACCATCGCGACGCGTCTCAAGGAAGCGCAGAACACGGCGGCGATGCTCACCACCTTCAACGAGGTGGACATGACGAACGTCATGGCGCTCCGCGCGCAGTACAAGGATCTCTTCGAGAAGAAACATGGCGTGCGCGTCGGCTTCATGGGGTTCTTCGTAAAGGCCTGCATCCATGCGCTGCAAGAGCTTCCGGCCGTCAATGCAGAGATCGATGGCGAGGAGCTCGTCTACAAGAATTACTACAATATCGGTGTCGCGGTCGGCACGGAGCGTGGCCTTGTTGTGCCCGTCATTCGCGATGCCCAGGATCTCTCGATCGCCGATATCGAAAAGACGATCAACGATTTCGGACGCCGCGCGCGCGACGGGGCTCTCAAGCTCGATGAGCTGCAAGGCGGCACCTTCACGATCTCGAATGGCGGCGTCTATGGCTCGCTCATGTCGACGCCGATTCTCAATGCCCCGCAATCCGGCATTCTCGGCATGCACAAGATCCAGGAGCGGCCGATGGTCGTCGACGGGAAGATCGAAATCCGTCCGATGATGTATCTCGCGCTCTCCTACGATCACCGCATCGTCGACGGCAAGGAAGCTGTCACCTTCCTTGTCCGCGTGAAGGAATCGCTGGAAGACCCGCAGCGTCTGCTGCTCGACCTCTGAGGTATATCAATGGCTGATGCATTCGACCTTGTAGTGATTGGCGCGGGCCCCGGCGGCTATGAATGCGCGATCAAGGCGGCGCAGCTCGGCCTCAAGGTCGCTTGCGTCGAAAAGCGCGACCGTCTGGGCGGAACCTGTCTCAATATCGGCTGTATTCCCTCCAAGGCCTTGCTTCACGCCTCCGAGCTTTTCCACGAAGCGGGAACGAGCTTCTCGGATATGGGCATCGAGGTTTCGAAGCCGAAGCTCAATCTCAAGCAGATGCTTGCCTTCAAGGACGAAGCCATCGACGGCAACACCAAGGGCATCGAGTTCCTCTTCAAGAAGAACAAGATCGAATGGGTGAAGGGAGAGGGCGTCATCGACGCGCCGGGCAAGGTGAAAGTTGGTGATCGTGTCCTTGAGACAAAGAACATCGTCATCGCCACGGGCTCGGATGTAGCAAAGCTGCCGGGCGTCGAAATTGACGAGAAGACAGTCGTCTCCTCCACCGGCGCGCTCGAACTCGGCAAGGTGCCTGGCAAGCTCGTCGTCGTCGGCGGTGGCGTGATCGGTCTCGAGCTCGGCTCGGTCTGGCGCCGTCTCGGTGCGGAAGTCACCGTGGTCGAGTTTCTCGACAATATCCTGCCGGGTATGGATGGCGAGGTCGTGAAGAATTTCACTCGCACGCTCAAGAAGCAGGGCTTCACCTTCAAACTCGGCACGAAGGTGACGAAGGTCGAGAAGCAGAAATCCGGCCTCAAGGTGAGTGTCGAGCCGGCCAAGGGTGGCGATACGGAAGTGCTCGATGCCGATGTCGTTCTTGTCGCTATCGGGCGCGTTGCCTATACGGAGGGGCTCGGCCTCGACAAGGCAGGCGTTGCGACCGACAAGCGCGGACGTGTCGAGGTTGATGAGAACTTCAAGACCAATGTCGACGGGATCTACGCGCTTGGCGATTGCATTGCCGGGCCCATGCTCGCCCACAAGGCGATGGAGGAGGGCGTTGCGCTGGCGGAACGTCTCGCGGGCCATTATGGCGCGGTTAACTATGATGCCATTCCGGGTGTCGTCTATACCTCGCCGGAAGTTGCCTCTGTCGGCAAGACGGAAGAGCAGCTCAAGGAAGCAGGTATCGAATATAATGTCGGCAAGTTCCCCTTCACGGCCAATGGCCGCGCCAAGGCGAACAAGACGACCGACGGCTTCGTCAAGATTCTCGCCGACAAGAAGACCGATCGCGTGCTCGGGGTTCACATCATTGGCGTAAATGGCGGCGAGATGATCGCGGAAGCCGTCATCGCAATGGAGCTATCGGCAAGCTCCGAGGACATCGCGCGTATCTGCTTTGCTCATCCGACCATGTCGGAAGCGGTGAAGGAAGCCGCGCTTGCCGTCACCGGCCTTCCCATCCACATGTGAAGCCTCCGCGCCTCAGACGGGTTTCAGCGGCGAAGATGAGATGAACCTGCCGGAGATTGGGCTGCGATCCTTCGATCAGTTCGATGCGCGCCGTGTTGGCCTTCCGCATGGTGTGCGTGGCGCTGACGCTTACGGCGATGACGGAACCTTGCATCGAATTACCTTCGGCGTTTGGCCTTGTCGTAGACGTCGAGCAGCCGTGCGGAATCGACTTCCGTATACATCTGCGTGGTCGAAAGGCTCGAATGGCCGAGCAGTTCCTGGATTGCGCGCAGGTCGCCGCCGCCCGCCAGCAGATGCGTTGCAAAGCTGTGGCGCAGTGCATGCGGCGTCGCTGTGTCGGGCAGGCCAAGCCTCCGCCGAAGTGTCTGCATTGCCTCGCGGACCTGACGCTGGCCGAGCCGCTTGCCTCTCGCACTTACAAACAAGGGATCGCCGGCGGTGAGGCCGAACGGGCAAAGCGCGAGATAGCGCTCAACCGCTTCTCGCGCGGCGGGCAGCACGGGAATGATGCGCTCCTTGTTGCCCTTGCCGGTGATACGGATCGTGTCCTTCAGCGGTGCCGCATCGCGGTCCAGCGCCAGCGCCTCCGACACGCGAAGCCCGCAACCATAGAGAAGCGTAAGAACAGCCGCGTCGCGCAGCCCCTTCCATGCTTCGCCGGGCAGGGCGCCTGCTTCCTCGATCATTGCGCCTGCGCCCGACACCGACAGGGGCTTTGGCAGTGCGTGCGGAAGCTTCGGCGAGCGCAGGGTCGTGGCTGATGCGTTGGAAAGCACGTTCGAGCGGTCAAGAAAACGGAAGAAGGAGCGGATGCTCGAAATCATGCGCGCGATGGAGCGGCTTTGCAGACCCTCGTTGCGGCGATGGCTGACAAAGGCACGAAAGTCGCGTGTCTGGAGCGCGGCGAGCGCATCGAGGCCAGCGGGACCGCCCAGATGGTCGATGAGGAATTCGAAGAAGCGCGTGATGTCGCGATGGTAGTTCACGAGCGTCGCTTCGCTCATGCGGCGTTCGCCCATCAGATGAGCATACCAGTTGCGGATTTCAGTCCGCGCGTCTTCGGAAGCAGGGACGGTCCTTGCCGCATCGTCCGGCGAGGGGGCGCCGGGGCTCAGGCGGGCGGCAGGTCGAGCCATTGGCGCACACCGCGCTCGACGACATTGGCGAGGAATTCGAGAAGGTCCACAGCCTGGTCGGGATGGAACTGCTCGGGATCGTAGCCGCCCAGAGCGAGCAGGCCGGGCGGTGAGGCGGGCGAGAAGTCGAGCCGCACCAGCGCTTCGGAATGCACATCTTCGGCGAGGTTGCCGTAAAGGCCACGGCTGCCGCGTACATGCGAGGCGAGACGGCAGCGTTCACCGAAACCGAGAATGCGGTCGACGCCGCCGGGCTCCAATACGCGGACGCCGCGAATGCCGATGCCGGAAACACCGTTCGCCGTTTCGATGCAGACGGTGGAGGCGCGGATGCCGAGTATGTGGGCGAGGCCGTCGGGGGCCGTCACATATTCGATCAGGTGTTCGAAGGAACGCGCATCGAGCAGCTTCAAAGTCGCGGCATGGACCTGTTCGAGCGCGATGCTGTTCAGCGATGTCGCTTCCAGCAAGTCCGACTGGATGTCGCGCAGCATGCGCACCTGGTTTTGCAGGCGGCCGATCATGAAATGCTGCATGTCGAGTACGTTGCGGCCCGTCGATTGTGACGGGGGCACCAGTGCCGATATGAGATCGGGGTCGTTGGCGAGCAGCTCCGGGTGCTGACGCAGATAGGCCTTCACATCCTCGGCGGAGAGCGAGGCTTCCGCCTCGTCGATCCGCTTCGCTCCGGTGCTGTCGTTTTGCTGGTTCATGCCCTCAGCATCCCCCGAAATACGTTTCCAAAGTATTTGCCCTATAGAATTTTTTGTCCGGTTTTCTTCCAATCCGACAAGAACATTTCGAGTCCCTTGTCGGTCAGCGGGTGGGTGGCGAGCCCTTTCAGGACGGCAGGCGGTACGGTCGCGATATCCGCACCGGCAAGCGCAGCGTCCTTCACATGGTTCGCATTGCGAATTGAGGCGGCGAGGATCTCTGTCTCCAGGGCAGGGTAGTTGTCGTAGATTTCCCGGATTTCGTGAATGAGTTCCATGCCGTCGAGATTGATATCGTCGAGGCGGCCGATAAAGGGCGAAATGAAGGTCGCGCCCGCTTTCGCCGCCAGTAGCGCCTGGTTGGCGGAGAAGCACAGCGTGACATTGACCATCGTGCCTTCACCGGTCAGCACCTTGCAGGTCTTGAGGCCGTCCCAGGTGAGCGGCACCTTGACGGCGATGTTCTTCGCGATTTTCGCGAGTTTGCGGCCTTCCGCGATCATTGTTTCCGCGTCGAGCGCCGTCACTTCCGCGCTGACGGGACCGTCCACGACACCGCAGATTTCCTCGACAACTTCGAGAAAATTGCGGCCGGACTTGGCAATGAGTGAAGGATTGGTGGTCACGCCGTCCAGCATGCCGGTTTCGGCAAGTTCGCGGATGTCGGCGATATCGGCGGTGTCGACGAAGAATTTCATGGTTGCTTGATCTTTGCGGCCGGTCGGTGGGTAAGACTTTATGACCGCAGTGTAGTCGAGAGCGGCCTCGAAGGCTTCCTTCTTTTGCCGCCGCTTGTGCCTGCGCGCAAGGCCTCCTCGTGGTACTTGCTTTACGGCGCGTTACAGTGTCGTGTCGATTTTGAACCTTCTCCCTCCGGCAATCCGAATGGCTTCCGAAATATCCACAGAAGAACAGACCGTTTCGGGAACCGTCAGCGTTCTGCTGCCCCTCGCCCTGCCGCGTCCCTATGACTACAAGGTGCCGTCCGGCATGGAGGTGCGGCCCGGCGATTATGTGATCGTGCCTCTGGGTTCGCAGCAACTGCTCGGCGTTGTCTGGGGCGCGGGGACGGGAGAGGTTGGCCACAACAGATTAAGACCCGTTGCGGAAGTCCTCGATGCCCCGCCCATGCCCGAAGTGCTGCGCCGGCTGGTCGATTGGGTGGCGAGCTATACGGTTTCCCCGCCGGGGTCGGTTTTGCGTCTCGCTATTCGTGCGCCCGGTGCGCTGGAGCCGCAGCGTATGCGCACGGCCTACCGGCTTGGCGATAAGCGGCCGTCCCGGATGACGCCTGCGCGTATCAGGGCGGTGGAGGTGGCGGGGGATGGTTTCGCGCGTACGGTGCGCGAACTGGCGGAAGAAGCGGGCGTGTCGGACGGCGTGGTGCGTGGCCTTGTCGAGGCGGGCACTCTGGTGCCGGTGGATGTTCCGACGGAAGCGCCGTTTCCCGCGCCGAACCTCGATGCGCCGGGGGTCGATCTTTCGGAGGAACAGGCCGAAGCCGCGGCCGCGCTGCGCGCTCATGTCGAGGCCGACAGGTTTTCTGCCATATTGCTCGATGGAGTGACGGGCTCGGGCAAAACGGAAGTTTATTTCGAGGCGGTCGCCGCTGCCTTGCGGCGGAACCGGCAGGTACTGATCCTCCTTCCGGAAATTGCGCTCACAAGCCAGTTCCTCGAACGATTCGAACGGCGTTTCGGCTGCCGTCCCGCGGAGTGGCATTCGGACCTTTCGACGCGCGAGCGCCGCCGCGTCTGGCGCGGTGTTGCGGAAGGTCGTGCCTCCGTCGTTGTCGGTGCGCGCTCAGCGCTTTTTCTGCCTTTCCCCGATCTCGGTCTCATCATCGTCGACGAAGAGCACGATGCGGCCTTCAAGCAGGAAGACGGTGTTGCCTATCATGCGCGCGACATGGCGGTTGTGCGTGCCTCGCTTGGCAAGCTGCCGATCATTCTCAGCTCGGCAACGCCTTCGCTCGAAACGGTGGTCAATGCGGAGCAGGGACGTTACGCGCAGCTACGTCTCGAAGCGCGTCACGGTGCCGCCCGATTGCCGGATGTCACTGCCATCGACATGCGCGCCGACCCGCCGGAACGCGGACGCTGGCTTTCGCCCGTCCTCGTGCGCGAAATTGCAAAGGCGCTCGAAGCGGGCGAGCAGTCAATGCTCTTTCTCAATCGCAGAGGCTACGCACCGCTCACGCTTTGCCGAACCTGCGGCCATCGCATTGAGTGTCCGCAATGTTCCGCATGGCTCGTCGAGCATCGCTTTCGCCGCGAACTTGCCTGCCATCATTGCGGCTATAGTGCGCCGGTGCCGAAGGCGTGCCCGTCCTGCGGGGCGGAAGATTCGCTCGTTGCCTGTGGGCCGGGGGTCGAGCGCATCGCGGAGGAGGTGGCGGAGCTTTTTCCGGAGGCGCGCACAGCCATCGTCTCCAGCGACAATCTGCGCGGACCTGCCGCGCACCGGGAGGTGTTCAGGGCCATTGAGGAGCGTGAGGTCGATATTGTCATCGGTACACAGATCGTTGCCAAGGGCCATCATTTTCCCTGGCTCACGCTGGTAGGTGTGGTCGATGCCGATCTCGGGCTTGAAAATGGCGATCTGCGCGCAGGCGAACGGACCTTTCAGCTCCTGCAGCAGGTGGCGGGGCGGGCGGGCCGGGCAGAGCGGCCAGGCCGGGTTTTCCTGCAATCCTTCATGCCCGAGCATGGGGTCATGCGGGCGCTTGTGTCGGGCCGTCGCGACGAGTTCCTCGCCCGCGAAGCCTCCGCCCGGGAGCGGGTGGGGCTGCCACCCTTCGGGCGGCTCGTAGGCGTGGTTGTTTCGGCACCCGAGAGCGGCCTTGCCCAGAGAATCGCCCGGGAAATGTCCCGAAGGGTACCCCGAACGGACGATGTTTCGGTGCTGGGACCCGCGCCGGCGCCCCTGGCGCTCCTTCGCGGGCGCACCAGGCTTCGCTTCCTCGTCAAAGCGGGCCGCCACGTAAATATCCAGAATTTTATCCGTGCCTGGCTCGACGATATGAAGATACCGAATGCGGTTCGCGTCTCGGTCGATGTGGATCCCTACAGCTTTATGTGAGCCTGATGCGGGCTCGTGCAGGTCGAGAGGTAACGCGGACGTTGCGGAAGCAGACATCCGGCTCCGGAAAGGCCGCCCAAAATGCCGCAGATGCGCCCATTTCGAGGACCAGCATGTTGCTCCTGCGCGGACCATGTGTTACCTAACGCGCGGCCTCGGGGGTGGACTCTTTTCGAGCATCTGTCGAGGCTGGAATTTGCTAATGATTTCAAATAATTGGCGCGAGGTCTTCTGGGCCGCCGCGCTGGTCCCCACGAAAAGCACAGGCGAGCCCGCACGTGTCATCTGATCATCCCGTCTCCGGCGTGGCCGGCCGTTATGCGACGGCACTTTTCGAGCTTGCGGAAGCGCAGGGCGCGCTGGACGCAGTAGCTGCCGATCTCGGCAATATCGAGTCCATGCTCAACGCGAGCGCGGATCTGACCCGTCTCGTCCGCAGCCCCGTGTTCAGTGCCGACGAGCAGGGGCGCGCTTTCGGCGCTGTACTCGAAAAAGCAGGTATTTCCCGTCTGGTGCAGAATTTCGTCGGACTCGTCATTCAAAATCGCCGTCTTTTCGCGCTTTCCGAGATGATCTCAGCCTATAATGCCATTCTGGCGGCCAAGCGTGGTGAAATGACGGCCGATGTTACTTCCGCGCATTCGCTCGGCGATGCGCAGGTCGAAAGCCTGAAAGCGGCACTGAAATCCGCTACAGGCCGCGATGTCAGAATCAATACCAAGGTCGATGCGGAGCTCCTGGGTGGGCTCATCGTCAAGGTGGGTAGCCGGATGATAGATTCCTCGCTACGCACCAAACTCAATTCTCTGAAGATTGCCATGAAAGAGGCTTCCTGATGGACATTCAGGCCGCGGAAATTTCCGCCATCCTCAAGCAGCAGATCAAGGATTTCGGCGCAGATGCGCAGGTATCCGAGATCGGCCAGGTGCTTTCCGTCGGTGACGGTATCGCGCGTGTTTACGGTCTCGACAATGTCGAAGCCGGTGAAATGGTCGAGTTCCCGGGCGGTGTCCGCGGCATGGCCCTGAACCTCGAAGAGGACAATGTCGGCGTCGTGATTTTCGGTTCCGACCGGAACATCAAGGAAGGCGACACGGTCAAACGCACGGGCGCCATCGTGGACGTTCCCGTCGGCAAGGGCCTTCTGGGCCGCGTCGTCGATCCGCTTGGCAACCCCATCGACGGCAAGGGGCCGATCGAGAGTGTTGAACGCCGCCGCGTGGACGTGAAGGCGCCGGGCATCATTCCCCGGAAATCGGTTCATGAGCCGATGCAGACCGGCCTAAAAGCCATCGACGCGCTCATCCCGATCGGCCGCGGCCAGCGTGAGCTCATCATCGGTGACCGCCAGACCGGCAAGACCGCTATTGCGATCGACTCGATCCTGAACCAGAAGCCGCTCAATCAGGGCGACGACGAAAACCAGAAACTCTATTGCATCTATGTTGCCATTGGTCAGAAGCGGTCGACGGTTGCGCAGATCGCCAAGACGCTGGAAGAAAACGGCGCGCTCGAATATTCGATCATCGTCGCCGCTACCGCGTCGGACCCCGCACCGTTGCAGTTCCTGGCGCCTTTCGCCGGCTGCACGATGGGCGAGTATTTCCGCGATAACGGCATGCACGGCCTCGTGGTCTATGACGATCTTTCGAAGCAGGCTGTTGCCTATCGTCAGATGTCGCTTCTCCTTCGTCGCCCGCCGGGACGCGAAGCCTATCCGGGCGACGTTTTCTACCTTCACTCCCGTCTGCTTGAGCGCGCAGCCAAGCTCAATGACGAGAACGGCAACGGATCGCTGACC
>CXWF01038963.1_pt1 | contig 20644 bp, 14 predicted proteins | sample 468421 | NCBI WGS metagenome assembly CXWF01 (sample SAMEA2620812, study PRJEB7988) | marine metagenome | biome: marine biome (ENVO:00000447); feature: surface water layer (ENVO:00002042); material: "saline water (ENVO:00002010), including plankton (ENVO:xxxxxxxx)" | depth 5 m
CCACGTTCTTTCGCATCAGGCGGATCACCCGCAGGAACGCCTCCAGATCATCCGGGTCGGCCCCTTCGATCAGCTTTTTCTCGCGTTCCAGCGCAGCGGCGAGGATTCGGTCGTGCAACTCGTATCCGGCGGCGTTCAGCTCCCAGGTCCGTCGCCGGGGATCGCTTTCCATCGCTTCGAAGTCCACGAGCCCCAACTCGGCCAGCTTGTTGAGCGACCGGCTCGTCGCGCCCTTGTCGATCGAGATGACCTCGACGATCCGCGCGGCGGGAATGCGCGGCTCGATCGCCAGCATGGAAATCACGCGCCAGTCGGCAATGCCGATCCCGAAGGTTTTCAGATATTCCGATGACGCGCCCAGCGAGAGCGCGTTGTTCACGGACGACAAAAAATAGGGGATATAGGTGGTGATATCGACGATATCCCGCCCGTCCTTGTTGCGGCGGGTCGGGCTTGAAATCCGGCCCTCGGGACACACTGTCCGGTCACCTCTCACTGCGGCACGTCCTGTCTTGTTCGTCCGTTAACGACATCCACCTGTCCGCTCCGCCACGCCAAGTCAAGGTTGCGGGCCTCATGCGCCGGCCAGTCCGACGCCGACGTGGCGTTCGATGATCGACGGATCGGCCCGCAGAGCCTCGGCGCTCGCGTCCTGCACGATCTCGCCGGCGTCGAGGATGATGACACGGTCGGCGAAGTCGAGCGCGAGTTCGGTGTGCTGTTCGACGAGGAGGAGCGTGTGGCGCCCGTCGGCGGACAGCGTCTCGAACGTCTCCATCAGCATGTCGCAGATCACCGGGGCCAGCCCTTCGAGCGGTTCGTCCAGCATCAGCACCTCGGGTCGCCCCATGAGCGTGCGCGCGATGGCAAGCATTTGCTGCTCGCCACCCGACAACTGCCCGCCGCCGTTGCGCCGCCGCTCCTTGAGCCGAGGGAAGAGCGCAAAGGCCTCCTCCAGCGTGGCATCGCCGCGCAGGCCGGAGAGCAGGTTCTCCTCGACCGAGAGGGACGGGAAGATGTCGCGCGTCTGCGGCACGAGCCCAAGCCCGGTGCCCGCCCGCCGGTGCGGCGCCACCCGGTCGATGACCCGCCCGCCCATCGCGACGTGGCCGGAATGAAGCTGCGTGAGCCCCATGATCGTGCCCAGAAGCGTGGTCTTGCCCACCCCGTTGCGCCCGATGATGGCAAGCCGCTGGCCCTTGGGCACGTCGAAGCTCACGCCATGCAGAACGGTCGTGTCGCCATAGCCCGCCACAACGTTGTCCAGCGACAGGATCGGATCAGCCATGATTGCGCCCTCCGAGATACAGGTCCCGCACCTGCTGGTTCGCCGCGATCTCCTCCGGCGTGCCCTGGGTCAGGATCGCGCCGTTCACCAGCACGATGATCGACCGCGCAACGCGAAAGACGAGCTTCATGTCATGCTCGATGATGAGCACGGCAAGGTCGTCGGGCAATGCCTCGATCGCATCGGTGATGAGGTGGCTGTCCGAAGACGGCACCCCCGCCGCCGGTTCGTCGAGGATCAGAACACGGGGCTTCAGCATCAGCGTCATCGCCATCTCGACCAGTCGCTGCTGTCCATAGGCAAGGTCATCGACCCGCTTGTCGCCCATATCCATCAGGCGGAATGCGCCGAGTTGCGCGTCGATCTCGTCCTCGGCCTCGCCCCAGCTATCGGCCCGCCGGAACCAGGCGCGTCCCCGTTCGTCGCGCTCTTGTTGGGCCAGGCGAAGGTTCTGGCGCACCGTGAGATCGCGAAACAGGGTGGTGATCTGGAATGTCTTGGCGACGCCTGCCTTGACCCGCTGCGCCTCGTTCAACGCCCGCAGGTCCTGTCCGTCCAACGTGATCTCGCCCGCGCTTGGGGTGAGAATGCCGGTGATGAGGTTCGAGAACGTCGTCTTGCCTGCCCCGTTCGGCCCGATCAGCGCGGTGCGCGATCCGGGCGGCAGGTCGAGGTGGATGTCCTGCGCGACCGTCAGCCCGCCGAAACTCTTGTTGAGGCCGCGTACCTGAAGCCCGCTCATGTCCGCCCCCGCATCAGACGCGCGAGGGCCGTGGGCAGGTGGGACAGCCCCCTTGGCAGGAAGAACACGACGCCCAGAACCATCAGACCGATCAGGAACAGCCAGTTGAACGGATCGGCCGCGGCGGCGACGTGATGCACCGTCATGAAGATGACCGTCCCGATCACCGCACCGTAAAGCCGCCCGGTGCCGCCGAGGATAAGCATGATGAGCGCCTCGGCCGACAGGTTGAAGCTGTAGACCTCAAGGCTCACGAGCTGCGTCACCTGTGCGGCGAGCGCCCCCGCGACCCCGGCGATACCCCCGCCCAGCGTATAGGCCAGCACGAGCCGCCGGTAGACAGGCGCGCCGATGGCCGCCATGCGCTCGGGGCTTTCGTGGATGCCCTTGAGGCTCAGCCCCAGCGGCGCATTGGCCAGCCGCTTGAGCAACAGGAACACCGCAAAGACCACGACGAAGACGTACCAATAGGCCGTCTTGCCGATGAAATCGAACTCGAAGAGCCCCACCACGGGCTCCATCCGGATACCGCGCAACCCGTCTGCGCCGCCGGTCACATCACGCGCCTTGTTCGCGATCTCGTGACAGATGGAGGCGACGGCGATGGTCAGCATGATGAGCGTGAGGCCCCGCGCGCGCATCAGAACGAGGCCGGAGACGAAGGCGAGCACGGCCCCCGCCAGCGCACCCACGACCAGACCAGGCAGGGGCGCGGCGGTCACATGAACCGCGAACAGCCCCGCGGCATAGGCCCCGGTGCCATACATCGCAGCCTGTCCCAGCGTGGCGATGCCCGCGAACCCCAGAACGAGGTCGAGCGACAGGACCAGCAGCACCATGATGAGGATGCGGGTCAGGAAGGCGAGGTTGTAGGGAAACAGGAAATAGGCCGCGATGACGACAGCGATCAGGATCGCTTCGCCGAGGAACGGAACACCCGCGATCCGGCCCGTACGTTTGGGGGTGATGGTCGTGTCGCTCATGCCGTGCGCCCCCACAATCCGTTGGGTCTGAGTGCCAGGAACAGGATGATGCAGCCGTAGAAGAAGATCGTCCCGAAGTCGGGCACGAGGTAGCGCGTCGCGGTGTCGAGGATGCCAAGTCCCAGCGCAGCCGCGAACGAGCCCGAGATCGACCCCATGCCGCCCACCGCGACGACGATCAGGAACAGCACCATGTAGCGCAACGGGTAATAGGCCTCGATCGGCATCATCTCGGCCCCCAGGATACCGCCGAGCGCGGCGAGGCCCGCGCCCAGGCAGAAGGTGACGGAATAGATTAGCCCGGTGTTGATCCCGATGGCGGACGCGGTCGCGCGGTTGTCGACGGCGGCGCGCAGGCGGATGCCGAACCGGGTGCGGTCGATCAGGAGCCAGAGCCCCGCGATCACCGCGATCCCGACGCCGATGACGATCAGCCGGTGCAGGGGCAGGGTCCGGAAGCCGAGGTCGACGCTCTGGGCCAGCACCTCGGGCAGCGGCAGGGCGAGCAGCGATGAGCCGAGCAGACGGTTCACGGTCGCGATCATCAGGAAGGTCAGGCCGATGGTGGCCAGCACCTGTTGCAGATCCCCGAAGCCGTAGATCCGGCGATAGATCAGCCGTTCCAGCGGCCAGGCGAGCGCGACGGCACCTGCGATGCCCAGCGGCGCGGCGAGCCAGAAGCTCATCCCCTGATCGGCGATAAGCCAGTGCCCCACGGCCCCGCCCACCAATGCGAACCCGCCATGCGCAAGGTTGATGACCCGCATCAGGCCCATCGTCACCGACAGGCCGACCGAGATCATGAACAGGATCATGCCATAGGCGACCCCGTCGATCAGGATGTTGAGGATAAGCGACATGTGTGCCTGCGTCGTGTTCAGGGACGCGGGCGACCCGAAGGGCCGCCCGCCGTCAGTCTTACTCGGGCCAGCCGAGGTCGCCCACGGTGGCGATCACGCCCTTTTCGCGGTTGACCAGCATCCCGCTCTCATCATCCCGCTCAACTTCGCGGATATAGACGTTCTGGATCACGGTCCGGGTCTCGGGGTCCATGGTCAGCGGGCCGCGCGGGCTTTCCCATTCCATGCCAAGCACGCTTTCCACGGCCGCCGGGCCGTCCGAGCCTGCATTCTTGACCATCTCGTAGATGACATGGGTGCCGTCATAGGCGCCGATGGTCGCCCAGTTCGTCACCGCGTCCGGATGCATCTCGGTATTCTTGGCGATGAATTCGCGGTTCAGGTCCGAGTCGTGGTCGGCGGAATAGTGATAGGCGGTGGTCAGCCCGATGGCCGCATCCCCGAACGCCTGAAGGTTCGACTCCTCCGTTTCGGCGGTGCCAAGGAACATGATCCCTTCGTCGCGCAGGCCGTTCTCGTTATAGGTCTTGGTGAAGCCGAAAGTCGGGGGGCCGCCCGGCAGGAAAGTGAACAGCGCGTCCGGCGACTGCTCGCGGATCGACTGGATGAAGGGTGTGAAGTCGGTGGTCGACAGCGGCATCCGGATCGAATCCAGGATCGTGCCCCCCGCCTCTTCAAAGGCCGCGACAAAGGCGTTCTCGGCATCGATGCCGGGACCGTAATCGGTGACGGTGGTCACGACCTCGCGGATGCCCTGCTCATAGGCCCATTCGGCCATCGGCGCGGAGACCTGCCACAGGGTATAGGACGTGCGCAGATAGAAATCCGACTGGGCGTTGATAGCGCTGGTGGCGGCGTTGAAGATGACGAGCGGCGTCTCGGACTGGTCGAGCAGCGGCGCGACGGCCAACGCGTTCGGCGTGAAGACGTAGCCCGCAAGGTAGTCGACCTGGTCCTTGATGAGCAGCTCCTGCGTCAGCGCGCGGGCCTGATCCGGGTTCGGGCCGCCGGAATCCTTGTAGACGAATTCGATGTCATGCTCGCCCGCGGTGGTGCCGTTCTGAGCCTGATAGACTTCGATCGCTTCCTGGAACTGTTTGCCGTAGAGAGCGAAGGGGCCGGAAAACGGCGCGACCACGCCCACTTTTATCGTATCGGCTTGTGCGCCGAGGCTCGTTCCAAGCAACAGGACAGCCGCGGCCGAAAGGCCGGTGAGATTGAGTTTCATAGTATCCTCCCTTGGCCGGTTTCGAGTGCCGGCGTTCTTTCAGGTTCCCCATGATGGGTTGCGATGTCAACAAAGAATTGCAATCGCAACACGCGGGCTTGATGCCACGGGTGCAGTGCGCCGCGCAGAATGTTCAGCGTGGGGCAGTGCCACCCCCGGTGCAGGCCAGAATGCGCTGTATGCGCCAAAGCTTGCCTGCGGGCGCGAAAAATGTCATATTCCGTCTTGGAATTCCCGACCCGACCGGCTAGTTAAGCCAAACGTAACCAGCGTGCGATTCGTCGTGCGCTGTTTTGCGTTTCGTCCGAGACGGCGGGTGGAGCAATCCATAAATCCTGCCTGAGACGGGAAAAGACCAGATTTCTTCGGGCCACCGACAGGTGCCTCGGGTGATCTTGGACGGACCCGTAAGGACCCGACCATCGGGTGCCTGCACCCGGTGAAATAAGAGCCGGAGGGGTCACACCCTCCATACTTGGAGTGAAACTGTGGATAGAGCCCAGAAAGAGAAAGTGGTCGAGGAACTCGGCCAGATCTTCGAAAGCTCTGGCGTCGTTGTGGTTGCCCACTACGAAGGCCTCACGGTTGCTGAGATGCAGGACCTCCGCGCCCAAATGCGGGAAGCGGGTGGTTCGGTGCGTGTTGCCAAGAACAGGCTCGCCAAGATCGCCCTTGAAGGCAAACAGGCGGCTTCGATCGCCGAATACCTGACGGGCATGACCGTACTCGCCTATTCCGAAGACCCCGTGGCTGCGGCCAAGGTCATGGATAAGTACGCCAAGGATAATGAAAAGCTTCAGATCCTTGGTGGTGCTATGGGCGAGGAGGCACTCGACACCGCTGGTGTCGGCCGTGTCGCCAAGATGCCGTCGCGCGAAGAGCTTCTCGCTCAGATCGCCTCGTGCATTGGCGCGCCCGCGTCGAACATCGCCGGTGCCATTGGCGCCCCTGCTTCGAACATCGCATCCATCCTTTCCACCATCGAGGAAAAGGCTGCGTAAGCAATCTAGAGGCCGACGTAGCGTTGCAATCGCTCACGTTGGAACACACCTTAAAGAAACGGAAACAGTACTATGGCTGATCTGAAGAAACTTGCTGAAGAGATCGTGGGTCTGACCCTTCTCGAAGCTCAGGAACTCAAAGAGATCCTCAAAGACGAATACGGCATCGAGCCCGCTGCTGGCGGCGCTGTCATGATGGCCGGCCCGGCTGGCGACGCCGGTGGCGCTGCCGAAGAAGAGAAGACGGAATTCGACGTTGTTCTCAAGTCGGCTGGTGGCAACAAGATTGCCGTCATCAAGGAAGTCCGCGGCATCACCGGTCTTGGCCTGAAAGAAGCCAAGGACCTGGTCGAAGCCGGCGGCAAGATCAAGGAAGGCGTCGACAAAGCCGAAGCCGAAGACATCAAAGGCAAGCTGGAAGCAGCTGGCGCCGAGGTGGAACTGGCCTGAGGCCTGCGGAGCGCAAGCTCCGGCGCGAAAATCGAGGCTGGGTCCGGAGAAATCCGGGTCCAGCCGAACCTGTCTTGGCGAGGGCCATATCGAAGCAGCGGCTTCGGTGACCTTCCCCAAGGCGCGGTTCAAGGATCGGGCGGAGACCTGTGGGAAGGTTTCCAGGTATGGATCCGAACCCCCGTTTCGAGCGGCCAGCAGACCGGTGCCCCGGCGGTCTTGCGGTCAGTGAGAAAACAATAAAGGTGCACACCTTATGGCGCAGTCCTACCTTGGCCAGAAACGTCTTCGTAAATACTACGGCAAAATCCGCGAAGTGCTGGAGATGCCGAACCTGATCGAAGTGCAGAAGGCCTCTTACGACCTCTTCCTCAACTCCGGTGACGAGCCCGAGCCGATGGACGGCGAAGGCATCAAGGGTGTCTTCCAGTCGGTCTTCCCGATCTCGGACTTCAACGAGACCGCGACGCTGGAATTCGTCCGCTACGAGCTCGAGCATCCGAAATACGACGTGGAAGAGTGCCAGCAGCGCGACATGACCTATTCCGCGCCGCTCAAGGTCACCCTGCGTCTGATCGTGTTCGATGTGGACGAGGATACCGGCGCCAAGTCGGTCAAGGACATCAAGGAACAGGACGTCTTCATGGGCGACATGCCCTTGATGACCCCGAACGGCACCTTCGTGGTGAACGGGACCGAGCGCGTCATCGTGTCCCAGATGCACCGCTCGCCGGGCGTCTTCTTCGACCATGACAAAGGCAAGACTCACAGCTCGGGCAAGCTGCTCTTCGCCTGCCGCATCATTCCCTATCGCGGCTCCTGGCTCGACTTCGAATTCGACGCGAAGGACATCGTCTTCGCGCGCATCGACCGCCGCCGGAAACTCCCGGTCACGACCCTGCTCTATGCGCTGGGCCTCGACCAGGAGGGCATCATGGATGCCTATTACCAGACGGTCGAATACAAGCTCGAAAAGAACAAGGGCTGGGTGACCAAGTTCTTCCCCGAGCGGATTCGCGGCACGCGCCCGACGACGGACGTTGTCGATGCCGACAGCGGCGAAGTCCTGTTCGAAGCCGGCAAGAAGGTCACGCCGCGCGCGGTCAAGAAGCTGATCGACGCGGGCAATGTGCAGAACATCCTCGTGCCGTTCGAGGCCATCACCGGCCGCTACGTCTCCAAGGACATCATCAACGAAGAAACCGGCGCGATCTATGTCGAGGCCGGTGATGAGCTGACGATGGAATACGACAAGGGCGGCGATTTCATCGGCGGGACGGTCAAGGACCTCGTCGATGCGGGCGTCACGACGATTCCGGTGCTCGACATCGACAACGTCACGGTCGGCCCGTACATGCGCAACACGATGGCGGCGGACAAGAACGTGAACCGCGACACCGCGCTCATGGACATCTACCGCGTCATGCGCCCGGGCGAGCCGCCCACCGTCGAAGCCGCGTCGAACCTGTTCGACCAGCTCTTCTTCGACAGCGAGCGTTACGACCTCTCCGCCGTGGGCCGCGTGAAGATGAACATGCGCCTGAACCTCGACGCCGAGGACACGCAGCGCACCCTGCGCCGTGAGGACATCATCTCCTGCATCAAGGCGCTGGTGGAGCTTCGCGACGGGCGCGGCGACATCGACGACATCGACCACCTCGGCAACCGCCGGGTGCGTTCGGTCGGCGAGCTGATGGAGAACCAGTACCGCGTCGGGCTGCTCCGCATGGAGCGCGCGATCAAGGAGCGCATGTCGTCGGTCGAGATCGACACGGTCATGCCGCAGGACCTCATCAACGCCAAACCGGCCGCCGCCGCGGTGCGCGAATTCTTCGGCTCCTCGCAGCTGTCGCAGTTCATGGACCAGACCAACCCGCTCTCCGAGGTTACGCACAAGCGGCGTCTCTCGGCGCTCGGGCCGGGCGGCCTGACCCGCGAACGTGCGGGCTTTGAGGTGCGCGACGTTCACCCGACCCACTACGGCCGGATGTGCCCGATCGAAACGCCGGAAGGCCCGAACATCGGTCTTATCAACTCGCTGGCCACCTTCGCCCGCGTGAACAAGTACGGCTTCATCGAAACCCCCTACCGCGTCGTGAAGGACGCTCAGGTGACGGATGAAGTCCACTACATGTCCGCGACCGAGGAAATGCGTCACACCGTGGCGCAGGCGAACGCGACCCTCGACGAGGGCGGCAAGTTCGTGAACGAGATGGTCAACACCCGCCAGTCGGGCGAATACACGCTCGCCCCGGTCGACAGCGTCGACCTGATCGACGTGTCGCCGAAACAGCTGGTGTCGGTCGCGGCCTCGCTCATCCCGTTCCTCGAAAACGACGACGCCAACCGCGCCCTCATGGGTTCGAACATGCAGCGTCAGGCGGTTCCGCTTCTGCGGGCCGAGGCGCCGCTGGTCGGCACCGGCATCGAGGGCAAGGTCGCCGTCGACTCCGGCGCGGCCATTCAGGCCAAGCGGGCCGGCGTGATCGACCAGGTGGACGCCACGCGTATCGTTATTCGCGCCACTGCGGATCTCGAGCCGGGCGATCCGGGCGTCGACATCTATCGTCTGCGCAAGTTCCAGCGGTCGAACCAGAACACCGCCATCAACCAGCGCCCGCTGGTGAAGGTCGGTGACACGGTCGGCAAGGGCGAAGTGATCGCCGACGGCCCGTCCACCGACCTCGGTGAACTGGCGCTCGGCAAGAACGTCGTCGTCGCCTTCATGCCGTGGAACGGCTACAACTACGAGGACTCGATCCTGATCTCCGAGCGCATCGCGCAGGACGACGTGTTCACCTCGATCCACATCGAGGAATTCGAAGTCGCGGCCCGTGACACCAAACTCGGGCCGGAAGAGATCACGCGCGATATCCCCAACGTCGGCGAGGAAGCCCTGCGCAACCTCGACGAAGCGGGCATCGTCTACATCGGTGCCGACGTGGAGCCGGGCGACATTCTCGTGGGCAAGATCACACCGAAGGGCGAAAGCCCGATGACGCCGGAGGAGAAACTGCTCCGCGCCATCTTCGGTGAGAAAGCCTCGGACGTGCGCGACACCTCGCTGCGGGTGAAACCGGGCGACTACGGCACCGTCGTGGAAGTGCGGGTGTTCAACCGTCACGGCGTCGAAAAGGACGAACGTGCGCTTCAGATCGAGCGTGAAGAGGTCGAGCGCCTCGCCCGTGACCGGGACGACGAACTCGCGATCCTCGACCGCAACATCTATGCCCGTCTGCGGGACATGATCGAAGGCAAGACCGCCGTGAAAGGCCCCAAGGGCGTCAAGTCCGGGTCCAAGATCGACGAGGAGCTTCTCGGCAGCCTGAGCCGTGGCCAGTGGTGGCAGCTCGCCCTCGAAAACGAGGCCGACGCCCAACAGGTCGAAGCTCTGAACGCGCAGTACGAGGTGCAGAAGCGTGCCCTCGAGCACCGCTTTGAGGACAAGGTCGAGAAGGTGCGTCGTGGCGACGACCTTCCGCCGGGTGTGATGAAGATGGTCAAGGTCTTCATCGCCGTGAAGCGCAAGCTTCAGCCGGGCGACAAGATGGCTGGTCGTCACGGGAACAAGGGTGTCATCTCGCGGGTCGTCCCGATGGAAGACATGCCGTTCCTCGGCGATGGCACTCCGGTCGATTTCTGCCTCAACCCGCTCGGCGTGCCGTCGCGGATGAACGTGGGTCAGATTCTCGAAACGCACATGGGCTGGGCCGCACGCGGTCTGGGTCTGAACATCGACGAGGCGCTGGGCGAGTACAAACGCTCCGGCGATCTGACCCCGGTGCGTGACGCGATGAAGCTCGCCTATGGCGACGACGTCTATGCGGAAGGCATCGAGGGCATGGACGAGGATCGTCTCGTCGAGGCAGCCTCGAACGTGACGCGCGGTGTTCCGATCGCAACGCCGGTCTTCGACGGCGCGAAGGAGCCCGAGGTCAACGACGCGCTCACGCGTGCCGGCTTCGATACCTCGGGTCAGTCGGTGCTCTTCGACGGCCGCACGGGCGAGCAGTTCGCGCGCCCCGTGACCGTCGGCGTCAAGTACCTGCTCAAGCTGCACCACCTGGTCGACGACAAGATCCACGCGCGTTCGACCGGCCCGTACTCGCTCGTCACCCAGCAGCCGCTCGGTGGTAAGGCGCAGTTCGGTGGTCAGCGCTTCGGCGAGATGGAAGTCTGGGCGCTCGAAGCCTACGGCGCCGCCTACACGCTGCAGGAGATGCTCACCGTCAAGTCGGACGACGTGGCAGGCCGCACCAAGGTCTACGAGTCGATCGTCAAGGGCGAGGACAACTTCGAGGCCGGCGTGCCGGAGAGCTTCAACGTGCTCGTGAAAGAAGTCCGGGGTCTCGGCCTCAACATGGAACTCCTGGATTCGGAAGGGGAGCCGGATGAGTGAGGCGCTGAGCCTCACCCCATCCCCCCAACCGGAACAGATTTGAGGAAATCCAAATGAACCAGGAACTTACAACCAACCCGTTCAACCCGCTTGCGACGCAAAAGATCTTTGACGAGATCAAGGTGTCGCTCGCGTCGCCCGAACGGATCCTTAGCTGGTCGTATGGCGAGATCAAGAAGCCTGAGACGATCAACTACCGGACCTTCAAGCCCGAGCGCGACGGCCTGTTCTGCGCCCGTATCTTTGGCCCGATCAAGGATTACGAGTGCCTCTGCGGCAAGTACAAGCGCATGAAGTATCGCGGCGTCGTCTGCGAGAAATGCGGTGTCGAAGTGACGCTCCAGAAGGTGCGGCGCGAGCGTATGGGCCACATCGAACTGGCCGCGCCCGTCGCGCACATCTGGTTCCTGAAGTCGCTTCCGTCCCGGATCGGCCTCATGCTCGACATGACGCTGCGCGATCTGGAGCGGATTCTCTACTTCGAGAACTACGTCGTGATCGAGCCGGGTCTCACCGACCTGCAATACGGTCAGCTCATGAGCGAGGAAGAGTTCAACGACGCTCAGGACACCTACGGCATGGACGCCTTTCAGGCGAACATCGGCGCCGAGGCGATCCGCGAAATGCTGGCGGCCATCGACCTTGAAAGCGAGGCCGAAACGCTGCGCGCCGATCTGGCCGAAGCGACGGGTGAGCTGAAGCCCAAGAAGATCATCAAGCGGCTCAAGGTCGTGGAAAGCTTCATCGAATCCGGCAACCGCCCGGAATGGATGATCCTGACCGTGATCCCGGTCATTCCGCCCGAACTGCGCCCGCTGGTCCCGCTCGACGGTGGCCGGTTCGCGACCTCGGACCTCAACGACCTGTATCGCCGCGTCATCAACCGCAACAACCGCCTCAAGCGGCTGATCGAACTGCGCGCGCCGGACATCATCGTGCGTAACGAGAAGCGGATGCTTCAGGAATCCGTCGATGCGCTGTTCGACAACGGCCGTCGCGGCCGCGTCATCACGGGGGCCAACAAGCGCCCGCTGAAGTCGCTGTCGGACATGCTCAAGGGCAAGCAGGGCCGCTTCCGCCAGAACCTTCTGGGCAAGCGCGTCGACTTCTCGGGCCGGTCGGTCATTGTGACCGGGCCGGAGCTCAAGCTGCACCAGTGCGGCCTGCCCAAGAAGATGGCGCTCGAACTGTTCAAGCCCTTCATCTACTCGCGGCTGGAGGCCAAGGGCCTCTCGTCCACGGTGAAGCAGGCCAAGAAACTGGTCGAGAAAGAGCGCCCCGAAGTCTGGGACATTCTGGATGAGGTCATCCGTGAGCACCCGGTTCTGCTGAACCGCGCGCCCACGCTGCACCGTCTCGGCATCCAGGCGTTCGAGCCGATGCTCATCGAAGGCAAGGCGATCCAGCTTCACCCGCTCGTCTGTTCGGCGTTCAACGCCGACTTCGACGGTGACCAGATGGCTGTCCACGTCCCGCTCTCGCTGGAAGCCCAGCTGGAAGCGCGCGTGCTGATGATGTCGACCAACAACGTGCTGTCGCCCGCCAACGGCGCGCCGATCATCGTGCCGTCGCAGGATATGATCCTCGGCCTCTATTACATCACGATGGAGCGTAAGGGCATGAAGGGCGAAGGCATGGTCTTTGCCGACGTCGACGAGGTTCAGCATGCGCTGGACGCCGGCGAAGTGCACCTGCACACCAAGATCCAGGCCCGTATCAAGCAGATCGACGAAACGGGTCAGGAAATCTTCAAGCGGTTCGAGACGACTCCGGGCCGGATGCTTCTGGGCGCGCTCCTGCCGCTCAACGCCAAGGCGCCGTTCGATCTCGTCAACCGGCTCCTGCGCAAGAAGGAAGTGCAGCAGGTCATCGACACCGTCTACCGCTACTGCGGCCAGAAAGAGTCGGTCATCTTCTGTGACCAGATCATGTCGATGGGCTTCAAGGAAGCCTTCCGGGCCGGCATCTCGTTCGGCAAGGACGACATGGTGATCCCGGACTCCAAGTGGACCATCGTCGACTCCGTGCGCGAGCAGGTGAAGGAGTTCGAACAGCAGTACATGGACGGCCTCATCACTCTTGGCGAGAAGTACAACAAGGTGGTCGACGCCTGGTCGAAGTGTTCCGATCAGGTCGCCGACGCGATGATGGCGGACATCTCGGCCGTGCGCGTGGACGATGCGGGCGCCGAAATGGAGCCCAACTCGGTCTACATGATGTCGCACTCCGGTGCCCGGGGGTCCCCGGCCCAGATGAAGCAGCTCGGCGGGATGCGCGGCCTGATGGCCAAGCCGTCGGGTGAGATCATCGAAACGCCGATCATCTCGAACTTCAAGGAAGGCCTCACCGTGCTCGAGTACTTCAACTCGACCCACGGCGCCCGTAAGGGTCTGGCCGATACCGCGCTCAAGACCGCGAACTCCGGGTATCTTACCCGCCGTCTCGTGGACGTGGCGCAGGACTGCATCGTGCGCGACCGCGACTGCGGCACCGAGAATGCGATCACCGCGTCTGCGGCGATCAACGACGGTGAAGTGGTGGCGACTCTGGCCGAGCGTATCCTGGGCCGCGTGTCGGCGGACGACGTGCTCCACCCGGCCACCGAAGAGGTGCTGGTGGCGCGCGGCGAGCTGATCGACGAGCGCAAGGCAGACCTCATCGACGATTCCGGTGTGCTCTCCATGCGCATCCGCTCGCCGCTGACCTGCGAGTCCGAAGAAGGCGTCTGCGCGGCCTGCTACGGCCGTGACCTCGCCCGTGGTACCAAGGTGAACGTCGGCGAAGCCGTCGGCATCATCGCGGCACAGTCCATCGGCGAACCCGGCACCCAGCTGACGATGCGGACCTTCCACATCGGCGGCATCGCGCAGGGTGGTCAGCAGTCCTTCCAGGAAGCGGGGCAGGGCGGCAAGATCGAGTTCCGCAACGCCAATACGCTTGAGAACGCTTCGGGCGAGATGATCATCATGGGCCGCAACATGCAGGTCGCTATCGTCGACGACAACGGCGTCGAACGGGCGAGCTACAAGCCGGGCTACGGTTCCAAGCTGCTCGTCAAGGATGCGCAGACCATCGAGCGGGGCGACAAGCTCTTCGAATGGGACCCGTATACCCTGCCGATCATCGCGGAAGCGGGCGGCACGGTGAAATTCGTCGACCTCGTCTCGGGCATCTCCGTGCGTGACGAAACCGACGATGCCACCGGCATGACCCAGAAGATCGTGACCGACTGGCGCTCTGCGCCCAAGGGCTCGGACCTCAAGCCGGAACTCATCCTCGCGGATGCGGATGGCGAGCCGGTGCGCAACGATCAGGGCAACCCGATCACCTACACGATGTCCGTGGACGCCATCCTCTCGATCGAGGACGGGGCCGACGTGCAGGCCGGCGACGTGATTGCCCGGATCCCGCGCGAAGGTGCCAAGACCAAAGACATCACCGGTGGTCTGCCGCGGGTCGCGGAACTGTTCGAAGCCCGTCGCCCGAAAGATCACGCGATCATCGCCGAAATCGACGGCTACGTCCGCTTCGGCCGCGACTACAAGAACAAGCGCCGCATCTCGATCGAACCTTCGGACGAGAGCATGGAGCCGGTGGAATACATGGTGCCCAAGGGCAAGCACATTCCAGTGGCCGAAGGCGACTTCATCCAGAAGGGCGAGTACATCATGGACGGCAATCCCGCGCCGCATGACATTCTCGCCATCATGGGGGTCGAGGCGCTTGCAGACTACATGATCGACGAGGTGCAGGACGTCTATCGCCTCCAGGGCGTGAAGATCAACGACAAGCACATCGAGGTCATCGTGCGCCAGATGCTCCAGAAGTGGGAGATCATGGACTCGGGCGAAACCACGCTGCTCAAGGGCGAGCATGTGGACAAGGCCGAGTTCGACGCGGCGAACGAAAAGGCGGTGTCCAAGGGCGGTCGCCCGGCGGAGGGTCAGCCGATCCTTCTCGGGATCACCAAGGCCTCGCTCCAGACCCGGTCGTTCATCTCGGCGGCGTCGTTCCAGGAGACCACGCGGGTCCTCACCGAAGCCTCGGTGCAGGGCAAGCGCGACAAGCTCGTCGGTCTCAAGGAAAACGTCATCGTGGGTCGCCTGATCCCGGCCGGCACCGGCGGGGCCACCATGAAGGTGCGCTCCATCGCGCAGGAACGGGACCGCAAGGTCATCGACGAAGCGCGGGCCGAGGCGGAAGCTGCGGCGGCACTGGCCGCTCCGGCGGAAGAGGTCGATCCGTTCGGCGACAGCGGGCTTGTCGAAACGCCTGAGAGCGGCGACGAACAGCCTTGATCTGCTGACACAAGACACAGGAAAAGCCCCGCCCCACCGGCGGGGCTTTTTCGTTGGGCTTTCCGGTCGGAAAATATCCCGGGAGGTCCGGAGGGCAGCGCCCTCCGGGGCCTTCGCGGCCCGAGCGCAGTTCGACATGTGCGGGCGTCAGCCCGCGCCGTCTGGAAACGTCAGGTCGCTGGGCCCTTGGCCGGGCGGCTGTGAGCGGGGAGTGCCTGGGCGGTCTCCCGATGGGCCGCAATGGCCGGATAGGCCTCATGCGGCCTGCCGAGCTTGTCCGCGATGGCCATGAGGTAGTCGGCGCAGCACAGGTGGTGGAGCCTCAGCACACCGGGTATCGCCGTCAGCCGCGCGTATTCCGCATCGAACCGCTCGGCGTATTTCAGGGCCGCGCCGTCCTCGTCCTCGTTATGATCGAAGCGCAGGAAAAAATCGTCCGTGTAGCGGTCCAGAAGCGCCGCCGCGCCAAGCGTGCCCTTCTTCAACAGGAACCGCTCGCGCGACTGGAGCGCGTAATGGTTCACCTGAGCCAGCTCGTGCGTGATCCGGTCGCGGGGCGTGCCGTTGGCGGGCGACTGTTCCGGCGAGTAGCCTTCGAGGGGGGAACCATCGGCCAGCACGATCCGGTTCGCGGCGTCCTCCCACGCGCCCGGCCCCTGCCACTCCTTCGGCCCGTGGGACCGCAGCCAGCCCCAGTGCGCGGGCGTCCGGGTGAGGCATTTGAACTGCGTGTTCTGCTGGGCGTCCGGCGCGGCACAGCGCAGGGTCGAGCGGTGGACAAGCTGATCGACCCAGGCTTCCGCCCCGTCGGTCCCGTAGATCTTCCAATGCACCGCCATCGCCTCGGCGCCCTCCGGCCAGGCGGCGACAAGGTCGGACAGCAGCCCCTCGCCGGGATGGATCACGAGGAACTCGTCCGTGTCGCAGACCCAGGCCCATTGTGCTTCACGCAGGATGTCCTGCTTCGCGGCCAGACGGTGTGCCTGCGGCTGCGGCGGGCGCGCAGGGTCCGGCTGGTGCTTTTTCTGGGTCAGGACCCCTTCGCGCTCCAAAAGCCGCAGGAGCTGCGGCGAGTGGTCCGTGCAGTCGTTATGCATGACGAGGATCCGGTCGAATCCGAGCATCCGGTACCAAGCGACCCATTCCAACAGGAACGGGCCCTCATTGCGCACAGACAGAAGCGCGAGGCTGCCGGGAACCGTGGCCATGCCGCGGCCCGCCGGTCAGTCCTGCCCGACGAGGAAGAACTTCCCGTCGCTCAGGGCGAAGTCGAACCCGCCGGTCCCGCTCCCCGTTGCCGTGCCGGTGGCCGCGCTGGCCCGGCCCTGACGGGTCACGTCCCGGAACGCGCCGTTGAGGGTCAGCGTGGCGTCGCTTTCCTGCCCGGTGGAGTTGTCGCGGATGTTGTCCGTGCCCGCAGCGGTGATGGCAGTGCCCGTCACCCCGCCGTTCAGAAAGACCTCGCCCGAGAAGTCACGGTTGAGCGACCCGTCGCCATTGTAGAGCGCGAACTCGTCCGCCGTGCCCGTGACCGTGCCGTTGTTGAGGTTGTTCACCGTCATGCTCAGCGCCCCGGTCATGAAACCGTTGACGTCCCCCGTGGCATCCGCCCCGAAGCCGCCAAGGTAGGTCGCGCTCCCGCTGTTGGGCATGTTCGTGGTCGCGTCCTGCCCCTGGATGAACTGGTAGGCGGCCTGGAAATCGGCCTCGCCCGCGGGATCGTCCAGACGCGAAACGTCGACACCGGGCGAACTGTCGAGAAGCTCGGCCCCTTGCCCGGAGATGGCCTGACCCCCGAAGATCGCGCACCCGCTCATGGCGGTACAGGCGGCCAGAGCCGCGGTAATCTGAAGAATATTCATTGTCTGCTCGCCTCGATTGCTCAAAAATGGTGGGCGGTTGTTCCGCCCTACCGAATGTCCTTGATTATCCGCCTGAAACGGCTTTTTTGCAAGGACGATAGGCTTTTCGGGCGCGCGCCGCGGATTCTGGCCCATCGCCGTTGACAAGGCATACGACTCCCCATATACGGCGCGCACCCGGACAACAGGGGAAGTGTCTCCGCCCGTCCGTCTGCAGAACTGAAGTGGCCATGATCCGGGCCTTGTGCCCCGATCCTCTGATGAACCCACCGCGTCGCCCCGGCTGACTGGGGCGGGTGCGGTATCTTGCGTTTTTCGGACGCGAAAGGCGCTGAAATCTGAATGAACCGGGGCGCGCGCCCCACGAACATAGTGTTGCAACACGGGGAAACGAGCCCAATGCCAACGATCCAACAGCTGATCCGCAAGCCGCGGCAGCCGAAACGCCGGACCAACAAGTCCATGCACCTCGAGGGGAACCCGCAGAAGCGCGGCGTCTGCACCCGGGTGTACACAACGACCCCGAAGAAGCCGAACTCCGCCATGCGGAAAGTCGCCAAGGTCCGTCTGACCAATGGCTACGAAGTCATCAGCTACATCCCCGGTGAGAGCCACAACCTGCAAGAGCACTCCGTCGTGCTCATCCGTGGCGGCCGTGTGAAAGACCTTCCGGGTGTCCGTTACCACATCCTTCGCGGTGTGCTGGATACCCAGGGCGTCAAAGACCGTAAGCAGCGTCGTTCGAAATACGGCGCGAAGCGTCCGAAGTAAGGAGAGAGCGGAATGTCCCGTCGTCACGCCGCTGAAAAGCGCGAAATTCTGCCTGACGCCAAGTATGGCGATAAGGTTCTGACCAAGTTCATGAACAATCTCATGATCGATGGTAAAAAGTCCGTCGCCGAGAAAATCGTCTACAACGCGCTGGGTCGCGTCGAGGACAAGGTGAAGCGCGCGCCGGTGGAAATCTTCCACGAAGCGCTCGACAACATCAAACCCTCGGTCGAGGTCCGCTCGCGCCGCGTCGGTGGTGCCACCTACCAGGTGCCGGTCGAGGTTCGCCCGGAGCGCCGTGAAGCCCTCGCGATCCGCTGGCTCATCACCGCCTGCCGTGCGCGCAACGAAAACACGATGGAAGAGCGCCTCGCCGGCGAACTGCTCGACGCGGTCAACGGCCGCGGCACCGCCGTGAAGAAGCGCGAAGACACCCACAAGATGGCCGACGCGAACCGCGCGTTCAGCCACTACCGCTGGTAACCGAACACTCCCGAGAGGCCCATTCCAATGGCACGCGTATATCCCCTCGAACGCTACCGTAACTTCGGCATCATGGCGCACATTGATGCCGGCAAGACCACGACCACGGAGCGCATCCTTTACTACACCGGCCGGTCCCACAAGATCGGCGAAGTGCACGACGGCGCCGCGACCATGGACTGGATGGAGCAGGAGCAGGAACGGGGGATCACCATCACCTCGGCTGCGACCACGACCTTCTGGCAGTGGCAGGAAGACCCGACCGACGAGGGCACCGATGACGTGAAGGTTCGCTTCAACATCATCGACACCCCCGGCCACGTCGACTTCACCATCGAAGTCGAGCGTTCGCTCGCCGTTCTCGACGGCGCCGTTGCGCTGCTCGATGGCAACGCCGGCGTCGAGCCGCAGACCGAAACGGTGTGGCGTCAGGCCGATCGCTACAAGGTTCCGCGTCTCGTCTTCGTCAACAAGATGGACAAGATCGGCGCCGACTACTTCAACTGCGTGCAGATGATCAAGGACCGCACCGGTGCGACCCCGGTTCCGGTGAACTTCCCGATCGGTGCCGAAGACAAGCTCGAAGGCATCGTCGACCTCGTCACGATGGAAGAGTGGGTCTGGCTCGGCGAAGACCTTGGTGCTTCGTGGGAGCGTCGTCCGATCCGTGACGACCTCAAGGCGACCGCCGACGAGTGGCGCTCGCACCTCATCGAGAACGCCGTCGAAATGGACGACGACGCGATGATGGCCTACCTCGAAGGCGAAGAGCCCGACATCCCGACGCTGCGCTCGCTGATCCGCAAGGGCTGCCTCGACCTGAAATTCGTGCCCGTCCTCGGCGGCTCGGCGTTCAAGAACAAGGGTGTTCAGCCGCTGCTCAACGCTGTCGTCGACTTCCTGCCGAGCCCGCTCGACGTGGTCGACTACATGGGCTTTGCGCCGGACGACGAGACCGAGACCCGCAACATCCCGCGTCGCGCGGATGACAGCATGGCGTTCTCGGCGCTGGCGTTCAAAATCATGAACGACCCCTTCGTCGGCTCGTTGACCTTCACCCGGATCTACTCGGGCGTCCTGAACAAGGGCGACAACATCATCAACTCGACCAAGGGCAAGAAAGAGCGCATTGGCCGGATGATGATGATGCACTCGAACGATCGTGAAGAGATCGAAGAGGCGTTCGCGGGTGACATCATCGCGCTGGCCGGTCTGAAAGAGACCACCACCGGTGACACGCTCTGCGCCACCAACGCGCAGGTCGTTCTCGAAACGATGACCTTCCCCGATCCGGTGATCGAAATCGCCGTCGAGCCCAAGACGAAGGCCGACCAGGAGAAGATGTCCCAGGGCCTCCAGCGTCTCGCTGCCGAGGATCCGTCCTTCCGAGTCGAAACCGACCTCGAGTCCGGTCAGACAATCATGAAGGGCATGGGCGAACTTCACCTCGACATCCTCGTCGACCGCCTCAAGCGCGAGTTCAAGGTGGAAGCCAACATCGGCGCGCCGCAGGTGGCTTACCGCGAGACCATCGGTCACGAGATCGAGCACACCTACACCCACAAGAAACAGTCGGGTGGGTCCGGTCAGTTCGCCGAGGTCAAGATGGTCATCTCGCCGACCGAGCCGGGCGAAGGCTACTCGTTCGAGTCGAAGATCGTCGGTGGTTCGGTGCCCAAGGAATACATCCCGGGCGTCGAGAAGGGCATCAACTCGGTCATGGACTCCGGTCCGCTCGCCGGCTTCCCGGTCATCGACTTCAAGGTCGCGCTGATCGACGGCAAGTACCACGACGTTGACTCGAGCGTTCTCGCCTTCGAAATCGCCTCGCGCATGTGTATGCGTGAAGGTCTTCGCAAGGCGGGCGCCAAGCTGCTCGAGCCGATGATGAAGGTCGAGGTCGTGTCGCCGGAAGAGTATACCGGCAACATCATCGGTGACCTCACCTCGCGTCGTGGCCAGGTGACCGGCCAGGAACCGCGCGGCAACGCGGTGGCGATCAACGCCTTCGTGCCGCTCGCCAACATGTTCGGCTACATCAACAACCTGCGCTCCATGTCCTCGGGTCGCGCGAACTTCACCATGCAGTTCGCCCACTACGAGCCGGTGCCGGCGAACATCTCGGAAGAGATCCAGTCGAAATACGCATAAGCAGCGGTGCGGGGACGTCCCCGCACCCTACCACACCGTAGGGTGGGCCCGAGAGGCGCACCGCCAAGATAAAGGAGGCCATCATGGCTAAGGAAAAGTTTGAACGTAACAAACCGCACTGCAACATC
>CXWF01029977.1_pt1 | contig 20606 bp, 7 predicted proteins | sample 468421 | NCBI WGS metagenome assembly CXWF01 (sample SAMEA2620812, study PRJEB7988) | marine metagenome | biome: marine biome (ENVO:00000447); feature: surface water layer (ENVO:00002042); material: "saline water (ENVO:00002010), including plankton (ENVO:xxxxxxxx)" | depth 5 m
ATCAAAAAGCATTTTAGATGAAACTATTTCTTTTGAAAAATCAGTGACAGTTAATTTTTGTTTACCTATTGTAGATACATTATCATAGTTCTTTATTAAGTCAAATATATCATTTGCAATATTAATTCTTTCTGTTGCGTTTGTAAACACTAAATCACCGTTATCATCTACAACTTTACTTAGTATATCAGCTATTACACCAGGCTTTTTCTTTGTACCAACAACTGCTTTTTTACTACTGTTAGGCACTGTTTTTAAAGCTTTTGATATGTCATCAAGCGATGTCCATAATCCAGTCCACTTTATAGGATCAGCATTAAGTTTTATTATGTTAACAGATAACTTGTCATCGCCTCTTTCCATCATTTTACCGATAGTAGCTATTTCGCTCTCAGTTAATATCTCATTACTTAAATCGCCATAAACCTTATCCCAACGCTTACGTATTTCACTTTCAGGATCTTTTAACTCTTTATATAAAGTTTGTAGCGCTATCTCGCCTGCTAGTTGATACTCTAAACCTTCACCTTTACCCTGTATTCTACTGTATATTGGTGGATCTCCTTCTTTTTTACCAGGTTTGGTGTTCATGTATATTGAAACAAAAGTATTGTCATCTATTTTACTAGCAGGGTCTTTAACAGTTCTCATCATTTGATTGTTACCGTCTCTTTTTATTTTCTTGCCTTTCCAGTCTAATGTCCAACCTTCACCAACAACAAACTTCTCTACTAATTGAGGTATGTTTCTAGAAAGGTAAGTTGTAGATAAATTATTTAATATAACAGACTTATACTTTATTAAGTTGTTTCTATAAGTATCACCTCCTTTACCTAAGAATAACTGCGTGTTTAATCTTAGCTGTCCTGATTTACCTTTAGGATCACCAACTTGTTGAACTATGTAGCTAGTAAACGGATGTGTTTTAATTCTATTTTTACTAACTTGTGTTCTAAAATCTGGTAAGCTACCAGTTAGCAACCTAATTAATATTGCATCTAGCTCTGTTTTATAGTTTTTAGTTTTACCATCGTCGTTAAAATCAGTGTCTAAGTCTATACCCTCTATTAAAGTAACTTTACCAGTATCATCATCTGGATCTAGATCTGTGTCTGTGTCTGGGTCTATATCTGGGTCAGCTGGCGTTATATCAAAGTCTGTAGGTAAATCAGTTACAACATCACCGCTTTTCATAGCGTCCAGCATTTGTGGTAAAAATATATTTGAACCTTTAGTCATCATAAAACCAAAAAAGTCATCATTAGTTTCTGGGTCAAACTTTTTAGCCGTCTCAAATATAGACTCAAAAGCTCTAGTATCAGAGCCATATAGCGATGTAAATATAAAGTTATCTAGGTCAAAACCAGGTATAAGATTAAAAGGTCCAGAGTTTTTTCTAGCTTTTTGAGCTTCATTTTGTAGTATTCTTCTTACAAGCAACTCTATTTTTGGCCAAGCAGCCATACCTTCTTTAGCGTATATCTTGTTTATTTCTTCACCTAAATTTGTTTCTTTACCATCAACAGTTAACACATACTGTCTTTTACCGCCTATATTTACAGAGTTTTTATTATCTTGATTAGGATTTATTTCTATATCACCAGGATTTATAGGTGTATCATACAGAGGCATGTTAGTATATTCACTAGTCATATCTGCAATATAATCTAATACTTGATCATAACTCATTGTTTCTAAGCTTTTACCCCTAACATTTGATAATAATTTTTTAACACCTTTTAATAAACTATTTTTTGTAGCACCATCTATTTTTATTTCACCAGCTTGTAAATCTGATAAAAACTCTACAACAGCTTCGTCTTCTAGTGTAGCATTAAACTCAGGGTCTGTAATCTTATAGCCTTTTGCCTCAGCAGATATTCTACCAAACTCTATATAAGGTGCCATTAAAGGATTTTGCCTTATATATTTTAATATATTTTTTGTTAATACTCGGTGTAAATCAGGTTGTTGTAATTTTAAGTTATCAAGATAATAATGATTTATTTCGTGGTCACCAACATTACTTTTTGCATGTTCTAAGTTTATGCTAGCAGTGTTGTTACTTAAACTAAAACTACCACCAGTAAGCTCACCATTATTAGTTTCTAAATCAAACACTTTACCATCATAATATAGTGTTATCTCAAGATCTGGATAAACTCTTATTCTGTCTTTTATTTTTTGTACTATTACTTTTTGTCTATCTGTAACACAAGCGTCTATTATTTTTTCAAACTCCTCGTTTGTAGTTTTACTATTTACAACGTCAGGTTTTCTTTTCTTTAGTTTATCAAACTTTTCTTGATTTTCTGCTATTTGCTCTCTGTGTTTTTTCTCTTCTATATGAATACCAATGTCCCACTCTTTGTTAATTAAAAACTTTATTTTTATACGATCTAAAACTTCTTGATCAGTGTGGTCTTTACCTGTTTTTTTAGCGTAGCTTATAGCTTCTTGTTGAAGAGATTCTTGAGACTCATCAAATATAGTTTGTTCTTGTTTTTTAAAATCTTCAAGTGTCTTGTGTCCTTCTGGGTTATTCTTTTTAAAAGACTCTTCTCCCATTTCGTTGTTTTGATCTATCAAGTTTTGAATCTCTTGTATTTGGTCAGCAAAGTCATTTATATTAGGAAAAAGTGTTTTTAAAAGTACAACAAGTTTTAACTGATACTCACCTGTTTGTTTTACAGCGTGATAAATATTATATCTAGAGTTTGGATCGTCTTTTGCTGTAGCAAAAAAGTCACCTTGTTTAACGCTTTTTATAAGTCCATTAACTCTTTCTAATTCAATGTTTAGCTGTTCTTGGCTTTTACCATCATCATTTCTTTCTAACGATTTTTTTTGAAAACTTAAATTAAGTAGCAGCTTATATTCGGTATCATTGTAAGCGTCAAAAGCACCTTTTTCTTTATCAAGCTTTGTTTTTATAGCAGATAAATCATTAAAAAATAGTATAGCGTTGTCGTATTGTTCTTGTGTGATTAACTTGTTACCATCTACACCTGTATTATCAAGAGCTTGTTTTAATTTTAATTTTAAACTAGTAAAATCAGGGTCTTCTTTTAAAACTTTTAAAGCGTCAGACATTATGTAATCAAAATTACCTTTTTGTATGCCTTTTAATTTATTATAAGTCATTTTACCTCCCATAACACCAGCCGTGGTTGTAACTAATAACTGCATTTCTAACAAGTCTTTAGGTGTTATGTCAATATCTAAAAGATTATATTCACCACCAGCCTTAGTATTATCAAAGTAATCACTAACCACTTTTTGTAAATATAGCTCAGATATTTCCTCAACAGTCTCACCTGCAATCATAAGACCTATACCTCTTGAAACTTCTTTTACAAACTCACTTTTGCTAAGCTTCATAGTTTGATTACTAGCAAAACTCAACGATAGTCGATCTATAGCTTCTTTTGATAGCGAGCTACCACCTAATCTACCTTCAACGTTTATTTGAGCTATTATACCAGTTATAGCACCATTTATAAAAGCATAGTCTGAAGCTCCTTCATAATCACCAGGATTAGCGTTTAAATAAACTTGTTTAGAGTTCTCGTAAGATTGAGTACCATAAAATAAAAACTGAAAAGCACCCTGAGAAACTCTAATACCTGTAGCGCCAAGCCCAGCGCTCTCGGCTAAATAACCAAGACCACCTGTTGTTTGTATAACAGCCCACATTTTTAAAACTTCAACAGTAGCCACTTCTGTAAAAGCACCCGCCGCAAAGTAGTCTTCAAGACTTATTTCTTCGTTGTTTATTTTATTTAAATAGTTTTCCTGAAAATCAAAATAAGCGTTATAATTACCACCAAAGCTTTTTACTGTAACTAAGTCACCGTTGCTATCTAATACACCTTGAACTTGACCATCTTTAGTATAGATAGTGTAGGTATTACCGTTTAATTCAAAAGTTCCTTTTTCACCCATTATAGCTCCACCAAATATACTACTAAAAGGCGCTTCTACTACCCAGTCTGTTTTTGTAGAAACAAACTTTTCTCTTACAGGATCTGATATTGCAACTAAGTTAATTAAACGAGATAATTGCCCACCAAACTTACCAAGTACAGGTATATAAAAACTATCATCACCCGCGGCGTCTAAGTCAGCTTCTAATCTTTTAATTACATTTTCTAAATCATATAGCTCTACTAATAAAGTTGCTGGGCTTTGAGACATAACCTCTTCCGCCTCCATCTTGTTGTTAATAGGTTTTGTTCCAATTATATTTTTATAAGCATCTAAATCTCTTATATTTTGTTTTAAAAGATGTTCTTCTCCAAACTCATTTACACCATCCCACATTGACTTTATTAAAACAGCTTTTTCTATTTTTTTATTAAGGTTTTCAACACCTTTTGTATAAGAGTTCCACTCTTCTTGTAGTTGTTTGTTTTTAAACAATAACTCTTGGTTTTCTTTTTCAAAAGTTAATCTTGCCTGTTTTTTTAATCTAGTAGATTTTAAGTTTAGTTTATTAAAAACTTTTTCTTTGTCTATGTCAGTCATAGGCACAATAATGCCATTAACTACTTGTGGCATAGTCAATAATTGAAACTCCCCATAAATATCATCTTCGTCACCCCAGACACCATTATCACCAGGGCTTCCAAATATTTTTCTATCTATATTGTCATAAGTTTCTATTAAGCCATCCATTATTTCTTTTATTGGTTGACTTTTAATATTTAACTCTTTAAGTTTTTTGTATTTAGAAGGTAAAGAGTCTACAAAAGCTTTTGTGTTTTTTAGCTCTTCCATTATTTGATAACCAGAAATTACAATATCCTCTTCTAAACCGTCATCATTTATTGTTTTCCAATCATAGCTAGCGCTTAAAGCCTTTTGCGACATAGAGTTAAAATCTTGCCAAGCTCCTTCATACTGTCTCCATTTATAAGATATTATTCCTTTTAAAGCCTCTAAAATTAAAAGCTTAGCTGCAGGGCTATCTACTTTCATATTTATACCTAAGTCTTTTAGAAACTTATAATTTCTCGCATTATAAGAACTACCGTCCTTATCGTGCAAAGGCATATCTTGTAAAGATTTTTTTGGATCAATACTAAAAATATAATCTAATAATTTTTTTTCATCAAAATCTACTTGCTCGTAATTCCACTCGCCAGTATTTATATAGTTACCAACATCTTTTGCCCATTCTGTCAACACATTTCCTTTATCTTTATTGTAAACTAAAAACTCAATAAGATCATCCGTGTTTTTTGCTAAATTTGGATAATTATCCTCAATGTAATCTATAATGTAATCACTCTTACCATTGTTAAAAACATGTTTAATATCTTTATCAGCTAAAACATGATATTCGTTTATATCATCATAAATACTTAATATTTCTTTTATTTCGTCTTCTATAGCTAAAACATCTAGTTTACCTAATTCATAAGCACCTTCTATAAACTCATACACGTCTATAAGTTTTTCTCTAAGTAGTTTTACACTTTTAGTTCTACCACTACTTATATTAGATACGTAATCAGTTCTAGTAACCAAACCGTTTTCTATTTTATCTAGCTCATTAGATACTGTTGATAATATTTCGTGTAAATTTTTATAAGGTGTTTTAGGTATATCAACTTTTTTTAACTCTTTTCTAAACTTTTTACTTTTAATTAAATCGTCGTAGTTTACCTTAGTTTTGTTATAGTCAATAGTGTTTTGCTGTATTTCTTGAAAGTAATCATAGTTATTGTAGTAAGAAATATTACCAACTAAATTACCGCCACCAGTTGTGTTGAATTCAAAATAATCTTGTTCTTTAACGTTTTCTGGAAAGTCTATAGTAGTTGGTTGAACTGGTTTTATAATACCTTCGTAATCTGTAGGCATAAAGTTTTCATACTTATCACCATCATATTGGTTAGGATTTATAAAATACGGGTTTTGACTAGTGTAATCTTCAACATACTTTATAGCTTGTTCTTCGTTATCAAAAGTTTTGTATAAACCATTTATTTGATTATACCCAAAAGCATCATTATCATTGTTAAAATAACCAATAGCCTTACCATCGTTTTTTACTATATTATCGTTATCAACATCTATTGCTTCTAAATCTATTCTCGGTTGATCAAACGCTATAACAATGTTAGGATAAACAACAAACTTTGTTTGACCAGCGTCAGTTACATGTTCTCTAATAAACAAAGTAGCAGGCCCGTAATTATTAGTTATTTCTTCTAACTCACTATGGTAATTTGTTACAGAACCTGTAGTTTTTAATTCTTCATCGACAGTTGTTGTTATATTTTCTTTAAACCAGTTAGGGTCTGATTTTCCTTGAGTATCTTTGTCAAGATTTTTGTTTCTATCAGTAACTTCTTCAACTGTTTCTGTATTAAAAGCATTGTCTATATCTAACTTCTCTTCTGGTGGTAAATCTATTTTACTTAAAATGTCTTCTTTTTCTTCTTCTTCTTTGGGACTAACAGTAACTTCAGGAAGAGTTCCTTTCATTGGTTTCGTTAAGTACTCGTCCATTTTTTCTTCAGTCTCAAAAACTTTTGTAGTTTTACCCTCGCTTACTTCAGGCTCTGTTTCTACCTCAGGAGTACTTGTTTCAACAACAGGTTGTTCTTGTTCTAAAGATTTTTTAGTTATTTCGTCGTTATATCTTGTTTGTATTAAATCCTCTATAGTACCATCTCTTTTGGCAGATCTATATTGTCTCCAGCCAAGCTCGCCTCTTAAATATTTTTGTATTCTTTTTCTATCTTCTTTAGGTACGTCAGCTTTGTCTTTAGCTTCAAAAGGATCTATAGCATCGTTTTGATTAGGGTTATAAGAATAAGAAGTTTGATTTAAATCTACAACGCTGTTTAACTGTTTTTCTTTTTTATCATAGTCAATAACAGCTTCAATGTCTTCGTTAGAGGCATTGTCATTTCGCATGTTTGTTATAATTCTTTCTAAAAAATTACTCATATTAAATTTTATTTATACTTTTCTATTAAGTCTTTGGCAGACATTTTTTCGGCTTTGTCTACATTTTCTTTTGCATAATTAGACAAGTGTGCATTATAAACTTCTTCAGCTTGTGACACTAATCCTTTTTTAACCATGTTTTTAACTCTTTTTAAATCAAACTCTTGGCTCTCTGGCATAAAAGGTTCTATATTAATTTTTAAGCCTCTTTCTCTAGCTGCTTTTTCATATAAATCAAACAAAGCTTTATTGTCTCCTAAATCATCATGAGCAAAAGAAAGTATAGCTTCTTTATTTACTAATAAACTATCTATGCTACCTTCTAAAGCGTTTTTAGAGAAAGGTTTGTTTTGCTTCGCAGATTCTATTAAACTTTGTTTTATCTCATCGTAACGTAAAGCCCCTTGAAAGTTTTTGCTAAAAGTATTTCTACCTAAATCTTTAACAGACCAAACATCATCAATACCTTCCATTTTAAAAAACATGTCTCCATCTTCAGATATTTCTAAGTTTATATTATTAGCGCCCATATAAGTCATGTCATACTTTCTCATGTCACCTTTATGGCTACCTTTTGACATTATACTACCACCTGTATTACCTTTTATTTCATCTGTAAATTGTCTACCAAAATCCTCAACTTTTTTGTTTTCAAAAATTTTAATATTATTTATTAAGTTCCTAGTGTTGTCCATCCATTTAGCAGCAATATCAGTTTCACCATCACCAATAGCATTAAAAATATTTTCTTGTACGTTTTTAAGCCAACCTCTAGTTGCCTCTTTCCAAGTTTTATTTCCTAAAGTATCTATTCTAGCGCCAGCCTTAGAACCAAATCTAAAATTTTCTATATAATCTTGTTTCTTTTCTTCAAATGTTTCAGCGTCTATAGTGTTAAAAGTATCGTAAATAGTAACTTCTGGTAACACGCCGCCTGGTATAGGTTGTTCTAGTTGTTTCATAGGCGGTGGACCATCAGGAAACATCTCTCTATCTTGTTGTAATTCTTTTTCGTAGTCTTCGATTTGACCAGTATGCAAAGTACCGTCAGAGGCTTGATAGTATTTAATACCATCTTTATATACTATTTTACCTGGTAGATAACTATCTCTAGTAGAACCTTTTTCATTAGGATCAAAAAAAGCAGGTGTAATAGGCGCTTGTCTTATTTTTGATTTTTCAGCATCGTCACTAAGCATCCTATAGTCTTTGGGATCCATACCTCTACTTCTTAAATAGCTATCTGAGTATGGTAATCCTAAATCTAATTTATTTTCAGGTGTTATTTTTTCTGTAACTCTTTGAGCTAAAGGTGTTTGAAAATCTATAAGTTTTTTTATTTGCCTTCTAAGTCTTTTTGTTTTGAAGTTTTCTTTACCATCTGTTTTTTGCAATATCTCTTCAAGCTTTTTTTGTTTCTCTTCAAGCTTGGTTAGCTTTTTTTCTGGAGCATCAGTCTGTGGTTGGTTAGGATATATAGGTAAAGTAGGATCAAACAAGTGGTGTTTAGAGTAAGTACCTGTATTAGAATAAGTATCTGGATTACGATTTTCTTCTTTTAAACTTTTCTCTTCATTATTTATCATTCTATTTGCCATAGTTTGTTTTGAAGAGTCAAACAAATTATCTGTATTCCACCTACCCATAGTAGATTTTTCTCCACTAGTATAATTAGATGTTAACCTAGTTCTTTTAACAAGGCTTTCATTTATTTTTAAAGGTGATTTTTTTGCCATGTTAATATTTTTTTATTGATTTTTTAAAAAACGTAGGATCTTTCATTTTAAAACCACTACCACCAACACCTCCTTTTGGACCTTTCATCATAAAAGCACTAACTGTTTGACCTACACCTTTCATTATAGAATCTCTAGCTTGCTGTCTAGCTTCGTCAGCAGCTATTTTTCTTTGTTGAGACATACCTAGCAAGGTTTCGTTCATGTCAAGTCTTCTATCTTGCTCTAGCATTTTACCATAACGCTCTTTACTTTGTATAGCCATCTGTCCTTGAGCCGCAGCTCTTTGATTAGCAGCTTCTTGTTGTCCTATAGATGCGCTTGCTCTTTGTGTTGCTAGTTGGCCTTGGTTAGCCATAGCCTGAGCTAAACCAGCTACACCACTACTACCTGCTGCACCAGCCATATTTTGCATTATATTAGCTCTCTGTTGCTGTCCTTGTTGCGCTTCAAATTGAGCTTGTTGTTGGTTAATAGTTAAATCCTCATAAGCATTTTCCATGTTAGCGTAAGGATTACTAAGATCTGTACCTTCAAAATCTGCCTTACGTTTAGCTAACTCTCTATTTGCCTCTTGTTGTTCTGCTTTTCTAGCTTTTGAGCCAGCTAAACCTTGGTATATATTTATACCTCCAGAGATCAAGCTCAAAGGATTAAACTTAAAAGGTGAATTTTTACTCATATTATTTATATTTTATTGTAACTTTATAGTTACAGTTTTTACTAATTATTTACTACTCTCATCATAACCTGCTTCAAGCGAAAACAGCTCTCCGTGATTAGAAACATCGTTATTTGTTAATTGCACTCTAGCAAAGTAACCTAACAAGCTGGTCATGTTAACAGTATTATCTTTACTAAACATTATAAAATCTCCAGCGCTAGGTTGGTTACCAGAAGCAGTATCGTCGTAAACAACAGTGTTTGTAGTTACTGAAGTTACAGGGCCTAATATTGTTATATCGTTTGAACTACCAGTATTAAAACCACCTAAAGATACAGTGTTTACGGCGTAAACTATATCGTTTATTTGTACTGAAGTATTTATTGTTCCTGAAAATGTTAATGTTATTAATGCCATATTATTCTATAAATGTTATTGTTACAGTTCCTTGTCCACTTTGATCACTATCTACTCCACCTACAGTTGCTTTGTAAATAAACTGATCTGTACCACCTGGTCTAATAACAACGTCTTCATTTCTAACATATCTTACTTTACCAGCATCGTATGCGCTACCAGAACCACCGAAGCCAGATAAACTTCCTTTCTCAGGATCTGTAACCGTTGATAGTGTTTTAGAACTAGCGTTAGTATCGTTATCAAAACTTCTTAAATCTATATCTACAAATTGATCCTCGCTTGAAAGACTAATAGTAATAGTATCACTAGCACCTTCTTTTGGGTTACCACCTTCACCACTTTCAACATTTGTTATGAATTCAACATCAGTTTCACCTCTAGTTGATCTACCACCTCCAATATCAGGTACAGAGGGCTTAACTGTTATAAAATTATCTACATCAAAAGTTACGGTAGTGTTTTTAGTACCCATTGAAATTAAATTACCAGTTATAGTAGCGGTTATAGTTGCTGTACCAGCTCCTGTTATAGTTGGTGAAAGCGTTAGATTTGTTGAGTTGCTTTGACCATCTGTAGTACTTGTTGTATTAAAATTAAAGTCTCCTGTGTCTACACCATTATTTTTTAAAGCAAGCGGATTTCTATTTACATAAAGCACAGACCCATCTGCTTTTGTTATATTACCAGACCAAGTAGGTGTGTTTATATTTCTTAATACGCCAGGTTGACTAGATATAGAAATACTATTTGTTAAACCAGAAGCTAAAGTCAAACCTGTTGTAGTTGCATCTGTTGTAAATGTTAACGTTTTAGTTACAAACTGTTTTATCTCAAAAGAAGTTAAAACACTTGAGTCAACAACAGTACTTAAATACGACTTATCTTTTACTGTTTTAGGTGTTATTGTTACTGTGTAAGTATTATCAACAGAACTAAAAGGTAGTATTATATCTTTTACATATTGTCCATTTTCGTTAACTGTTTGATCTATTAAGTCAGAAGCTCCAACAGTAAACTTGTCTTCATTAAAATCATAACTAGTATTATCTGATTGACTGTATATATTAACGGAAAAAGTTGCTAATCCTTTTGTGCCTTGTATTCTTAATCTTCTAACATCACCATTGCCTATTAAATCTCTAGTAGGTATGCTTGTGGCTATTATTTTAGGTTGACTTAAATCGCTTAAAACAGTACTACCAGACGCTTGCGCCCAGTTTATAACATGATCACCACAAGAAATATCTGAAGAACCGTTATACTTTACAACAAACTTTTTACAAACAACGTTTCCGCCTGATATAAAGCCATTACCCATGTCTGAAAAAGATATTGTAGAAAAGTTTAAAACATCTCCAACGGCTAAAGAACTAATAGCTTCTGTTAAATGAACCTTGTTGCTAGCTGCATCTACTTTTGTAACTCTTATATCCATACCAAAACTAGGATAACAAAGATTAGCTGGTGTTGGGTTTGTATTTGGATCGTAAGAACACGTTGTTAAAGTACTACCTGTAACTTGCATACCAGGTAATATATCTGTTGTGTCAACCGTAATAATGTGATTGTTAGTAATTGCAGAAATTAAAGTTTTATCTACATTGTAATTGTCTTGGCTTTCTTCTATTATGTAATCACCAGAAGCAGCTGCTAAAGCATTTAGCTCGTAAAATGGTACTACTGAAAAGTCTCTACCTGGACCAGTCCAAAATATTTTAGTAAACAAAGTTGTAGGTGTTCCAGGGGATATAGGATTATGTACAACCTGATATTGGTTTACCTCTGCTGAGTCTATACCTGTAGATCCACTAAATTGAGGTAGATTTAAAAGAGGATTTGGCCAGTTAGTATTGTTAGCTAAATTAGTTTGTGTAACACCACCACCTATTTCTGTTTCTACAAAAGAACTTAAACAATTAGTTCCAGGAGGATCAACCATGCCAGGAGATATAGGTGATCCAGAAGCTGGCCAATAAGAAAGTGGACAATTGCCTTCTAACTGAACCTGTTCTTTTAAACAAACGTCTACATTTGAATGAGAAACAATACCATCTGCTTTTCCATCAATATCTATAAATATAGTTTCAGTAGCACTAACAATATAAGTTGCTTGCATAGTAACAGTAACAACAACAAAGTTTTGAGGGTGATATGCGCCAAATTGACTATCAGCAAACGTAACACTATTTATTTTCGTAGCATCAAAAGGGTCTCCTATAGCAAAGTCTGTAGCAGCAACAACAAAACCTACGTCTGGCGTTATTATTAATTGAAACACACCATTGTTCCCGCTCGTTGTAGCAGAATTACCTGACATATATCCTATACTTGCTGAACTTACTGTATATCCTGAGTGTGGCATATTTTTATATTTTAATGATCTGTTGGATCGTCTTCAATTGTTAGTATTACTCTAGTTGGTCCTGGTGGTGGAGGTGGAGGCGTTATATTATCTTTTGACACGGTAACAACATTACCTATGCCTTGAAAAGAAAACTCTTGCATATCTATATTCGTATCTAACGCCGTGTTAAAAAACGTTTTTTCACCTTGCATATAAGCAAACCATTTGTTCTCTTTGTTTTTAAACTCTAACTTGCGGCCAGACTGCATGTCTGTCTCTATAGAACTTGCAAACCAACCTAACTTAGCAAAGTTATTATAATACTCTCCATCAAAATTAGCCGTAGAAATATTTTCTGTAATAGCAGCTTGTGACCCAGAGTATTTTAAATAATCTATACTTTTTATAACGTTAGGTGCTTCGTTTAATAAAACATCTATTGTAGATATTTGAGGGTATGTAGCATTGTAAAAATTATTTCTAGAATTATTAGTATGATGCTCCCACATATTACCACCAAAGAAAGTATAAAATCTATTGTTCATACTTAATCCATTTTCTTGAATCCAAGATTTAAAACTAACCCAACCGTTTACTTTGTCAGCAAAACTTACAGTATAATCTCTAACACCTTTATTATTTTCTTGACCAGCACTTCCTCCTCCAACATCATTATTATCACCAACACTATCTACACATAACTTCCATTTTGTTGCCCCAAAGCCATTATCAGGAGAAAGCCCACCGTTAATTGTAGATTGCGCTACATAATAAATACCTTGATATTCTACAACTGTTCCAGGTGTATATGTTATATTAACATCCCAAGTTCCAACACTATTGCTTGCGCAAGAACCACTGCCACCGCTAGCTGTTATAAAAGGACTGTCTAACGACCACTTAAAAGTTTGAAAGTCTTGAAAGCCACCATATCCAACGAGCCAGTTAACAGTTAACTTGTAACTACCAGAGCTAGCTTCGTGTTCTATATTTTTTATAGAATATACCGCTTCTGGCTGGTGAGGATTTGTCCAAGCTTGTGGCCAAGGTGAAAAACCTTGTAAACAAAAAGGACCAGTGCAACCCAACAAAGGATTATACTGAGCGTAATTTGTTTGAAAAAATGTTTGATATAAGTAAACATTACCAGGTCCGTGTATATTAAACGCGTTTATTAAATCGGTAAAATTAGGATTAGCGTCAAAAGATGGCGCCAATGGATGTGGTTGAGTTTGGTCGTCAAAATAAATAATTACGTCTGGATTTATTAAACCAGGATTTAAACCATATTTACCCTCTTTACCCCAATTAACTCCAGCAGGATGTAAACCACCAGCTTGTATACCAGTCCAACCTTTACCAGTGTTACCTTGCGTATCACCAATAGCCGCTGGTGTTGTTCCGCTGCTAGCAAATAAATTAAATATATTACCTATGTCAGTAAACCCTTGCCCAAAAGCACCGTTTTCAATAGCTTTAGCCCAGTCATCAACTACGCCACCGTATCTAAACCAATGGCCTAATAAGTTGCCATCTGTATTTAAACCTGTTAATTCATTATTTGTTGTAATTACGCCCGTGCCTGTTCCACCGCCCGCGCCTGTTCCACTACCTGCGCCTGCTCCGCTTCCTGACTGTGTAGCATCTTTTATACATTTAAGAGTTATGTTATAAAGTGATTTTTTATCGTCATAACTACCAATTATTCTAAACGCATTTTTTAAATTATCAGCAAAAAAGTCTTTCATACCGTGTTGAGATATAGGAACTAGTCCATCTCTAGACAGCCTTAACACAACACCCCTTGACTTATCTGAAAAATAAGATCTATAAGCTTGAAAAGCAAAAGATTCTGGATTTTTAGATATACCATATTCACCACTAAAAGGTATTACTTGTCCTAAAACTCTATTTGTAGCGGTTAAGTTTACGTTACCATCAGCATTAAACACAGCGTCTTTATTAGCTAATATCTTTAATATCTTATCTTCACAGCATGTTACTATATCTGTGTCTCTTGAGTGTAACTTTTGTATAGTACCAAATCTTGGGTTTAAATCTTTAGTTATCGGCTCTGCCATTATAAACTGATTAAGATTATTTATACCGCTATTAGAATTGTATATACCAGAATAAATTAAACCTGTTCCTCTTCTTTCTTCTTCGTACGTTTCAGCTAATGTTGTAGATGCTTTAGGGCCTTTGTCTATAAAAACTTGATTAAAATCGTCTCTAATTCTATTTGACTCAACGCCGTTACCAAACGAGTAGCAATTAAACCAAGGTAAAGTCATTTTCATTTTATCTACAAACTTACTTAATACAACTCTAGTGCTAGTTGGTGTTATAGCAACCCTAGCTCTTGTTACACTACCATCAGGTCTAGTAAAAGATATTATATCATTAGCAAATAAAACACCGCTTGCTGATTGACTTAAACTAACAATATTGTCATTCCAGCTTACTACACTAGGCGAAGTAGAAAAAACAGCAGTAGGTATTCCATTTTGAGGTCCTTCATTTTGAACTAAAGAACCATAAGGCGCGTACATTTCATTTGTTGTGCTATCTAATATTAAAGGATATGCTTGACTTGCTTCATAATAAATATCTAATCCAACATCTTCTTTTGGCTCTGTTTCCCATATACCAGGGTTTTGACTTGTAGTATCTTCTATCTCGTCCCAAAGTATATCTAATATTTCTATTGTATTAGTATAGTTGTCTAATATAGTAGTTGTTATAGCATTTCCAGGATTACCTATTTCCTGCTTAGTAACAGTATCGCTAGGGTTTGTTTGGCCTATGTAACCCGCGGCAGCTGGATAAGTTCCCGCGTTAGATGTTGTCCAACCGGTATAGTCTCTTGTAGGATCAAACTGTTGTGGAGGCGTACTACCACCTTTCCACCAAGGTTCTTGATCTGTTAAGTTTTGGTCTATTATATATTTATCAGGATCTGTATTTGTAACACCAGTTAATGGATCAACATGTTGTAGTGTTGAGTCTTTTCTCCAGCCGTCTTTAGATGTTCTAAACGTTAAATACAGTCTACGCGTTTTATTATCATCTTGCTCGTCTTTAGGTCCACCAAAACCATCAAAAATATTTGGTTGGTTAGAGTCACTAAAGTTTAATATACCGTTACCATTTATGTTTGAAGATATACCACCACCTCCTTTACCACTATCAACAGCTTCAGTTATAACGTATACAACGCCGTCTGGATCATTTCTCCATCTAAACATTGTGCCTACAGAACTTATAGCATCCCAAAAAGGTATTTGGTTAGAAGTTTTTACACCACCTAAATTATAAGCACCAACTTTTTGATACTGCATACCGTCTTTTAAACCAGAAACACTAAGTTCTAAACAATAGTTGGGATTAAGTTTAGAAGCTGGAAAAGCAGCGTTACCAGTTCTAGGTCCTATTGGAGGTAAAGTACTTGTACCACCTGCTAACTGCGAGTTTAAACCATAACCATCATCTTTAGGAAAAGGCCCACCGTTACCATTCCAGTATGCTGAATTTATAGAAAAACCTGCTGACGAAGCCTCTGATTGCGTTATATAGGCGCTAGTACCAAAAAAAGTTCCCATTGGTCCAGCATCAATACCTGTTTTAAAACCAGCTAAACCTCTAGCTTCACCATCAATAAACAAATCACCACGCTCCCAAGCCGTGCTCCACCAATCATCATCTCTACCTTTTCTATTAGTTAAATAGTAATGATGCCTTACTTGTTTTACAGCAAAGTCAGGTATAGAGTTACCAACTTTAACAACGTTTTCTTCTAACGTTAAATCTTTGTATATTTTAACAAAAAATCTACCATCAAACTCCGGTCTGTTTTCAAAAGTATTTTGCGCTAACTCTAGTTCTAAACCAGATATCACAGTACCATCACCATCAGGATCTGTAAAAGCCATATCAGGTCCAAACTTACCGTTTATCGTTACTATATAATAACCACCAGCGTTAGCAATTGCTATACCACCAACTGGGTACCAGTTAGATTTGTTACCGGTATTTCTAATCCTCATAACAACATCAGTTTTACCTAAGGCCTCTACTAAACCAGAGTTAGCAAAAGTATTTTGAACTGGAAATATCTGGGTACGATCTTCAAGTGGTTGACCTGAAGAATTAAAGTTTATTACAACAGAACCAAACGTACTTCTTTTTCTTTTTATAAATTGAGGCGCTTCATTATCTATCGCTAAAACCCTGTATCTAGCACTGTCGTCTACAAACTTGTCGTTATCATGTTGTTTTTTAAGTATTAGCACGGTATCAATATCTATTTTGTTTCTTTCTTTTGAAGGAAAAGATATCCATATATTACCATCTTCAGCATTATACCACCTGTCCATAGCAATATTATAATACTCATTAGATGTTTCTTTAATAAAAAACTTATAAGTTTCAGCCCAAGCAGGCGCGTTGCTTTTTACTTGAGCTTCTAGTTTATTGTATTTATCTGCTTGTAGCTTTGGAACTGTTAAACCACCTAATGTTTCTCCTAAATCTGAATTAACAGTACTAGGTTGAGAAGAAGCTAACACGGGTGTTTCTCTACCATACACGTCTCTATATACAACACCAACTTGATATGTTCTTAGTGTTTTTATAGACTTTTCTGGTTCTTTTACAGTTGGATTTGTAGATTTTAAGCTTGTGCTTATGTCTATGGTTATAGGATTACCGCTATTATCTTTTAAGTTATAGTTTTGTAAATAGTTGGCAAAAACTAATCTATTACCAGTTATTTCTTGAGCTAAAGCTTTTCTAGGAACATTGTCCCAAGGTCTTAAAAGTTGGTTGGAAGGTAGTGTAGCGTATATAAGCTCTGTTTCGATAACAGTAGCTCCTTTCATTAAACCGCCAGTAGTACTTTCTTCCCACTCTTCACTACCATGTTTAATTGTTTTAACGCTATATATATTTGGAGAATTTGATTCTTTGTATAATATATCTATACACACAACTTCTTTAGGTATTAACTCTTTTTCTAAAACAAAATCTTTTACTTTTAAAAATCTTAAGCTATTAACCATACCAAGATTAAAACCTTTTTTTGGGTGATAATCAAATGTTGAAGGTAAAAAAGCTGGTTCTGAAAAAGGTGAAAAACTTGAGTATTCACCATCTGCGTATTTATATCTATATGCAAACCTTGGAAATTTAAATTCAAACAAAGGTCTGTCTTGATCTAATAAAAAATACCATTGCTCGTTGTTTTGAGACAAGTCAATAGTAGTAATAGACATTAATTCAAACACATAAGTATTAGGTGCTCCTGCAGCGTCAATAACCTTTAATCTTACCTCATGCGTAGCAAAAGAATCTTGATCTTCGTTGGCATCGTCATTAGAGCATATTACAACATCACCTTCTACATAAGTAACATTGTTTATAAAAGTTATAGTGTATTGAGTGCCAACAGAATCGTTTACAGTATTACCAGTGTTAGGGTCTACGCCAGCAAAATTAAATTGTGCTTCAGCGTATATACCGTTAACTCTACTTTGTTTTGTATTAGACATTTCTAAAGTAGGTGGTATTAAAGGTGATTTTTTAATAACAGTTATATGTTGTTCTTCTACAAAATCTCTACCTAACTGACCAGAAGAGTTAAAATTAATAAATGAATTAGGATTTAAAGGATCTGGAACTTTTAATAAAGTGTGTTGATTTACGCTTGGTGTACCAGCTATAGACCTTGATATACTTATTTGTTTTGGCTCGTGTCTATTATCTGTAAAAAATAAAAAGTCATCAATAACATTTATACCTGTTATATAACTTCCTTCGTCAAAATTTAAAACTCTTTCCGCTGTAAAAGTTAAAGTATCACCAGCGCTTGAAGCAATGTTTGTATTTACAGTATTACCGTTTTCGTCTTCTAAATAAACAGCTAAAGTATTAGCCGTTAAAACTTCTATTCTAGAAACTAATAATGGATTACCAGGTGTAAAAGTAGTTGTAACACCAGTGAGTGGATTTGTTAAAGTACCTGTAACCTGCATGCCTGTACGTATGTTAACCTCGCTAGAGTCAACTATAGAGTACTCAAACAAAGTTGATACAGAGTTATAAAAAGCATCATTAGAAAGTGTTACGTTAAACTCATATATATCAATCAAAACAGGTTGTTCTGTTTGTAACTCTGAGTCATACTCTATCACACCGTCTCTTTTATTACCAGATACTAAATAGTATATTTTATTATTTTTTTCATCAGCAATAGAGCCAACGCAAAAACCAGACATACTGTTACCTCTCAAAGTGTTACCTTTTAAAGTTTGTACAGTACCAATATCAGCGTCTTCAGATGTAGAAACAGAGATATTTAAAGCATCTCTGTATTCACCATTAGGCACTAACCTTTCGTCAAGGTCTTTACTCATACGACCTTTTATAAAGTTTTGATTAAACTCTGGCATACTCTTTATTTTATTTGTTTAAACTTACCTCTAAGAATTTGAGTTATCTCTTCTAGTTTTATATTTGAAAGTCTTAGTTTGGCTTTTCTAACTTCAGCAAATCTTTCTTTTTTGAACCTTGCAACTAAATACTCTGGTATGTTTATTTTTGTTGATAATATAGCGTGTGCTATGTATTTATACATTGCTTCTTCAGCGAATTTATGTACTTGCATTTCAGCGTCTGTACCTAAACTATCGCTTATATATTTTAGTATCACAGTTTTTCCGCTAACATTAGATGAAAAATGTATTTTTCCTTTTAACTCGTCAATATAAAAAGAACCGTTTACCTGAGCAAACTGAGGATCAATACCATATCTTTGTCCTTTATTATAATCATATAAATCAGAATCTTGATCGTCACTTGAAGCGTTTGTAATATCACCAGTTAAATCTCCAGAAGCTTTATATTTAGTCCAAGCGTCTGATTGTTCTTGCTCTAATAAATCTGTATAACCAGTGTTAGGATCTAAATTATAACCTGAGTCATTGTCTGAAAAACCAGTTGTAGACTGATCAATAGCAAAAGGATTTGATGTTTTACTTGTAGGATATAATATTCTTTCTATACCGTTACTATCTGTCCACATTAACTTTACATAATTAACGTAGTCTTGTGGTAATACCATAGTACATGAAGCAGATAACTCTATCTCTTGGGACTTTGTAGATTTAAAAACATCAAAACTTAATTCTTGCAAAGCTCTTCTACTATGAAACTGTATATCTGATCTTCTTACTTTGTTTATAATTTTACCTTCACCAACATAAGCAACAATAAAGTTATTTATTATATCTTCTAAAGATACAAACTGATAACTACCAAAATCATTTCCAGAATAGTAAGCTTGTTGAGTTGTGTTTATTAATCCCATTTATTATGATTTTTGTTGCGTTAATAATTGTAGTTCTTCTTGTGATGCAGCTTGAACTAAACCTGGTTCTTTTAAACTTATACCAGCTAGTTCTAATATCTTTATAACTAACATAGTTTCTTCTGACGCGTGAAGCAAAAAGTCTCTAGCATCATTAACATTAAATAAAGCATTTTCACCAACAACAGCGTAACCCCAAACAACGTCAGTGTTATTTCTTTTTGTAGGAGCACGCAAAATACTGCATCGTATTTCAGAAGGTTGTGTAGTTAAGTTAGTAGGATATATCTGTATTTGTGTTTCGTTTTCTCTAACGTATACAGGTCTTGTTGAGTCAGGAGCTGCTAAAGGCGATGCGTTTATATAAATAGCATCATTCTTTTTTATTTCTGTTACTTCTATTGTTTTTGAAGCTGTAACATATTGTACAGTACCTAAATAGTCATTTAAAGGTAAAACTGTTAATCCATTTGATATTGAAGTAACATCTTCAGTAAAAGCAAATGGAGCTATTTTTTCGTGTAGTAAGTCTATAGGATCTGCATATTCAAAACTATTACCCATCTCAGATCTAACGTTTTTAATGTCGTGTATGTATTGATTGAATATAGACATCTGAGCTTGATTAGCAAACAGATTATATTCTTGAGGAGTTATATAGCCTCTTTGTTCTTTGTTACATATAGCTAAAACTCTTTGATATACTGTATCTACGCTTACCATAATTTTTTTTTAATTTGTAGTTTGTAATCGCCCCGTAGGGCGACTACCACTACAGTTTGATTATTTTAATCTTTTTTCTATTTGAGAGTAAACCTCAACACCTTCATCAGTTTTAAACCAAGCGGCTAAAGCTGAATAAGGATTTTCATCAAAAGGTACGTTCATTAGCTTTCTACCAGTTGATGCCCAGCTAAACGTTCTTTGATCTTGAGATAAAGATATAATGCCATGCTCAGAGGCTTTAATAGCCATATTTCTAAGTTGTACATTATCATCAGTAACTAATTCTAAGAAAAGTTTAGGTTGTCTCTTTGCAAACAGCATCAAGTCTCTTTTAAGTTCTTTAGAACTCATCTCTGATACCTTAGAACCCATCTCTACACGCATAAC
>CXWF01063312.1_pt1 | contig 20473 bp, 26 predicted proteins | sample 468421 | NCBI WGS metagenome assembly CXWF01 (sample SAMEA2620812, study PRJEB7988) | marine metagenome | biome: marine biome (ENVO:00000447); feature: surface water layer (ENVO:00002042); material: "saline water (ENVO:00002010), including plankton (ENVO:xxxxxxxx)" | depth 5 m
AGACCGCAAACAAATAGAATACGGGCGCTATTTCCAGGGCGTGATCAGCATCCTCGCGATCATCGCCGTTTTGGTAATGACGACCTCCATGGAACGCGCCTACGCGCACGGCGCGGAAAACCATGCCGCTGAAGAGGCGCAGGTCGGTGCCCCGGGACCGGACAGCGCTGCTCTGGGTGCTCATCAGGCGCACGATCATACAACTGCGTCCGATGATCATAAGCATGAAGAAGCACAGCCGGGTGACGAACATCATCCGGATGATGCGCCCTCTCCACACCACATTGATCAGGCCAAAGCGCCGAGCGGCCACGACCATTCGGCACATGAAGGCTGGGCAACAAACGGCTTCGAGCGTTTTCTGGCATGGCTTGGCAAATTTCATCCGGCTCTGACGAATTTCCCGATTGCGCTGTTGATCGCGGCTGCCCTGGCGGAGTTGCTACTAATGTACAGAGGGAACGACGACGATCGTCTCAGGCACGCAGCGCGCTATTGTGCCGCGCTCGGCGCGTTCACGGCACTTTTGACTGTTGGTTTCGGCTGGTTTTACTCGGGATTTGATTTTGCCGGCGACGACACGGTCCTGGCGGCGCATCGCTGGAACGGAACGGCCATCGGGATACTGGCCGTAGGCTTGGGCATTCTGGCCATCGCCGAACAAGAGCGCAGCTCTCCCCGTTGGCGAAACGGCTTCCGGGCTGTGCTGTTCGTTCTCACCATTATGGTTTCGGTCAACGGCTATCTCGGCGGGCGCATGCTCTACGGCGCGGATCATTACGCTTGGCCGGCCCACCAGCATGATGACGCACACAAACATATGGATCATTGAAACATGTTTACGAGACGAAAATTCATACATTCGACGGCCGCCGCCGGTGCGGCGTTGGGGCTGCAAGGACTGCTTCCGGCCTGGGCGCGCAGTGCCTCTCTGGACGACGGCATCGGCTTGCAGGCCCTGACGGGCACAGAGTTCGACCTTGAGATTGCGCGCACGCCGGTCACCATCGACGGCAGGCGCGGTCGTGCAATCACCATTAACGGCACGATTCCCGCGCCGCTTCTTCGGTGGCGCGAAGGCGACGAGCTTACCTTGCGCGTCACGAACCGGCTTGAAGAAGACACCTCGATCCACTGGCACGGCATTCTGCTGCCGTTCCAGATGGACGGCGTGCCGGGCGTCACATTCCCCGGCATCAAACCGGGCGAGACCTTCACCTACCGCTTTCCGGTCAAACAGGCCGGCACCTACTGGTATCACAGCCATTCGGGATTGCAGGAACAGCTCGGCCATTACGGTCCGCTGGTCATCGACCCCGCCGGGCCTGACCAGGTCGCATACGACCGTGAGCATATCCTTGTCCTGTCGGACTGGGCGTTCGAAGACCCGCACCGGATATTCGCCAAGCTCAAGAAGATGAGCGACGGCTTTAACTATCAGAAGCGCACGGTCGGTGATTTTTTTCGCGACGTGGCTGAAGACGGCCTCGGCGCAACGGTCGATGACCGGCTGATGTGGGGCGCAATGCGCATGAGCCCGACTGACATCGCCGATGTGACGGGCGCGACCTATACCTATCTCGTCAACGGACATGGACCGGAGGACAACTGGACCGGGCTGTTCGAGCCCGGCCAGAAAGTCCGGTTGCGGATCATCAACGCCTCGGCGATGTCGTTTTTCAACGTCCGGATACCGGGCCTGCCGATGACGGTGGTGCAGGCCGACGGCCTCAATGTACAGCCGGTGGAGACGGACGAGTTCCAGATCGGCGTTGCCGAAACCTACGATGTCGTCGTGCAGCCGGAAGACGCCAGAGCCTATACGGTCATGTGCGAATCCATCGACCGCAGCGGCTACGGCCGCGCGACGCTGGCGCCGCGTCCCGGCATGCGCGCCGCCGTCCCGCCGCTTCGCGAACGCCCGCTGTTGACCATGATGGATATGGGCATGGCGCATCACGGTGATCGCGGCGGCGCGATGAACGCGCAGCCGATGGACGGCGGCATGAATCAGGGAGGAATGAATCACGCCGCCACGGGACACGGCGAGATGCGCGCCGGGTCGGCTTCCATGGGAGACATGGGAATGCAGGCGCATGACCACCCGGCCGGCCCAGGCGTTGCCAATCTCGCGATGAATCCCGTCAACCGCCTGCACGAACCGGGCATCGGCCTCGAAGATGTGCCGCACCGCACGCTCGCCTACACGGACCTCAGGAGCCTTGATCGAAATCCAGATTTACGCGCGCCGGGCCGGGAAATCGAACTTCACCTGACCAGCAATATGGAACGCTACATGTGGTCGTTCGACGGTGTGAAGTTCTCGGAGGTCGTCGATCCGATCATTTTCCATGAAGGCGAGCGGCTGAGGCTGACGATGGTCAACGACACGATGATGCCGCATCCGATTCATCTGCATGGGATGTTTTTTCAGCTCGTCAACGGCGGAATCGACCACAAGCCGAACAAGCACACAATCATCGTCAAGCCGGGCGAGAAGCTGTCCATAGACATCACGGCGGATGCCGTCGGCGATTGGGCGTTCCACTGCCACCTGCTCTACCACATGCATGCCGGGATGTTCCAGGTCGTCTCCGTGCGCGAAAACCGCAAGGAGGCGAAACGATGAGATACGCATACGCACTGTTCCTTACCACCTTTCTCGCCGGGGTATCCGGCCAGGCCGCCGCGCAGAACGCGGCGGATGAATACTATGGAGCGAAGGAGATGCAAGCCGCCCGCGAAGCGCTGAGGCAGGGCGTCGGCGGACAGACCAACGCAATGATTTTCGCTGACCGGCTGGAATACCAGTCAAACGAAGGCGACAGCGTCCTGTTGTGGGACGCACAAGGCTGGGTAGGCGGCGACATCAACAAGCTCTGGATCAAGACGGAAGGCGAATACCTGTCGAATGAGGGAGGGTTCGAGGAAGCGGAAGTGCAGGCGCTCTACAGCCGGGCGATCTCGCCGTATTTCGATCTTCAGCTCGGCTATCGCTACGACATCGAGCCCGATCCCGAGCGCCATTTCGCCGTGTTCGGCGTACAGGGGCTCGCGCCCTACTGGTTCGAGGTCGATGCGGCCGCCTTCATGAGCGACGACGGCGACGTGTCGGCGCGTCTGGAAGCCGAGTACGAACTGTTCCTGACACAAAAACTCATTCTTCAACCGCGCGCTGAACTCGACTTCGCCGTTCAGGACGTGCCGGAACTGGGCATCGGATCGGGCCTGAGCACGGCGGAAGCCGGCCTGAGGCTGCGCTATGAATTCCGCCGTGAATTCGCGCCCTATATCGGCGTCTCGTGGCGACGCGCCTTTGGCGAGACGGCGGATTTCGCCCGCGCCGACGGAGAAGACGTTGAGGCCGTCTCGTTCGTGGCGGGTATTCGATTATGGTTTTAAAGGAGATTTGAAGTGACGAATGAAAAAAGTGACGGGAATTTCTGGCTCAAGCCGCCCGGCCTCGCCGCGATCGGGCTGATCGCCGCGGCGCTGTATTTTCTGCTTACCGAACACCTGGCGCACACAATCGCGGCGCTTCCGTATCTGATCCTGCTGCTCTGTCCGCTGATGCATTTCTTCATGCATCGCGGTCACGGCCATCATGGCGGCGGGGACGGCGACGACAACGATAACAGGACGGGAGGGGCGTGATGCACGACGGAAACGCTTACGGCCTGTGGTCCCTGGTGATCCTCAATTCCGCGATTTTCATCATCTTCGCGTTCAGCTTCGCCAAGCCCCGCTCGCGGCGCGACTGGCGGAGCCTGGGCGCGTTCTCGGCTTTCATCGTCGCGCTGTTCACGGAGATGTACGGGTTCCCGCTGACAATCTACCTGTTATCCGGCTGGCTGCAATCGCAGTTTCCGGAGACGGATATTTTCAGTCACGACGCGGGCCATCTGTGGCACACGCTGCTCGGCTGGGATATAAACCCGCATTTCGACCCACTGCACATCCTGAGTAACCTGCTTATTTTCGGCGGATTCATCATGCTGGCCTCGGCCTGGCGGGTTCTGCACGCGGCGCAGCAACAGCGCGAGCTGGCGACAGAGGGCATCTACGCGCGCATGCGGCATCCGCAATACAGCGCGTTCATTGTCATCATGTTCGGCTTTCTGTTGCAGTGGCCGACGCTCCCGACGCTGACCATGTTCCCGGTCCTCGTCTACGTCTATGTGCGACTCGCGCGGCGTGAGGAACAGGAGGCGCTGCGGGAATTCGGGGACCGGTATCGCGCCTATATGGCGCGCACGCCCGCATTCATCCCGAGCCGGAACTCCAACGCGACAGCGGAAGGATAAGAGATCATGGAAGCACACGACGAACACAAGCATAAGCACTGCCACAGCAACACGGCAGCGGCGGCGAACAAGAGCTACGACGAGGTTCCGCCGGGATTTGACGGCACGGTATATACCTGTCCGATGCATCCGGAAGTGCGCCGCACGCGGCCGGGCTCATGCCCGCTCTGCGGCATGGCGCTTGAAGCCGAGAACGGCGCCGGCGAGGAAGATCAAAGCGAGCTGAAAGACATGACGCGCCGCTTCTGGCTTGGCGCGCTGTTCACGGTGCCGCTGGCCATCTATGCGATGGGCGAGCTGATACCGGGAAAACCGTTTGACGGCCTTGTCTCGCCGGGCATCGCGCAATGGATTCAGCTTTTGCTCGCAACGCCGGTCGTGCTGTACAGCGGCTGGCCCTTCTTCGTGCGCGGCGTCCAGTCGGTGCGTACGATGAATCTCAACATGTTCACGCTGATCGGGCTGGGGGTCGCCGTCGCGTACGGTTTCAGCGTCGTGGCGACGCTGCTGCCCGACCTGTTCCCGGCGTCGTTCCGGCATGCGGATGGTCGCGTCGGCGTCTATTTCGAGGCGGCGGCGGTGATCACCACGCTGGTCCTGCTCGGCCAGGTCCTGGAACTCAAGGCGCGCAGCCAGACATCTAGCGCGATCCGCGCCCTGCTCGAACTCGCGCCGCCCGTGGCGCACCGGATTAATGACGACGGCAGCGAAGCGGAAGTCCCGGTGGAGGATCTTTCCGTCGGCGACCGTGTCCGCGTTCGCCCTGGTGAGAAGGTGCCTGTGGACGGCAGCATCGTCGAGGGACGCAGCACATTAGATGAGTCCATGATCACCGGTGAACCGTTGCCGGTTAAAAAGGCGGAAGGCGACAAAGTCACTGGCGGCACGATGAACCAGACCGGCGGGTTAGTCATGCGCGTCGACAAGGTCGGTCACGACACACTGCTCGCACAGATCGTCGAGATGGTGGCGGAAGCGCAACGCAGCCGCGCCCCCATCCAGCGGCTTGCCGACCTGGTCGCAGGGTATTTCGTCCCGGCAGTTGTGCTGATCGCCCTCGTAACCTTCCTTATCTGGGCTCTGGTCGGCCCCGAACCGGCGATGACTTACGCCATTGTGAATGCCGTCGCCGTGCTGATCATCGCTTGCCCGTGCGCGCTCGGACTTGCCACGCCGATGTCGATCATGGTCGGCACCGGAATAGGGGCGCGGAACGGCATTCTTCTTAAGAACGCGGAAGCGCTCGAAACCTTCGAGAAGGTGGATACGCTTGTCGTGGACAAGACCGGGACCCTGACCGAAGGTCGCCCCAAGCTGGTGACGGTCGCGCCGGTGGAGGGGATGAGCGAGGACGAGCTGTTGAAGCTCGCGGCGAGCCTTGAGCGGTCAAGCGAACATCCGCTGGCCGCTGCAATCGTCGAGGGCGCGGCAGATCGCGATATAAAGCTTGCCGACGCATCGGATTTCCAGTCCGTCACCGGCAAGGGCGTATCCGGCACGGTGGATGACCGCCACGTTTTGCTCGGCAACCGGCCGATGATGGAAACCGAATTCGAGCCTGACAAGGTATGGCTGGAACAGGCCTATGCGTTCCGCAAGGAAGGCCAGACCGTCATGTACGTTGCGGTGGATGGAAAAGCCGCCGGGCTGATCGGCGTCGCCGATCCGATCAAGGAGTCCACGCCCGAAGCGCTCAAGGCGCTGCACGAAGCCGGAATACGCGTGATCATGCTGACCGGGGACAGCCGCGGCACGGCGGAAGCCATTGGGCGCAAGCTCGGTATCGACGAAATTCACGCCGAAGTGCTGCCGGAAGACAAGAACCGTATCGTGCGCGAATTTCAGGAAAACGGCCAGGTCGTGGCGATGGCCGGGGACGGCATCAACGATGCGCCGGCGCTGGCCCAGGCCGATGTCGGCATCGCGATGGGTACCGGTACGGACGTAGCGATGGAAAGCGCGGGCGTTACGCTCGTAAAGGGCGATCTGCGCGGCATCGCGCGCGCACAACGGCTCAGCCGGGCGACGATGCGAAACATCAGGCAAAACCTGTTCTTCGCTTTCATCTACAATGCCCTCGGCGTTCCCGTCGCCGCCGGTGTTCTCTACCCGTGGACCGGACTGCTGCTGAATCCGATGATCGCGGCCGCCGCGATGAGCTTCAGCTCAGTATCGGTAATCGGAAACGCGCTGCGACTGCGCGGGGCAAAACTCTAACGAAAGGAAGAAACAACCGATGAAGCATACATTCGCGAAACTGAGTGCGCGGCTGATCGCACTGGCGGCGCTGGTCTTGTTCAGTATCGCAACGATTGCCGTGACGCCGGCGCATGCGCAGGAAATCACCGTGTACAAGACGCCGAGCTGCGGGTGCTGCACCAGATGGGTCGATCACCTGGCGGAAAACGGCTTTGAGGTCACGGTGCAGTCGCTGGACGATCTGTCGCCCGTCAAAACCAAGCTCGGCGTCCCGCAGGAGCTGCAAAGCTGCCATACCGCCGAAATCGACGGCTACGTAATCGAAGGCCACGTGCCGGCCGCGGATATCGAGCGTCTGCTGGAAGAACGCCCCGATGCAACCGGCATTGCCGTGCCGGGCATGCCCGTGGGCTCGCCCGGGATGGAATACGGCGCGCGCAAAGACCCCTATGACGTGATCCTGTTCGGAGGCGATGAACAGAAAGTTTATGCCTCTCACTAACCGCATCCGGCGCTATGCCGGTTGCCCGGAGCTTTAGGAGAAAACAGCCATGACGGAAGAAATCCGTACCAATACGCAAACGCTATCAATCGTGCCGACAGGCCATGCCCTGTCGCTGCTGCTCGTGATCAGCTATCTGCTCTGCATCGCATTCGGGCTGCTCGCGCCGTCCGAGATGCGGATGTATGAGGCCTGGGCGCCGCTGTTGCCGGGATTCGAGTGGTTGACGCTATCGGGGTTCATGTTCGGGCTGATCGGCGCCTATCTGTACGGCTGGTACATCGCGGTCGTATTCGTGCCGCTGTACCGGTTTTTTGCTCAACGAAAATAGAAGGATGTGACGATGGAACGTGCGGCGAAATACGCAGAGAACAGCCTGACACTGGCGGGCGCGGTCGCGATGGGGACCGGAGTCATGATCGGGGCCGGGATATTTGCGCTGACCGGTCAGGTCGCGGAGTTTGCCGGCAGCCTGTTTCCAATGGCGTTCCTGCTGGCCGCCGTCATCAGCGCCTTTAGCGCCTATACGTACATCAAAGTCACCAGCAAGTACCCGTCAGCGGGCGGCATCGCGATGATTCTTGAGCGCGCCTACGGCAGGTCCATGATGACCGGCGGCTGCGCCCTGCTGATGGCTTTCTCGATGATTATCAATGAGAGCCTGGTCGCGAGAACCTTCGGGACCTATACGCTTCAGCTCTTTGATGTGGGCCAGCCCGGCTGGCTGGTTTCGATACTCGCCGTCGGGCTGATTGCCCTCGCCTTTCTGATCAATATTTCCGGTAACGCGCTGATCGGAACCGTGTCAAAAGTCGCAGCCGTGCTCAAGATCGGTGGCATTCTGGCCTTCGCCGGCGTCGCGTTGTGGGTGTCCGGGTTTTCTTTCCAGCCTGCCTCGAACGGTCTTGTGGACGACACATCCGCCACCGGCTTCCTGGCAGGTGTGGCGCTGGCCATCCTTGCCTATAAAGGCTTTACAACGATCACCAACAGCGGCGGGGAAGTCGTGGACCCGCACAAGAACGTGGGCCGCGCAATCATGATTTCATTGGCGATCTGCGTTGTTGTTTACCTGCTGGTGGCGTTCGGCGTTGGCTCGACGCTGAGCATCGAAGAGATCGTCGGGGCGAAAGACTACGCTCTTGCGGAAGCCGCGCGGCCCGCTGTCGGGGAGTACGGGGTCTGGTTCACAGTGGCCATTGCGGTCATCGCGACGGCGTCCGGCCTTCTGGCAAGCGTCTTCGCGGTTTCCCGGATGCTGGCCATGCTGACGGAGATGGAGATCATCCCGCACAGCCACTTCGGCATGCCCGGCGACATCCAGAAACACACCTTGGTGTATACGGTGGTGCTGGCGGCCGCGCTGGCCGCGTTTTTCGATCTCAGCCGCATAGCTTCACTGGGCGCGATTTTTTATCTGGTGATGGACATCGCGATCCACTGGGGCGTTCTCCGGTATTTGCGGGATGATGTTGGCGCCAAAGCGTGGGTACTGGTGAGCGCCATTGTTCTGGACGCTGCGGCTCTTGCCGCTTTTCTGGTGATAAAGGGACGAGCCGATCTCACAATCGTGGTTATCGCGGTCGTGGCGATTGCTGTGATCTTTGTTTTCGAGAGATTCTTCCTGAGCAGGCATCGGAGCGCCAAGGCGAGTACGCACGGACACTAGGCTCCGGATCCATAAAATGGATTCCTGAATCGGCTGATTTGTGATTCACCGTCTCCGAAGGGAGACGGCCGATGGATCAGGACTATTTCTGGCTGAGTGATCAGCAGTTTGGACGGCTTGCGCCGCTGCTGCCGACGGACACACGGGGCGTGCCGAGAGTCGCTGACCGGCGGGTGATCTCAGGCATGGGCAGGAAGTAAAAGCAGTGAAGGTGTTGCGAAGGCTGCGGAAAACGGACTGTCAGTAAAAAAAAGCTCCCGGCAAAAGCCGGGAGGGGAGTTTGCATGAGGAGTTATTGCACCCCGATCAAGATGGGGGTGGATTGGGCGAGGCAGCGGCAACCGTCACAAAGAAGGTCTCCCACGGCTACCGTTGCCCCTGGCGCGGCCGGCTGCACGAACCGGGGAGGGGTCGGTGACCGACGGCCCGCGCGTTCAGTATTTGAAGCACTCAGTGCTGCGCGAAAACCAAGCGCCTGGCTTCCCCGAACAACACAACGTTGTAAGAGTGCTTCCTGAAAGGGTGTTCCATGCCCGGTGAGCCGAGGGGCATGCCGGGTACGGCGAGACCACGTGCGTCCGGCTTGGTGTCGAGCAGCTTGCTGATGTCCTGTGCGGGAACATGCCCCTCAATCGTGTAGCCGCCAACTCTGGCCGTGTGACACGATTGCAGGTCCTGCGGAACGCCGTATTTGGCCTTGATATCAGCAAGGTCATCGCGGTTCTCCACCTTAACCGAAAAGCCGTTCTCTCGAAGGTGATCGGCCCATTTCAGGCAACAATTGCAGCTCGGCGATCTGTAAACCTGGACCTCCAGCATTTCCGCCGGAGTAGCGAAGGCGCGCGGAATCGTACCGGTCATCATAACGGCAGCGGCAAAAGTCGCAGCGCCCGCGCGTTTTACAAACTGGCGGCGTGAGTGTGTCATCGCTGTCTCTTCTCGGTAGCGGGGCATAGTAGACTGTCAGTGTTCATGGTCGTGAACGGTGTCAGCCTTGCTGACTTTGCCTTCAACCTTGCCGCCCACCAGCTTGTCACAGAGCCCTTGGGGCACTGCGACCCACTCGTTCGGATCGCCATCCTTGGCGGCCTGACCGGCGCAACTGTGGCGGTCAGTGCCGCAGTCATTGGCACCAGCTTTAACAACGCCGTAGCATTTCTCCATACCAGCCTCCATGGCATGAGCATGTGGCGCAGAAGCAAAGTTAGACGCCAAGGAAACCGCGCCAACAAAAAGCGCTGCTGCTGTTTTTTTCTTACATTTCATAAGAGAATTCTCCAAAATTTGTTGATCATACCATTCAGCATTCGACGGCATTTCTAATATGGTTACAAAAAATCTGTTCCTTTTCTAAATTTTTTTTAACTTTCCTTTTCTTGTATTGGCAAGCAGGGCGCTGATCCATAAGAGCAAAACACGCAGCAGTCACCCGCCAACGGTTTGAGCACAGCACCACAGCCTTTGCAGTCGTAGAAAAACTGGCAGGCGTCGGTCGGCATCTCCTCGCGGCTCTTGTACCCGCAACGGGGACAGGTGATCGTCGAGTAATGCTCCGTCATGAGGGACTGCCGATCAGGTATTGCGCCAGTGCAGGGTCGATCCACTCCCAGACCGTTGCCAGTGCCACGATCAAGGTGGAAATGACAAGCAAGGCAAGGCCGCGCCAGCGCGTGGCCGTTGTCTCACAGCTTCCGCCGGGAGCACATGCGACCCGCCTGCGACGGATGGCGACGCCCCACGCGAGCACGACCGACAGCCATGCCACGCCAAGAAAATAGGGCTGATAGGCGATAAGCTCCTGGCTGAGCCACGCACCGCCAAGGCCGGTGGAGGTAAGAACCAGAGGCAAAAAGCAACACGACTTGGCAGCAACAGCTCCGAGCCCCGAAAACAGGCCCAGCCCGGCAAACGCTCCGCTTCCCTCGGAGGACGGCTGCCCGTCAACCGGCGCGCGGTCGGGCATTTCTGTATGTTGGACAGTTTCCGGCATGACGGGTCTACTCAATCGGTTGGTCGAGCCCTGCCGCCCGCAGCGTTGCCTCGTCGGGACCACGCCCGGCACAGCAATCGGCGAGCTTGCCGTCTATGGCGACGGCGGGAACAGATTTAACACCAAGGTCCTTGGCGCGCTGCGCCACGCTCGCATCATGCATGTCGAGCGTCACGACCTCGCAGGATGGGCACGCGATCGCCTTAACCCAGGAGACGGTTTCGTCACAGGTCGGGCATCCGGCGGTGAAGATTTCGATCTTTCGTGTGGTCATGTCATGGACTCCTTATCTTCAGTGTCGAGGGCATCGAGGATCGGGCAACAGCTTGAAGCCGGGCCGTCTCCACGACATTCCTGGATCAGGTTTTCGAGTGCAGACTGAATCCCGGCAAGGCGTGCAATCTTGTTTTTCACCTCGTCGAGCTTCGCCTGTGCCCGCTCGCGGACATCGGCGCAATCCGTCTCGGGATCGGCGCGGAGCGTCAACAGCTCTTCGATCTCGTTGAGCGAAAATCCAAGGCATTGCGCTTCACGGACGAAACGAACGCGATTCACCGTTTCGGAGGAGTAGCTCCGGTAACCACCATCGGCAGGTTTGCGGGGCTGCTCGATGAGCCCTTTGCGCTCATAGAAGCGAATGGTCTCAACGCCAACTCCGGCTTTTTCTGCAACTTCGCCGATCCGCATCGCGCTCCTGATCCTTTCTGATATTCAGTCTAGTGTCCGTAGCTAGGTACGGAGTCAAGGATAACACGAAACACCACGACGGCCTGCGGCAAGTCATCAATTTCCCAAAAACGAATCACCTCCTTGCTGAACCCAACGTGTGGTCGCCGGTCACCCGAACACCGACGGCCTTGCTGTCGGTGGCAACGACGACGACAATTACAACACGCGGAGCAAGGCTGCACGCCACTCTGGCACCCGCACATGACGATCTCACATGCTCGCGCCCACTGAACTTCACAATCCTGCCTTGACACTCGGGTTGACCGATTGAGAGGGTGACCCTGTGGTCATTGTTGCCGCCTATGCTGGCTCGGGCGATCTATTGACTGAGGCTGAGCGATAATTTGTTCGTAAGCCTCTCCCCCCTTTGACCGACCTTATCGAGTTGTCAAAGAGTTAGAAAACGATGCCTTGGTAACGGCTTGGGCTCGTACCAACCGAGGAGCGCCGGAGGTTGCCGCGTAATGACCAGGCCCATGTAACGAAAGGACAAGACTGTGAATCAAGCACATGGCGGCCACGCGGGACACATGCCTTCCAGCGGGCGCGGAATGGCGATCTCGGCCTGGCTCACCGGCATCTATTTCGTCATCGAAATGGGCATCGGATTATGGACGGGCTCCATCGCCGTCATTTCCGACGCCTTCCACACCTTTTCAGCCGTCGGAGGCGTGCTGGTCGCCATCATTGCCGCCAAGCTCGCACACCGACCGGCCGATGAGGACCGCAGTTTTGGTTGGTACCGCGCCGAGATTATCGGCGCTCTCGTCAATGGCGGTTTCCTGCTGGGTATGGCGCTGATCGTGATCGTGATGGGAGCGATGCGCCTTTCCAACCCGATTGACCTGCCTACCGGACCAATGCTTTGGGCTGCGGCGGGCGGACTGTTTACCGAATTCATTTCTCTTGGCCTGATCTGGAAGCAGAGTAAAAGCGACCTGAACGTGAAAGGCGCGCTCTGGCACATCATCCAGACCTTCGTGGGCAGCCTTATCATCATCGTCACCGCACTGGTGATTCATTTTACAGGCTTCCTTCTGATCGACCCGATCCTCGGCATGGGTTTCGGCTTCGTCTTGCTCTGGGCGAGCTGGGGCATCATGCGCGACGCCTCTCATCTTCTCATGGAAGGCACGCCCGCTGACGTAAGTCTCACTGACGTGATCCGCACGCTGGAGCAGGTCGAAGGCGTCGCGAATGCCCACCATGTCCATGCCTGGGCACTGACAAGCGGGCGCTACGTTTTCTCCGGGCACTTGCGTGTCAGCACAGACACTGACCCGCAAGCCGTCCTCAAGACAGCACATCGCGAGTTGAAGCAGAAATTCGACTTCTTCTTCGTCACATTGCAGGTCGAAGACACCTGCCTTGATGAATCCGACGCCGAGGCAATCGACGTGACGCGCGGGATGCAGGCTGACCGCCCCGGGTGCGGGTGAGATGACTGGCACCCCTCTCAAATGGCGCCTCAGCCGCGCCTTCCTTCGTCGCGTGGTCTCGGGTGCAGCCCGGCGGGTGCTCGCAAACCGGGCGCTTGCCGACATCGACGGGAACCGGCTGCGCTGGTTGCGCCCGGAGATCGACCGATTCGTGGGCGCCCTGGAAGCGGAAGCAGAGGCACTCCGCCCCGGCGCGGGGCTGGAGACTCTCCCAAGTTTCGGGAACCGGCTGATGGTGGAGCTCGCGGTCTACACGGCCGCCTGCGACCGAACGCTGCGGCGCCATGGCATCGCGCCCGCTTCTTCCCGCGAGGCGGTCGCCGACCTTGGATGGAACGTCTACCGACGCATGCTGGCGATAACCTCGCTGCCTGTGCGTCTGGTAACGCGCGATCCCGGCCGCCGCCTGCGCTGGACGATACACATGCTCCTGCGCTTTCCGTTCGACGCGCCGGGTGCCCCCGGCTGCGCCGTCGAGACCTGGACCGAGCGCGAAGATCTTTTTACCCATTTCACCCATTGCCCGCCGCAAAGCTACGTGCGCCGACTGAGCGAGGAGACAGAAGACCCGGACGCTCTCGAAGCGTTCCGGCAGAGCTGGTGCCTTTACGACTGGCCCGGCGCCGACATCATTGCGGACGCCGGAGAGCGTGGCCACTACCGCCGTCGGCGGACCCTCTCCCACGGCGACGCCGTCTGCGACATGTGCTGGATGGCGCGGGCTTCGGGTATTGCTCAGCATGGCCCCCGAACGGGGCCGCGGGAGAACGATGCACGGAACGACGCATCATGAAGACCGCGCTCCTGCTCCTCCTGATCACTCTTTCCGAGGCGACAATCGGGGTCTTTGTCAAGCTCACGGACGGCTTGATCCCAATCCATACGCTGAATTTCTATGCCCTGACTTTCGCCGCCGTTTTCCTTTTGTTTGCCATGCCCGTGGCAACTGGCCGCCCTCTGCGTTTTCCGAAGGGCAACCTCAAAGACACAATCATTATCGGCATACTCATCGGCACACAGATCAGCGTCTTTAACTTCGCGATGACGCTCGTGCCTATCGCCAATGCCGTGATCTTCTGGAGCATTGCACCGTTTTTCGTCTTCATCTTCTCGGCGCTGTTTATCGGCGAGAAGGCGCGTAAGAGCTACGTCCTGATCTTCGCCGTCGCCCTCACCGGCATCGTTCTCGCCAAGCCGCTTGAGGGCGGCCATATGCTCGGCAACCTCATCGCCCTTGGAGATGGTGCGATCTATGCCGCGATGGTTACTTATATGCGTTATGAGGGGAAGAGCGAGGCTGGAAACGATATCGCCTGGTCGATGTTGACAGCCGCTTTGTTGCTCTCGCCCGCCTTGTTCCTTGCCGGTCCCGGCGCGGTGACGGAAACGATCTCCTATGCCGCGCTCGGGATGGACATTCCGGTGATTCTTTGGGCTGCCGGATTAGGCGTCATCTCTACGGGCTTCGCCTATTTCGGCATCTCCTTCGTGTTGAAAACTCTTGACGCCAATGTTTATGCCCTCGTCGATATCATCGTCTCGCCGGTCGTGGCCTCGTCATTGGGTTACCTGATTTTCTCCGAAGTGCCCTCACAAGGCATTATTTATGGCGGCGCGATGCTGCTGGGAGCTGGATTCTGGCTGACCCGAGAGATGTCGAGGGGCGCGGAAAACCGCGCCGTCCATCCCTGCCAATGCGCTTAGCCAGGCATCGCCACCCGCTACTACTTTCCTCCCGCCACGGGCGGCGCGGACACTTTGTGGTCGGCACCATATAGGACCGCTCCTTATTCCGCCTTCGGCACGCAATAGATGTCATAGAGCGTCCGGAGCACCCGGCATGCGTCATCTCGCCGCAGCGAATAGTAGATCGTCCGACCGTCCCGCCGCGCTTCCACCAGGCCGTCCCGGCGCAGCAGTCCGAGTTGCTGCGAGACTACCGTATCCTGCAGGTCAAGGAATTCCGCCAGCGCGCCGACCGACCACTCCCCTTCGACGAGCTTGCACAGGATCATGAGCCGGTTTCGGTTCGCCAGCATCTTCAAGAGACCGCTCGCCTCGTCGGCCTTCTCACGCATCTTTTCAGAGTCCATACTTGCAAACATGTGAAGGTATCACATGTTGTCAATAGTGACAGGAAACGGCGTCATGTGCCTTTGCGAGCACCCGATTTGACCATGGCGACCCCATACATCACGTGGCGCGAGTGTCCGTTTGTCCAGCGTCTTCCACCGCCACCAAAGGAGAACAGTCATGACGACACACCCTACCCCGACCCCTTCGAGCACCACCCGCTTGCCCAGCCTCAAAGCCCTGGCGGTGGCCACTGCCGTCACCACCCTCGCCGCCACGGGCGCCTGGGCCGCCCAGCACGAGGCGCAGACCGGGCAGGGCCAGTCGCAGCAGATGCAGCAGCAGATGCCCGGCCCGTCCTTCGAACGCATGCAGGAGATGATGAAACAGGCTCGCGCGGCCTCTGATCCTGCCGAACGCCGCCAACTCATGCGTCAGCACATGCAGATGATGGGTGAGAAGATGCAGGCCATGCGCGGCATGGTGGGCGACATGCCCATGCAGGGCCAGATGGGCGGCCAGATGTCAGGCGATCAGGCGTCCGGCGGCCAGTCCATGGGCATGTCCGGCGGAATGTCTGAACAAACGCAAAAGATGATGAGCGAGCGCATGCCGCAGATGATGACCCGCATGCGCCAGCACCAGGCTGCGATGCAACAGATGATGGAGCAGATGCTCGAACAGCAGCGCCTGATGATGGATATGAACGAGCAACAGTAAGAAGACGGCCGCCGCTCATAGTGCGCGGCGGCCTTCCTTCCACGAGGACCAGCATTCATCGCGGTGTGCGCCGATCGATCCCGGCACAAGCGCGCAGTCTGTTGCGCACGGATGAAGGAAACTAGAATGAGCTACTACTTTGCCAAAACTTTGTCGGGCAAGAGCTTCAACGACGTGATCGTCCAGGTGACCGACGCCTTGAAGGATGAAGGCTTCGGCATTCTGACCGAGATCGACGTTCGGGCCACAATGAAGAAGAAGCTCGATCAGGACTTCCGCGACTACCGCATCCTCGGGGCCTGCAACCCGGAGCTGGCGCATCAGGCGCTCCAGGCCGAGGACAAGATCGGCACGATGCTGCCGTGCAACGTCATCGTCCAGGCAACCGGGGATGGTAACGGCGTCGAGGTGGCCGCCGTCGATCCGGCAGCCTCCATGCAGGCTGTCGACAACCCCGAGCTGGCGCACATCGCCGAGACTGTGCGCGACAAGCTCAAACACGTTATCGACACCCTCTGACCGGAACCACCAAAGGGCCGGTATGACCGCCACGCCGGACACACGATTCCGTCTGCCCTGGCCTCGTATCGCCGCCGGGCTGGGGGTGCTGGCCATCTTCCTCGCCGCCGTTTTCGTGTTATGGCGCACCGGCATGCTGGATCGCCTGCGCGACGGCGCGGCGCTTGAGCAGGCGGTGACGCAACTCGGCCCGCTCCGCCCCCTTCTGATTATCGGCCTGATGACCGTCGCTATCGTCATGAGCCCGATCCCCAGTGCGCCGATTGCGCTGGCCTCCGGCGCGGCCTACGGGCATTACTGGGGCGCGCTCTATGTCGCCATCGGCTCCGAGACCGGCGCGCTGATCGCCTTCGGCGTCGCACGCCTCATCGGATATGATGCGCTCAGAGCAGCGCTTGGCACGCGCTTGTCTCCTGGCGTGCTGCACCGCTTTATCATGTCCCAGAACGCCTTGATGGGCGTTGTGTTCGTGACACGTCTGCTGCCGTTCCTCTCCTTCGATGTCATCAGCTATGCTGCCGGTCTGACGCCGCTCAGGACCTGGCGCTTTGCCGTCGCGACCTTGCTCGACATCATCCCGGCGAGCTTTCTGCTGGCGCATTTCGGCGACGAGCTGGCCTCCGGCGACTGGCGGCGCGCCGGGCTGACCGTCCTCGCCCTCGGACTCATCACCTTGCTACCCATTGCCTGGAACGCCGCCCCAGCACGCTACCGATCCGCTTTGATCCGCCGGTTCAATCCCGGCCCGGGCCACGTACATCGAGACACGGAGGACCGCTAGCCGCGCCCGTTGGCGCGAACCCCGCAATTCTGAAAGGAGACGCATGATGATGGATGGATATAACGGAATGTGGGGTATGGGCAGCATGGGCCTGATCTGGATTCTGATTCTGGTATTTGTAATCCTCGGCATCGCCGCCTTTGTCAAATACCTGTCGAAAAAATAGTGCCCGGCTTGCCCGCTGTACACAGGCAACACTGAGGACAGAGCCAATGATTCGATTTATCCATTGTTTGATCTGCACGGGAGGGGCTTTGCTTTTTTCAGCCCCGGCCCTCGCACAACAACCTCAAGGCCCCAGCTACGGGCCGCATATGTGGAACGGTGGGTCGTGGATGTTCTTCGGGCCGCTGATGATGATCGTTTTCATCGCGGCCATTGTCGCCGTGGTTGTCCTTGTGGTCCGCTGGCTCGGGGGACCGGGCCATGGTGCAGCACCACATCCCCCGCCCGGCAGAACCCCTCTCGATATCCTCAAGGAGCGCTTCGCGCGCGGCGAGATCGACAAGGAAGAATTCGAGGAACGACGACGCACGCTCGGCGATTGAGCTTTCATACTCGCCGATCACCTGGGCGGCCCCGCTTTCCTGAACCAATTTCACGCGGAGTTTGAAACCGCCACCATTGATGTGAAGGCGTCTATAGAGACTTGAGTATAGCCCCCCCCTATTTTATGAAAACCACCTCGCGCCGAGATTCGAAATCACCGCTATCTTATTCTCCTGATTATTTTTTTAATGTGAGCGCAGCTTCACCCCGGGCCATTCGCTCCAGCAGTCAGCGGATGCCCTGATCCGGGACCTAACGGGATGGAAAGCGCTGTTATTCAGACGGCTTCGGCCCCTTGGGCCGGAAGTGCAGATTGAAGTCCTGCCTCAGCTCGCCAGGCTCGATGATCTGGTCGGGGTGCAAATCCATCTCGTCTGGATGAATCCGGGCAAAAACATGCACGTCCCCCACACCAACCACGTAGTAGCTCCGCAACAGTTCCCCGGCGTCGAAAGGCACCTTCTCGCCGGGCCGGACATAGATGTCGTCGTCTTCCGGCTCCGGATCAGGCAGGTCGTCAGCCCAGTCCGGATTATCCTCCGCAAAGGCGTATGGGTCGCACTCATAGTCATAGAGGGCATCTTCCGGGTACGGATAATCCTCCGGATCATCAGCCTCCCAATACGCCCCCGGCAATTCTGTCGCCTCCGGCTGCGCCGCAAACATCAGCTCCCATGGCGGCACCCACGGGGGATCGAACATCGCCACCCAGGGCGGCTCCCATGGCGGAAGATGCGGCTTGGGCGGCACCAGCCCCGGCGGCAGCCATTCATCAGCGGGCGCAGGTGTCGGCTGCGGCACCGGGAACCATGCCGGATCGATCTGGATCGGCTCCGGCCGTGGGCCACGCGGCCTCGCAAACCAGTTGAACAGCGCCCGGATGCCCAACAGCCCGGTGAGCTTATTGAACAGCGCCTTGAGGTTGAACCGCTTCGGTTTCAACCTGGCCTCGACGGGTTGTCCAACCTCGCGGTCCTGCTCCTCCCGTCGGGAAGGACCGCTTATCGGTCGTAGCCACCGCCACGGTCGGGTGGCCGGTTGCCGGATGGATCGAAGTCGGGTGGGCTCGGATCGCGGGCGCGGTCCAGTTCCTGCTGCCGGGCGCGTTCCTGATCGCGGCGATGCATCTCTTCAAGCTGCTGATGTTCGCGCTCGAAGGTCCGCTCCATCTTGTCGCGATGCCGTTCCCTGTCGCGCAGCAGTTCTTCCATGCGGGCCTCGCGACGCTCTTCGTCGCGGGCGTCCCGTTCTTTTTCGCGGGCCTGGCGTTCGTCATGACGATCCCTGACGCGCTTGCGGTCGAGGCGGTCGCGCAGCTTGTGATCGAACCGTTCGAAGCCCGACTTGCCCTCCATCGCCTTCCAGTCGGTTTTGCGCTCGATCTCGCGCCGCTCTTGAATCTGGCGATTGACCAGATCCATCTCGCGCGCGATGCGTTTTTCCCAGTCCTGCTCGAAATATTCACGCCGACGCGCGTGGTTCTGGTCCAGTTCGGCACGCGCTTCCATAAGCGCGGGGTCTTCCGGGGCCAGGATGGGCGGCGCGTCTTGCGCAGGCGCATCCCGCTCTTGCGACTGGTCCGCACCGTCCGGCCCTTGATCGATGTCCGGGGCCTCGCCCCGCCCCTCCTCCGCGTCGGCGCGACCCTTCGCACTGTTGCGGGCGTCGCGGCGCTGCTCTTGCAGTTCACGAGCCGCGTTCACGTCCGGCAACGCCGTCTTGTCGATATCAGCGATCTTTTCGCGGATTTCTTTTGCCTTGGCGGATGTGACCTGGCGGTTGAGGCTGTGAACCTCGCCGGCGATATCGACCACCACCATGGCGCGGCGATCGCCCCGCGCGAGCAGATAACCCGCATCCTCAAGCGCGTTCTGGAACGCCTGGCCGTTATCGGCGCGTTCATACAGGCCGGTGATCTCCGCCTTGCGTTCGCGCGGATCGAGCTGGCTGCGCTGCATCTGCTGCCATTCGGCGTGGTTCAGCTCCGCCATGGGCAGTTCTTGTTCCATGTCGCGCTTGTACCATTTGCCCGGCACGTGCTCGTGGCCGAACTCTTCCTCAAGCCGGGCGCTGGCGCGTTCGTGCTTGCCGTAGGTGAAGGCGTCGGAACGCAGCGTCATCGTCTCGACATCCGTGCGCGCCCACACGACATGGATATGCTCGCGGCCTTCCTTCTTGTGCATGACGATGACGCGGGGCTGGCCCTCGAAGCCCAGCTCCTGTTCCAGCACGTCGGCGCAACGTTCCCATTGTTCGCGGGTCATCGGATAATCGGCGTGGGGGTCGATATTGGCGTGGTAAAGCCCCTTGTAGCCGCGCGTTCCGGCGGTGAGCGCCTGCATATGCCGCAGGGCGTTGTCAATATCCTCGAAGGGCACGTCCCGGAACTCCAACGGCTCGACATGCTCGTTGGTGTCGGCGCGCTCAAGGTGCTTCGCCAGCTTGGCCGGGGCGGCGCGGCTTGCGCCCTTGATAATCATGGCTAGCCCCCGTTTTGCGGGGTGCGCCCAAGGGCGCCCAACGTGGCGGTCTGGACTTCGGCGAGGGCGACCACGGCGGCCTTGATATCGTCGGACAGGCCGTTCGGATCGTCGCCGCTGTTCACGGCGCGGGCGATCTGGTTGACGTTGGAGCCGATCTTGCCGAGCTGGCTGAGAATGCGCACCAGCTCCTCCCTGACGACGGGCGGCTTGCGTGCGGCGCGGGGGCCGGGTGAACCAAGCGCGGTGGCGCGCATATAGGCGCCAAGCGTGAGGCCGACATTATCGGCCGCGGCAAGAAGGGCCGCATGCTCCGCGTCGGTCAGGCGGATATGGACCGTCTTGTTGCGTTGCCGTTTTTCGCTTTTCTTGGTTGCCATACCGCCGTCCTCCGCCGTCGGTCTCATGCGCATCCAGGGACGCCCTCCCTGGCCGGGTCCAGCATGGCTGCTGGTGCGGGTACAGGGGGCATACCCCTGTCGCGGGGTCGAGGGGGTTGCGCGAACCCTCTCGCCGGGG
>CXWF01000570.1_pt1 | contig 20397 bp, 19 predicted proteins | sample 468421 | NCBI WGS metagenome assembly CXWF01 (sample SAMEA2620812, study PRJEB7988) | marine metagenome | biome: marine biome (ENVO:00000447); feature: surface water layer (ENVO:00002042); material: "saline water (ENVO:00002010), including plankton (ENVO:xxxxxxxx)" | depth 5 m
CGGGCTTGCCCGCGCTCCGTTTGGAAACGTCTGCCGTCAGGCGGCTTCGTCTTCTTCCTCGGCAAGCTGGCGCGCCCACATGGAGGCGTATTTGCCGCCGGTGAGCAGGAGCGCGTCGTGGCCGCCTTCTTCGACCACCTGCCCGTCCTGAAGCACCACGATCCGGTCCGCATCCGCAATGGTGGACAGCCGGTGCGCGATGGTAATGACCGTGCGCCCCTGGCCCATTTCCTTGAGCGAGTGCTGGATGTCGCGTTCGGTCTCGGTGTCGAGCGCCGAGGTCGCCTCGTCCAGAAGCAGGATCGGCGGGTTCTTGAGGATCGTGCGCGCGATGCCCACGCGCTGCTTCTCGCCACCCGACAGCTTGAGCCCCCGTTCGCCCACCTGCGTGTCGTAGCCTTCGGGGAGGCTCATCACGAAATCATGGATCCTTGCCGCCTTGGCCGCCGCCTCGATCTCGGCGTAGGAGGCGCCGTCCTTGCCGTAGGCGATGTTGTAGCGGATCGAGTCGTTGAACAGCACCGTGTCTTGCGGCACCACACCGATGGCGTCGTGGACGCTTTCCTGCGTGACATCGCGCAGGTCCTGCCCGTCGATGCGGATCGCGCCGCCGGTCACGTCGTAGAACCGGAACAGAAGCCGCCCGATGGTCGATTTGCCCGAACCGGAGGGGCCGACGATGGCCACCGTCTCGCCAGCCGCCGCCGTGATCGTCACGCCGTGCAGGATCGGGCGCTCCGGGTCATAGCCGAATTCCACCGCATCCAGTTCGACCCGGCCACCCTTCATCTCGAGCGCAGGCGCGCCGGGCTTGTCGGCCACTTCGGTGGGCTGTTCGAGCAGGTCGAACATTTCGGCCATGTCGACGAGCGCCTGCCGGATCTCACGGTACACGCTGCCGAGGAAGTTGAGGGGCATGGTGATCTGGATCATGTAGGCGTTGACCATGACGAAGTCGCCAGTGGTCAGAGAGCCGTTCTGCACGCCGATGGCCGCCATCACCATCACGGCCACGAGCCCGCCGGTGATGATGAAGCTCTGGCCCGCGTTGAGGAAAGCCAGCGACTGCGACGTCTTGATCGCCGCGCCCTCGTATCCTTCCATCGCGCTGTCGTAGCGCCGCGCCTCGCGTTTCTCGGCACCGAAATACTTGACGGTTTCGAAGTTCAGAAGGCTGTCGATGGCCTTCTGGTTCGCATCCGTATCCTGATCGTTCATCTGCTTGCGCAGCTTCACGCGCCATTCGGTCACGGCGAAGGTGAAGCGGATATAGACGGCGATGGTCGCCACCACGGCGGCCAGATACCAGACGTCGAAGGCGAAAAAGAAGATCCCGCAGACCAGCGCCAGTTCGATGAAGAGCGGGATGATGTTGAACAGCAGGAACCGCAGGAGGAACTCCACGCCCTTCACCCCCCGCTCCATGATCCGGCTCAGCCCACCCGTCTTGCGCGTGATGTGATAGCGCAGCGACATGGCGTGGATGTGCTGGAACGTCTCAAGCGCCATCGACCGGAGCGCGCCTTGCGCCACCTTGGCGAAGACCCCGTCGCGCAGCTGCTGAAACCCGACCGACAGGAACCGCGCCACGCCATAGGCGACCGTGAGACCGATCGCGCCGATGGCCAGCAGCCAGGCGGCATTGGTGCCGGTTTCGCCGGTGAGCCCGTCGACGGCGGCCTTGTAGAAAAACGGCGTGACGACGGCGATGAGCTTGGCCCCGATCAGGAGCGCCATCGCGACGACGACGCGGATGCGCGCCTCGCGGTTGTCCTTGGGCCAGAGATAGGGCGACACCCGCTTGATCGTGCGCAGGCCGCTGCCCGCCTGCGTCCCGTCGAGCCGTGCTTCGCTTACAGATCTCTTGCCGCTGCCCGGTCGTCTCATGCCTGTCCCTTCCCGTCAGAGCCTTTCACCTAGGGTCTCGTCGGGGAAAAGGCCAGCCTCACTCCACGTTTTCGGGGAGGTTGAAGACCTGGCCGGGATAGATCAGGTCCGGGTCGCGGATCTTGTCGCGGTTGGCCTGGAACACCTGCACATACAGCAGGCCGTCACCGTAGCGCTCCCGCGAGATCGCCCAGAGGGTCGAGCCGGGCTGCACGGTGATGGCCGAGATCATCGGCTCCGCCTCCGGCGCGGCCGGTGGGGCGGCGGCGGCCTGCACGGCCGGCGCGGAGCTGTCCACCTGCGGTTGGTCTGCGGCTCCGGTCATGTCGGTTGCCGCGGTGTCGGGGTCCGGCGTCTCGGGCGTGCCAGCGAGCGGCGTCTCATCCGCGTCCGGCGGCGGTGTGGCAGCGTCCGCAGGCGGGGCGTCGGCGGTTTGCGGCGCGTCCGGCGCGTCTGGGGGCGTGCTGTCCACCGGCGCGTCAGTGGTGGCGGGCGCAGACGTCGGGGCCGTGTCGGCCATATCGGAAGGCGGAGTTTCCGCTGCCCCGGCGGGCGTCGTGTCCGGTGTGTCCTGACCAAGGGCGGCCATGAGCATTTCGGGGTCTTCGCGTTTGAAAGGCGACTCCACCCGTGCGGTCACGCCGCCGTCCGGGCCGATCTCGTCCACGCGCATGGTGTAGATACCGGGCGCCACGCTGTCGGGCAGAGTCAGGCGCCACTGCCCGTCGGGGCCGACGGTGGCCTCGCCCACGGCGGTGTTGTCGAGGTAGAGGCGCACCTGCTGACCGCCCTCGCCCCGGCCGGAAATCGTCACCTCGCCCGCATCGTCATAGGCGATGGCGTCGAGCGACAGGTCGGGCATGTCGGCCGGGCGCACTTCTTCGATCACGCGAATCCCGTCCCTGTCGGCGCGCAGGACGCGCGGCGGGAGGTCGGCGTCCGGGGTCGTCGTTGCGGCCACTTCGGCGTCGTCAGCCTCCGGCGTCGCTGCGGGGGCGTCGTCGGCGCTCTCTGGCGTTGAGGCAGCCTGATCCGGCGCGGGGTCTGCCGGCGGTGTATCTGCGACCTCGGGTTCCGGGTCGGGTTGCATCTCCTGCGCGGACGCCTCCGGCTGTGTGGTGTCCGGCGTGGTCGGCTCGGGCGAGGCGGGTTCGGGCGAAAGTGCGGCCATCTCGGTCGTGTCGTCCGTGGCTGGCGCCGGGTCGGTCTGGCCGGACGTGTCTTCACCCTCGGCCGCCGCCATCTCGGGCGCGGCGTCCCTCACCGGGGTCTCGGAGGCGTTCGGCACCGTCTCGGGCGCGAGGGCGCTTGTGGCCTCCGGTGCGCCGGTATCCTCTGCGGGCGCTTCGGGCAGCTGCCCGACGGTCACGGGGCTTTCTGGCTGATCCGGCGCAATCGCGTCCGAGGCATCGGCCAGCGCCAGCGGCTCGTCATCAGGGGTTTCCGTCGGCGCCTCGGTCACGGCTGCGGCGTCCGGTGTTTCGGGCGCGTCCACCGGCGCTTCGGCGACCTGCACGGGCGCTTCGCGCGGCTCTACGATGCGGCTGTCCTCGGCATAGACGAGCGCGCCCTCAGGCGGGCGGATCGCCATGCGCACGACGCGCGGCACGCCGGAGAGGGCGAGGTCGAAGAGAGCGGCGAAATCGCCTGAGGAGTTGGCGGTCGCTGTGGCCACCTCCTGACCGTCGAGGAAGATGACGACGTCAGCGCCCGGATCTGCCTGCCCTGCCACGACGGCGGTGCCCTTGGCGGGAAAGCGGATGTTGCCGAAGACCGGCGGCGCAGGACTGTCGGGCCCAGCGTCAGGCGTTTCGGCCACGTCCGGCGCGTCGGAGGGCGCCTCGTCGGTCGCCTCCTCGGACGGCGCGATGGCGGACGGCGGGAGCGTCGAGGTGACGGAATAGACCGGATCGCCGCCACCTTCGGGCAGCGCGGCGAGGCGCAGCTCGCGCGGATCGGCGGAGCGCGGCAGGTCGAGGAGCATCGTGACCTCGCCCGCCTCGTCGGTCATGGCTTCGCCCACGACCTTGTCGTCGACGAGCGCCTGCACGGTGGTATTGGGGTCAGCGGTGGCGGACACGGTCGTGCCGTCATCGCCCAAAGCCACATCCGTGATCTCGGGTGCGCTTGGCGTCTGCGCCGGCGCCTCGGACCCGACCGGTGGCGTTTCCGGCTCGGCCGGTGTTTGGGTCGACGAAACATCCTGCGGCGCGGGATCGTCCATCGTGGCGACGTAACCCGCCACCACGGCAACGCCGGCTGCGGACGCGCCCAAGGCCCATCCCAGCCAACCTTTCAGCAAGCTGCCCATTCTTACCCTTTCGCCGTCCCCCGAACGCCCCGTTTCCCCAGAGCTTGAGCGACCTTATCAACCGGTCTATCACGGGTCAAAACACTTTCCCGAAAGGCTAACCCATGTCCGCCCCTCATGCCTCTGTCTGTGTCTTCTGCGGCTCACGTTTCGGCGCGGATCCGGCCTTCGAGACTGACGCGCGCGCCGTGGGGGCGCTTCTGGCCGACCGGAACTGGCAGTTGGTCTATGGTGCGGGCGATGTCGGGCTGATGGGCGCGGTGGCGCAGGCGGCGCAGGAGGCCGGAGGCCGGACCTTCGGGGTGATCCCGACCCACCTGCTCGACCTCGAGGTCGGCAAGCGCGACCTCACGAGTTTCGTGGTCACCGAGAACATGCACGAGCGCAAGAAGGTGATGTTCATGAATTCGGATGCCGTCGTGGTGCTTCCGGGCGGGGCCGGGTCGCTCGACGAGTTCTTCGAGGTGCTCACATGGCGTCAGCTTGGTCTTCACGACAAGCCCGTGATCCTGCTCAACACCGCCGGCTACTGGGACCCGCTCACGGGCCTGATGCGCCACGTCATCGAACAGGGCTTCGCCGATGCCTCGCTGCTCGATTACGTCAGCGTCGCGGCCGACGTCGCGTCCCTCGCGCGGACCCTGGACGCGGCCCTTTCCTCGCGCAGCGTCACGAAGGAATAGAGCGCGAGCGCCAGCCAGATCAGCGGCAGAGCGATCAGGTGCCAGCGCGTGACCGGTTCTAGGAAAAGAAACGTCGCCACAAGGAATTGCAGCGTGGGGTTGATGTATTGCAGCAATCCCACGAGCCCGTAGCCCAACCGCTTGGCGGCGTAGGAAAACAGGATCAGCGGCGTGCCGGTCAGAACACCGGAAAAGGCCAAAAGCAGCGTGTCGTGCCAGTTGGTCCCGAACGCGCCAAGGTTGCGGCCCACGATCCCCTCCCATCCCAACGCATGGACCCCGACGAGCCAGAGGATCGCAAGCGGGGCGAGCAGCACCACTTCTGCCGTGACGCTGGCCACGGGCCCGGCCACGACGCCTTTCTTCGCGACACCGTAAAAGCCGAAGGTGCCTGCGAGGGTGAGGGAAATCCACGGCGCGGCCCCGAGTCCCAGGGTCAGGATGAGGACAGCGACGGCCGCGATGGCGACCGCGAGTCCCCGAACCGGGCCGAGGCGTTCGCGAAAGATCACAACGCCCAGCAGCACCGCGACGAGCGGGAAGATGTAGTAGCCAAGCGAGGCCCCGAGCGCGCGCCCGGTCTGCACCGAGAAGATGAAGAAAAACCAGTTGGTCGAAATCATCACAGCCGCGAGCGCCACCAACAGCACCTGACGGCTGCCGATGAGCCGCACCACTTCGTTCAGTCGACCGCGAAATGCGAGCAGAAGGCCGAAGAACACCATCGACCAGAGCGTGCGGTGGGACAGGACCTCAAGCGGTGGGACGTGGGACAGGGTTTTGTAGTAGATCGACGACAGGCCCCAGATCACGCAAGCGCCGATCATCGCCAGAAGTCCCTTGACCGTATAGCTCACGTCGTTCGTCCCAATAAATGCCCGAGGCGTGCGACGTGACAGACCCTCGGCACGGGGTCAAGCGCCCGGAATGGCGACCACCCAAAGGGTGGCCGCCTGATGCGCGGGTCAGGCCGCTTCGAGTTCTTCCTTGAGTATCTTTTCCATCTCATCGAGCGGATGGTTGGTGAGAAGCTTCTTCACCTCGCCGACGACGCGGCTTTCCACTTCCTTGTGCAGTTCGTGGCGCAGATCACCCAGAAGCTGCGGCGGACAGGCGATGACGATCTTGTCGAACGCGCCCTTGTGCGCCTTTTTGTACAGGATGTCGGCAAGGTCGGATGCGAAGCGTTCCTTCGCCAGTTCGTGCCAGTCGGTATCGTCCAGCGACGAGCGTTGCTGAACGCCGGTGTCGTTCATCCGGCCGGGGCGGTTTGCCGATTGTTCGTGGTCTGAGGGGTTTTCCTGCTCTTCCTCGCGGGTCACGATGAGATGCGGGTTTTCTCCATCCGCAACGTTCTCGAGAAACAGGGCCTTTTCGCTGTCAGCGACCAGCACCCAAGTGCCATTTTCGATCTGTGTCACGCGGGGCTCCTTTTCGGTGTCATATCGAAAGGGAAACGCTCTGCGCTCTGGCGGAGTTCCGTCTTATTCGGCGGCGCTGACCACGGTGCGGGGCCGCGCGTCCTCCGCCACTTCTGCGTGCAGCCAAGTGCGGAAGGCCGCGATCAACGGCTCCTCTGCGCGCGCCTCATCACAGGCGAAGGAATAGATGACGAAAGGCATCGTGACGGTATCGAAGAGCCGCAAGAGACGCCCCGAGGCCACCGTGTCACGCACCATCATGTCATAGGCGAGCGCGACGCCTCCGCCCTGCTCTGCCGCCGTGGTCGCCAGCTCGCAGTTCGGAAATTCCGGGCCTGCGGGCATCTGCGGGGGCAAATGCCCCGCCAGTTCGAACCACTCGGCCCACATATCCATCGTCTCGTCATGCATGAGCGTCGCGCGGCAGAGGTCCGCAGGCGTTTCGATCCCCAGCCGCGCCTTGATGTCCGGACGCACGACCGGATAGCGCGCCGACGACATCAGGGGTTCGACCATCACACCGGGCACCGGCGCGTCGGCCCAGTGAATCACCACATCGGCGTCATTCGTCGCGAAATCGGTGGAAGGCGCCCCGACCGAGACGCGCAGCCGCAGCCGGTCGGCATGGGCGAAGCCGCCCATGCGCGGCACCATCCAGCGCGCCGCGAAGCCCGGCGTGCAGAGCACACGCAATACCTCGGGCTGCGCCCCGGCCCGGGCTTCGCGCGTCGCGCCATCGATCCCGTCCAGCAAACCAGCGAGGCGGCCCGCATAGGTCTCGCCCGTGAACGTCAGGTGCATGGCGTTGCCGCGCCGTTCGAACAACCGGGTGTCGAGGAACTCCTCCAGCGCGCGCACCTGATGGCTGACCGCCGAGGGTGACAGGCACAGCTCATCGGCGGCATCCTTGAAACTCATGAGCCGGGCGGCGGCCTCGAAGGCGCGCACCGCGGCGAAGGGTGGAAGCTTGCGTCCCATTGCGCGTGAATCCCGTTCATCCGCAGGTGAAAAACCGTCTTTTGCGGTCGGTGCCTTCAGATTTTAGCATCAAATCAGGCTCAAAACCAAATCCATCCAAAGACGGAGACATCCCAATGTCTTACCTGCCCCGCGTCGGCCGCTGGCTGGCGACTCTCTCCCTGTGTCTGATCGCCCCGCTGACGCCCGTGTCAGCCGAAGACGTCCACCCGGCGGCGCTCACGCGGTCAGATGTCGTGGGGGCGCCCCTCGTCGGGATGCTCGAGGACTGGCTCGATACCCATGTCCCCTGGCCCCGGCGCGGGTCCGCGCCCCGCGTCGAACTGATCATGCCGCGGGACGCGAACCTCATCGGCGGTCTGCCGGGACGCGGTCACGGCGACACGCGCGGGCTTTATGATGGGGAGACCGGGACGATCTATCTCGTGCAGCCGTGGTCGGCAGAAGACCCTCAAGACATGGCCGTGCTGCTTCATGAACTGGTCCACCACCGGCAGGCCCCGCACCACTTCTACTGTCCCGCCGCGCAGGAAGAGGGCGCCTACCGCGCGCAGGAGGCATGGCTCGCGAACCTCGGCCTTACGGCGGACATCAACTGGACGGCGGTCATTCTGGAGGCGGGCTGCACGCCGCGCGACATTCACCCGGACTGACAGAAAAAGGCCCCGCTCACTGGCGGGGCCTCGGTTCCGTATACGGGTCGGGTCAGACCTTTTCCTTGTCACCCGACCCGTCCTCGTCGCCACCCAGCGGGCGGGTGTTGCCGGCGGAGGTCTCATCCACCCGCTTCTCCTCGTCCCTCGTGCCGACTTTTCGCTGAAGGTTGCCGCCCTTGGCCCCTTCCTGCGCGGTCTCGTCCAGCTTTTCGGGCTTGCCGCCGAGGATCTCTTCAGTCTCGCTATGTCCGTCCTTGGAGCGTTTGCGTTCAGCCATGTGAGCCTCCTTTCGCCTTTCCCCCAAAACGCCTCGCGCGCGCGCCCTGTTCCAGAGCTTGCTTTGGTGGGCCCAAAGCCCCGACCGGGAGGTTTGGTCTGCGCCTGTGCAGACCAAACCCACAAAAAAAAGCGGCCGCCCCTTGGGGCGGCCACCGTTCAGCAACTCTTGGGTCAGGGATCACATGCGCGAGGCGACGTTTTCCCAGTTCACGAGGTTGTCGAGGAAGTTCGTGAGGTAGGCCGGACGCTTGTTGCGGAAGTCGATGTAGTAAGAGTGCTCCCACACGTCGCAGCCCAGAAGCGCGGTCTGACCGAAGCAGAGCGGGTTCACGCCGTTCTCGGTCTTGGTCACCTTGAGCGACCCGTCGGTGTCTTTCACCAGCCAGGCCCAGCCCGAGCCGAACTGTCCGGCGCCGGCGGCGGAGAAGTCTTCCTTGAACTTGTCGACCGAGCCGAAGGCTTCGGTGAGCGCTTTTTCCAGCTCGCCCGGCATCTTTTTCTCGCCCGGACCCATCATTTCCCAGAACTGGTTGTGGTTCCAGTATTGCGAGGCGTTGTTGAAGATCCCCGACTGGGCGACGGCGTTCGCGTCATAGGTGCCCTTGATGATCTCGTCGACGGACTTGCCTTCCCACTCGGTGCCGGCAATCGCCTTGTTGCCGTTGTCGACATAGGCCTTGTGGTGGATGTCGTGGTGATACTCCATCGTCTCCTTCGACATGCCAAGATCGGCCAGCGCGTCGTGGGCGTACGGAAGGTCGGGAAGTTCGAATGCCATTGGGATATCCCCCTGTTCTTCTGGTGTGCGTTGGGCCTTAGATGGGCCCCCGCCACGAACACAGTCAAGGGGCGCGGGGGCGGATTTCCCGTTTGCGGCGGATAATTTCGCGCACGAGAGCTGTGCAGGGAACCGCACGCGTCGCCGTCGCGTTTCGCAAAACCGGCGGGCGCGAAACATCGTCCGCGCCCGTATGTCACCCCATTCGTACGGATCAGAGGCCCAGTTCGGCACCCTTCTGGGCCGCGTTTTCCAACAGGCCGAAGACGTACTCGGCTTCGCTGCGGAAACACATGACCTCGAACCCATTCGCATCGGGTTTCCAGAACGCCCCCGCGGCCTGGGCAAGGCGTGTGCGCCGGATCATCCCGGGCTCGAAAGCGTCGAGGTTGGCGGGCGTGAGCTTGCGCAGAACCTCGTCGGCCTTCTCGCCCTCGACCCGGATCACGGCGCGCGCGTCCGACACGACAGCGACCAGCGCGTGATCCTTGCCCGCAGCCCCGCGTGCCGTTTCGGCCAGTGCCGGCGCATCCTCGTAAGGACACAGAACCAGCAGTTCGTCGGGCGACATCCAGCCCACGGCCAGCCCCTCTTTCGTCGCCATATGGAGCGTATCGGGGGTCGGCAGGCCGATCGCGGTCGCCACCCGCGTGAGCACTTCGGGCGCGCCACGCAGCGTGATCATGCCGCGACAGCCCGTATCGGTGACGCGGGCGAAGCCCGTGACGGTGGCGCCGTTCAGCGCGGAGACAGCCTTAGACATCGGCCTTGGCTCCTTCCTTGTCGTAGAAACAGGTGTCGACGATCTTCGCCTTGATGACCGTGCCGGTGCCGTCGAGGGTCGCGAAGTCGACCACCTCGCCCATCCGCTGCGGTCCCTCGTGAATCAGGCCCATCGCGATCCCCTTCCTGATGGTCGGCGAGTAGTAGGTCGAGGTCACGCGGCCGATGGTGTTGCGCTGGCCATTGGCGTTTCGCCCCTCGCCCACCGCATAGGCCCCGTCCGGGATGACCGAGCCGTCGAGGGTCTGGAGACCCACGAGCTGCCAGCGGTCCGGGCTGGCCATGAAAGACCGTTCCTGCGCGCGCTTGCCCAGATAGTCCTCTTTCTTCTTCGAGATCGCCCAGTGCAGGCCAAGATCCTGCGGGATCACGGTGCCGTCGGTTTCGTCCCCGATCATGATGAAGCCCTTTTCGGCGCGCATGATGTGCATCGCCTCGGTCCCGTAGGGTTGGATGCCGTGTTCGGCCCCCGCTTCGCGCACCTTCTCCCACAGTTCCGCGCCACGGTTGGCGGGCACCGCGATCTCGTAGCTGAGTTCGCCGGTGAAGCTGATGCGGAAGACCCGCGCCGGGATATCGGCGAGCGTGCCGTCGTGCCATGTCATGAAGGGCATCGCCTCTTTCGAGACGTCCATGCCGCCCAGAGCCTCCAGCACTTTCCGTGCTTTCGGACCAGCCACGGCGACCTGCGCGTATTGCTCGGTCAGGTTCGCGGTGTAGACCTTCCAATCCCACCATTCGCACTGGAGCCAGTCCTCCATGTGTCCGTGGATGCGGTCCGCGCCGCCGGTCGTGGTGTGGCAGAGCCAGGTCTGCTCGTCGATCCGGGCCACGACGCCGTCATCCGACAGGAACCCGTTTTCCGAACACATCAGGCCATAGCGGCATTTGCCCACCGGCAGCGTCGACATCATGTTGGTGTAGAGCATGTCGAGGAACTTGCCCGCATCCGGCCCGGTGACGAGGATCTTGCCCAGCGTCGAGGCGTCGAGCATGCCGACATTCTCGCGTGTGTTCACGATCTCTCGGTTCACCGCCTCGTGGTCACTCTCGCCGGTGCGCGCGAAGCAGAACGGACGGCGCCAGTGGCCCACCGGCTCCCACACCGCGCCTGCGGTTTCGTGCAGCGCATGCATCGGGGTGCGACGGATCGGTTGGAACAGGGGCCCCCGCGCTTCGCCCGCGATGGCGCCCATGCTGATCGGTGTATAGGGCGGGCGGAATGTGGTCGTGCCGGTCTGCGGGATGGGTTGACCCAGTGCATCAGAAAGAACGGCGAGGCCGTTGATGTTACTCAGTTTCCCCTGATCCGTCGCCATGCCGAGCGTGGTGTAGCGCTTGGCGTGTTCGACGCTCTGGTAGCCCTCCTGCGCGGCGAGCTGGACGTCTGACACCTTCACGTCGTTCTGGTAGTCGAGCCACATCTTCATGCGCTTGTCGGGACCCGCCGACGTCGGCATGATCCAGACCTGCTTGATCGGCTGCCGTTCGGTCTCGGCGGCCTTCGGCGCGGCTTTTCGGGTCAGCGTGCCGCCCGCGGCCTTGGCCGCCTGACGCCCGACTTCGTGTCCGTCGGCCAGCGCCTCGGCCAGACCCATCGCGCCAGAGGCGTTGCCCGCGGTCGCGACGAAGGCCTGCCCGTCCGCGCCCAGCGGCGGGCGTGTCGGGTCGGGCTTGAATATCGCCTCATGATCGTCCCAGGTGAGTTTGCCGCCACAGTGCGACCACAGGTGGACGACGGGCGACCAGCCGCCGGACATGGCGACGCAATCGCAGTCGATGGCTTCCGGGGAGGCCTTGCCTTCGAGGTCGGAGACCATCACGGCGGTCACGCCCTTCTTTCCCTTCACACCGACAAGCGCCTTGCCCGACATGAGCCTTATGCCCGCCTTGCGCGCCTTTTCGGCCAGTGGCCCCATGAGCGTCGGGCGCACGTCGATGATGGCGGGCACCTCGAGTTTCGCGGCCTTCAGCGCGAGCGCGGTCAGGTAGGCGTCGTCGTTGTTGGTCACGATCACCGTGCGCTTGCCGGGGGCCACGCCCCAGTTCACGACATAGTCGCGCACGGCCGAGGCGAGCATGACGCCCGGCACGTCGTTGCCCGGAAAGGACAACGGCCGCTCGATCGCGCCGGTGGCGGTCACGATCTGTTTCGCGCGGATGCGCCACAGGCGGTGGCGCGGGCGTCCGTCGCCGGGGGTCGTTTCGGCCACACGCTCATAGCCCAGCACATAACCGTGGTCATAGACACCGGCGCCCATGCAATTGGGCCGTAGCGTGACGTTCTGAGCGTTTTCAAGCCCTTCAACGGCAGAGTTCACCCATGTTTCCGGGTCGGTCCCGTCGATCTCGCCGCCGTCCACGGGCGCGCGCCCGCCCCAGTGGGCGGTCTGCTCCAGCACCATGACCTTGGCTCCGCCGGCGCCCGCAGCACGGGCCGCGGTAAGGCCCGCGACTCCCCCGCCGATCACGAGGACATCGGTGTGGTGATAGGCGTGTTCATAGCGGTCCGCATCCGGCTCGGTCGGAGACTGGCCCAGCCCCGCCGATTTGCGGATGAACGGCTCGAAAACGTGCTTCCACGCGAAACGCGGGAACATGAAGGTCTTGTAGTAGAACCCGGCGGGCAGGAAACGCGCGGCCATGTCGTTGACTGCGCCCACGTCGAAGTCGAGCGACGGCCAGTGGTTCTGGCTCGTCGCGGTCAGCCCGTCGAAGAGCGGCGTGGTGGTGGCGCGCTGGTTCGGCTCGAACCGGCCACCCCGCCCCAGGTTCATCAGTGCGTTGGGCTCTTCGACCCCGGCGGCGACGACGCCGCGCGGGCGGTGATACTTGAAACTGCGGCCCATGACCGACTGGCCGGCACCCAGAAGCGCGGAGGCGAGCGTGTCGCCCTCATAGCCTGTCATGGACTTGCCGTTGAACGTGAAGCGCAGTTGCTTGGAACGGTCGATAAGCCGCCCCTTTCCGTCGAGACGATGGCTCATCCCCGACCCTCCCATTCCGGCAGGCGTTTCTTGATCGCGGCGACGATGTCCTTGGGCGGTTCCGGCGTCTGGGCCGGATAGGTCCCGTAGACTTCGAGCGTCACGGTGTGGCGGGCCGCGAGGAACCATTTGCCGCAGCCATAGGCATGGCGCCAGCGTTCGAAATGCACGCCCTTGGGGTTCTCGCGACGAAACAGGTAGTCCTCGAACGCTTCGTCCGAGGCACCGACCGTTTCACGCTTGAGATGCGCCTCGCCACCCGGGGCGAGTTCGGTCTCGTCGGCCTCCACGCCGCAATAAGGACAGGTGAGGATCAGCATGTCGCGCCTCCGTCTCGGGTGGCGGGGGCGCCACGCAAAAGACCGGCCCACGCGCCACGGGGCGCGGGGCCGGTCATGTCTTGGGTTTCAGGGGAGTTACCGGGCCACGCCGTCGGCGCTGTCGTCAACAGTGCCTTCGAAATACCCCACGGCTTCGCCGATGGAGTTTTCCGGTTCATAGCCACGGTCAATCGAGACGTCGATGCCGCCGTTCGCGTTGCCGGACGCGTCGCCGAAAACGAACCACGCGATGATGGCCACGACGACGACAAGGATGCCGACGATGATGGCGAGCCAAGTGTTGCCACCGTCCGACTGGACGGTCGTACTGGTCGTATCGCTCGTATGTTCAGCCATTGGTGTGCTCCTGTGCTATCACAGCTTGGACGGACAACGCCGCCCGACAGGAGAGAGTTCCCGGATGAGCGCAGGGTAACCACCGGGAATTCCCGGATGAATTCCACAAGCGCCCCGCGTTTGCGGTCACGGTGATCGGCCATCAGTGTGCCACCCCCGCCGCGACGCTTTCGTCGATGAACCGGCCTTCGCGGAAGCGTTCCATACCGAAATCGGCCGCCAGCGGACCCGGTTCGCCCTTGGCGACAAGCTCGGCCATCGCCCAGCCGGAGCCGGGGATCGCCTTGAACCCGCCGGTGCCCCAGCCGCAGTTCACGAAGATGTTGCCCACGGGTGTTTTCGAGATAAGGGGAGACCGGTCGCCGGTCATGTCCACGATCCCGCCCCACTGGCGCAGCATCTTGAGGCGCGAGATCATGGGGAACGTCTCGACCAGCGCGCGGACGGTTTCCTCGATATGGTGGAAGCTGCCGCGCTGGGTGTAGTTGTTGAACCCGTCGGTGCCGCCGCCGATGACCATCTCGCCCTTGTCGGACTGGCTCATGTAGCCGTGGACGGTGTTGGCCATCACGACCACGTCCATGCAGGGCTTGATCGGCTCGGACACGAGCGCCTGAAGCGCGACGCTCTCGACCGGGAGGCGGAAGCCAGCCATTTCGGCCAGATCGGACGAATGCCCGGCCACCACCAGCGCGAGCTTGCCGCATTCGATCCGGCCCTTGGAGGTGTTCACCGCCTTGACCTGACCGGCCTCGGTCTCCACCCCCTGCACTGCGCAGTTCTGGATGATGTCCATGCCCATGTCGGTGCAGGCGCGGGCATAGCCCCAGGCCACCGCATCGTGACGCGCCGTGCCCGCACGGGCCTGCCAAAGCCCGCCGAGAACGGGATAACGCGGCCCGTCGAGGTTGATGATCGGGACGAGTTCCTTGACCTTCTCGGGCCCGATAAACGTCGTCTCGACCCCCTGCAACGCATTGGCATGGGCCGTGCGCTGATAACCACGCACCTCATGATGGGTCTGGGCCAGCATGATGACGCCACGCGGGCTGAACATGACGTTCATGTTCAGGTCCTGGCTCATCGTCTCATACAGCGAGCGCGACTTTTCATAGATCGCCGCAGACGGGTCCTGCAGGTAATTCGACCGGATGATCGTCGTGTTGCGGCCCGTGTTGCCGCCACCGAGCCAGCCCTTCTCGATCACCGCGACATTCGTGATGCCGAAGTTCTTGCCGAGGTAAAAGGCTGTCGCGAGTCCGTGCCCACCCGCGCCAACGACGATGACATCGTAGCGTTTCTTGGGTTCCGGATTGCCCCAGGCGCGTTCCCACCCGGTGTGGTAGCGCAGGGCCTCGCGGGCGATGGCAAAGGCTGAATAGCGTTTCATGCGACTCCCCGCAGGCTTGTTCGGGCGCAACATACCAACACGCTTCGCGCTGCCAATGCGGCAACCGGCACCCGTTGGCGCAAATGCGACATCAACTTGTCGCGGGTGGGCGGCGCCCTCATGTCGCAGGGGGTTTTGCCGGGCGTCACAAGCGGATAGATGAAGGAGAGTTTTCGGGAGGGACCATGGGGTTCTGGATGCTGGCGGCGCTTGCCGCACTCTTCATCGTTATGGTTCTGGGCTACGCGCTCTTTTCGCCCGCGCGCAACACGGCGCGGGCCAGCGCCGAATTCGACATGGAGATATACCGCGACCAGTTGAAAGAATTGGATCGCGACCTCGCCCGCGGCGTGGTGGCCCCGGAAGAGGCCGAACGCACGCGGGTCGAAATCTCGCGCAGGCTGCTCGAGGCCGACCGGGCCGCACAGGCACAGGACGGGGCGCATCGCGCACCGCGTGCGGCCAGCATCGCGGCCACGGCGGGCATCGCGGTCTTGCTGGGGCTTGGCGGGGCCTATGTCTACAGCAACCTCGGCGCGCCGGGCTATCCGGACCTTCCCCTCGATCTCCGCAAATCGCTCGCCGCCGAAACGCGCGAGAATCGCCCCGATCAGGCCGCCGCCGAAGCCGAAATGCCGGCGTGGGAAGGGCCCAATGCCGATGTGCCGTCCGACTACGTCACCCTCGTCGAACAATTGCGCACGGCCGTGGCCCGCCGCCCGGGCGACATTCAGGGGCTTGCCCTGCTCGCCCGCCATGAGGCCGCGCTGGAGAATTACCGCGCGGCCCACCGTGCGCAGTCGAGGCTCATCGAGGCACGCGGTGAGGATGACGTCGGGGCGCAGGACTATGCCGACCTTGCCGAGCTTCTGATCCTTGCTGCCGGAGGCTATGTCTCGCCCGAGGCCGAGACCGCCCTGACCCGCGCCCTGAACATCGACCCGCAGAACGGCGTCGCGCGCTATTACTCGGGGCTTCTCTTCGCGCAGACAGGCCGCCCCGACCTTGCCTTCCGGATGTGGCGCACGCTGCTCGAAAACTCGCCCACCGACTCGCCCTGGATCGGGCCGATCCGGGCACAGATCGGGGATCTCGCCCGCGCCGCAGGCGTCAACTACACCCCGCGCGAGGGCGAGGACGCCCCGCGCGGCCCGTCGGCCCAGGACATGGAGAACGCCGCGGAGATGTCCGAGGAGGACCGCGCACAGATGATCCGGGGCATGGTCGACGGCCTGTCCGAGCGTCTGGCGTCCGAAGGCGGCCCGGCATCCGACTGGGCCCGCCTCTTGCGTGCCTTGGGCGTGCTTGGCGACACCGAGCGGGCGCAGGCGATCTGGAGCGAGGCGCAGTCCCGCTTTGCCGAACATCCCGAAGACCTCGAACAGATTCGCGCCGCCGCCCGCGACGCAGGGGTGGCCGAGTGATTCACGACGAGATTGCAGACTTCGCTTCCGCCCTTCCCGGGGCGGGCGCGCTTGCGGGACTCGATTTCGGGGAAAAGACCATCGGCGTCGCCGTGTCTGACGGGATGCGGCAGGTCGCGACACCGCTTGAAACCATCCGGCGGCGCAAGTTCACGCAGGATGCCGAAGCACTCCTCGCGCTCACGACCGCGCGGGGCATTACGGGGCTCATCCTCGGCCTGCCGCGCAACATGGACGGGACCGAGGGTCCGCGCTGCCAGAAAACCCGCGCCTTCGCGCGCAACCTCTCGCGCCTGACGGATCTGCCCATCGGTTACTGGGACGAGCGCCTGTCCACCGTGGCCGCCGAGCGCGCGCTGCTGGAGGCCGACACCTCCCGCGCCAAGCGCTCCGGCGTGATCGACCACGTCGCGGCGGGCTATATCCTGCAAGGCGCACTCGACCGGATGAGGCACCTGTGACTGACGACGTCTGGATGCGCGACGAACCCCTGTCGCCCTGCAACAAGATCTGCCAGATCCACCCGGAAATGCGCATCTGCATCGGGTGCTACCGCACGATCCAGGAGATCGCGGGATGGAGCCGGATGAGCGACATGGAACGCCGAGAGGTCATGGAGGTGCTGCCCGAGCGCGCGCCGATGCTCGCCAAACGCAAGGGCGGGCGCGCCCGCCGTCAGGGCAGCTAGGCGCAGCCTCGCGGCCATTTCCCATGCGTTGAAGTCAGGTCCGGGGGCTGCCCGGGCGTGAACCCGGGCCGCACTTACAGATAGTCGGACCGCTGCAAGCCGTATTTCGCCATCTTCTCGTTGAGCGTGCGGCGCGGCAGTGACAGCTCCTCCATCACGCCGACGATCGAGCCCTTGTGACGGCGCATGGTGTTGTCGATCAGCATCCGTTCGAAGGCTTCCACATACTCTTTCAGCGGCTTGCCCTCGGTCGTCACCACCGGCTGCACGTCGTCGTGGTCGTTCATCAGGAGCGATGCGATGGTGCCCGTGCCGCGGCGGCTTTGCAGGACAGCACGCTCGGCGATGTTGATGAGCTGGCGGATGTTACCCGGCCACGGCGCCTGCAACAGTTGTGCCGCCTCCTGCGCCGTCACGCTGGGGGCCGCACAGCCGTATTCCTCGGCGAACTGGTCTGCGAAGCGGGTGAACAGCATCAGGATATCCTCGCCGCGCTGGCGCAGCGGGGGCAGCGTGATGGTCATGGTGGCGAGGCGATAGAACAGGTCCGGGCGCAGGGCATCCTCGCAGGTCTTGCCCGCTTCCTGCATGTTCGACACGGCGACCACGCGGGTTTCGGGCGGGGTTCCCTGATCGTTGATCCAGCCCAGGAGCTTGGCCTGAAGACTGTCGGGCATCGCCTCGATATCCTCGAGCACGAGCGTCCCGCCGCGCGCTTCTTCGACATGGGGCAGTCGCCCGCCCTCTTCCATCGGGCCGAAAAGCTTGCGTGACAGCGTCTCTTCGTCCTGCCCGGCGCAGCGCACGGTGACGAAGCGGCGTCCGGCCTTGGCGCCTACGGCATGGAGCGCATGGGCCACCAGCGTCTTGCCGGTTCCCGTCTCGCCGTCGATGAGGACATGGCCGTCGGCCTGCCCTATGTCGAGAATGTCCTCGCGCAGCCGCTCCATGAGCGGCGAGGCCCCCACGAGCTTTTTCATGATGGTCGTGCCGTCGCCCAGTTCGCGCCGCAGGATGCGGCTGTCGAGCGTCATGCGGCGGCTTTGCGTGGCCTTCTTGGCGAGGTCCGTCATCCGGTCCGGATTGAACGGTTTTTCGAGGAAGTCATAGGCCCCGACCCGCATCGCCTCCACCGCCATCGGCACGTCGCCGTGGCCGGTGATCATGATGACCGGGAGCGCACTGTCCACGCTCATCAGCTTTTTCAAAAGCTGCATCCCGTCCATGCCGGGCATCCGGATGTCGGATATGACAACGCCGGGATAATCTGTCCCGACGCTCTTGAGGGCCTCTTCGGCCGACGGATAAGTTTCGGTGTCGAACCCGGAGAGCGCGAGCCATTGGCTTATCGACTGGCGCATATCCTGTTCGTCATCGACGATCGCGATTTTCATTGCCTGTGCCATTCTTCTTGGTACCCTCCGGCCCCCCTATCGGGCCTGAAAAAGCCGGACCTATCCCGTCCGGCCGGGCGTTTGCCGTTTATTCCGCGGCTTCTGCGCCCGTCGTTTTGTTTGTCGTTGCTTCTTTCAAGATAGGTAGTTCCACCTCGAATACAGCCCCCCCGGCGGTTCCATTTCGCGCTGTGAGGCGCCCGCCGAAGTCGTTGACGATGCCCGAGGAAATGGCCAGACCCAGTCCGACCCCGTCCCCGGGCGCCTTGGTTGTGTAGAACGGCTCGAACAGTTGATCGAGGTCTTCGACACCCGGCCCGTTATCACGCACGGAGATGACAACTTGTTCCCCCCCTGTGAGCAGAATGTCCACCTGCGGGTCGTCCGAGGACTTGGTCGCGTCGATGGCATTGCGCAGGAGGTTGATGAGCACCTGCTCTAACCGGACGTTGTCGCCCATGATCATCACCGGCTCGCGCGGCACGTTGCGGGTGATGCGCACCTGCCGGCGTTTGAGCTGCGGCTCCATCATGGAGAGCGCCATCGACACCGAGGTCCGCACATCCATCGGCTGAAAGGCATCTCCGCCCTTTCGGGCATAGGATTTGAGCTGCTTGGTGATGAGCCCCATCCGCTCGATCAGGTCGTCGATGCGCTGGAAGGAGGATAGCGCCTCCTCGGGCCGCTTCCGTTGAAGCAGGAGTTTGGCTCCGGCGAGGTAAGTTTTCATCGCCGCGAGCGGCTGATTGAGTTCGTGGCTCACCGCCGCCGACATTTCGCCGAGGGCGGCGAGTTTCGAGGACTGGGCCAGCGTCTGTTCGGCGACCTGAAGGTTCTTTTCGGCTTTCTGACGCTCGGCCACTTCGCGTTGAAGCGCGGTGTTGAGCTGGCGCAGTTCGGCGCTTTCGAGCTGGAAAAACCGGCTCGCGGTCGTGGCCCGGCGGCTCACGACATAGAACCCCGCGGTCAGCAGGATGGCGAAGGCCATGATTTCGAGCGCGAGCACACCGTTCACTCGTTCGCGCACCGAGGCGTAGGTGGTGAAGCTGGTCATCTGCCAGCCCTGGAACGGGATGCGCGCGGTCTGACGGATCACGTCGTCGCCCGCGAAGAAGGCCTCGGAGGGCAGCGCGGCCCATTCCGCTGTGCGCTCCAGCGCGCGTTCGATGGCCGAAGGGGGCGGCAGCGTTTCCATCGCCTCGGCCTCCGCAAGGCCCCGCCAGCGCGGCTCGGTGGTCAGGATCACGCGGCCTTCGCTGTCGGTGACATAAACCGCATCGGAAATGCCGGCCCAGCTCTGCTCAAATTTCTCGAGGTCCACAACAACGACGATCACGCCGATCAGCTCGCCGCCGTTCAGGATCTTGCGCGCATAAGTGAAATCGAAGCCGCCGGGGTCTGTTTCGGCTGTGGTGAAGACGGTATCGGAGGACCGCAAGGCGTTGACGAAATACGGGGACGAGCGGTGGTTTGACCCCAGCCGCTCGCGATCCGTCGCCGCCACGGCCCGCCCGGTCTGGTCGAGCAGGAGCAGCGACTGCGCCCCGATTTCGTCCCGGTAGGAAATCAGCCGTTGCGACGAATTCACGAAATCCTCGGAACTGAGCGCCGAGATGAAGGCCGGATCGCGCGACAGAAGAAGCGGCACGACCGAGTTGCGCTGAAGCTCGGATATCAGGTTGCCGGTGTAGAGCGCGATGCGCAGTTCCGCCTTCGAGCGCGTGCTCTCGGTATAGCGCTGGGTGAGCCATGTGTTTGACACCCAGACGACCGCGATGGCCGCCGCGATGAACAGGACAAGCAGCACCCGGCCCACGAGGCCGAAGGCAGGCGAGCGTGGCGGGCGATGCCCGTCGCCGTGGGTGTCCGTATCCGTCATGGACCGGTTTTACGCCCCGGCGGGCGCACGCTCAAGTCAGGCGGTTTCGAGAGAGGCCACGAGCGAGCGGAACATTGCCACCCCGTCGGTGCCGCCGTGACCGTCATCCACCGCACGTTCGGGATGCGGCATCATGCCCAGCACCCGGCGGTTTTCCGACAGCACGCCAGCGATATCGGCGG
>CXWF01003093.1_pt1 | contig 19955 bp, 7 predicted proteins | sample 468421 | NCBI WGS metagenome assembly CXWF01 (sample SAMEA2620812, study PRJEB7988) | marine metagenome | biome: marine biome (ENVO:00000447); feature: surface water layer (ENVO:00002042); material: "saline water (ENVO:00002010), including plankton (ENVO:xxxxxxxx)" | depth 5 m
CCAAGAACTGGGTATTTTTCAAAATCTGTATATGGAGATTCCATGTCAATATCATAACCTGGACCTCTTCTTTTTTGACCCTGAAGTTCTTTCAAATCGTCTAAGGTAATATTTTCTTTACCTTCTAAATTGTTTCTGTGGTAGTTTTCAAGTTCTGTATCAATTCTTTTATTGTCTTTTTCTGTCTGGTTAACTTCTTTAAGATCTTTAGAGCTTAATGTTTCCATCTCAGCCATATCTCTAGACTCTTCTGTTCTTAAGTCAGCCTCAGTACCTTCCATCCAGTTACCCTTTTCAGCTAGTGTTTTAAATACCTGCACTTGCTTTCTAGTAAGTGTACCTGCTTTAACTGACCTAGAGAAGTTACCCATAAAATCAATAACCTCTTGCTTAAACGTAGGTCCTTCAAAAGCTGTTTTACCAAACTGTCTTTGTGTAAACAAGTTTACGTCTTGCTTAATTCTATTAAAAGTATCGTTTTTAATAAACTTATTATAGTGCTTTGTGTTAGATAACACTTCGGTAACGTAAGCTAAAAACTCATTAGCTTTAATATTATCAAAGTTAGCTTGACGGCCGTGCTCGTTCATAACCAACTCTTCTAGTGTCATGTCTTTCTTCTCCCCAGTCAACTCACCTTTGTTATCTTTTACAGGGACTTTAAAAAATTTAACGCCTTTGAAAGCACCTTCTATAGTTGATTTAAAGTTGTTTAAAACCGCGGGGTTGGCGTCGAACAATGTCTTCATACCTAAGTGGAATACCTCGTGAGGCATTTTACCAGGCTTCATTCTAGTAGTGTCTACTAAAACCTTATAAGATCCATCAGCTTGTTTTTGAAACTCGGCAGAAGAGTCTTCAAACTTAAATTTAGACGAACCGTTTTCATTGTTCCTTTCTCCAGTAGCTTCGTAATTAACCTTAATACCCATTTCGTTAAATACCTCAGCCATATTTCTGCCAGATCTCTCTAGCATAGCTTTAGCTCTTTCTGGATCGTTCCAATCAGCCCAGTTGTCCATTTCTCTAAGCTTACCGCTTACGCCTTGATATAACTCAAGATATGTATCGTACTCTTGTTGTAGCTTTTTATTATCAGGATCCGCTTCCATTTGAGACTTCTTTCTCCTAAGTATAGCTGGTATTTGACGCTCTAGTTTATGTAGTTTTTGATAGCTCATCCACAGTGGATTTCTTCTACCTATTCTACCGCCTGATAGTTTATATGCTCCACCCTCAATTCCCTTGCCAACATGCCCTTTAGCACCTACAAGAGAAAACACAAAGAAGTCTATTAGTGCGTCTTGCCCAAGCTCGCCTAACTCAGAGTAGTTTTCGTCTACAAACTTACCAAATGTTTTGTTTCCTCTTAAATCATCTACAAGAGCTTCTAAAGCCTTTGCACTCTGCGTAGATACAGCACCTGCCACACCTGATCTACCAATCTTTATAATTTCATTTAGTCTAGCGTATCTTGACGTTAAAGGGATCAACTTGTTCAATAGCATACCAGTGCCATAGAAAGCCGTACCACCTCCCATGTGGTAGTCCTCATCAAACGCTTTAGCCATTTTCGCCTCTTCCCACGCGGACATATACGCAAAGTGTAAGCCTTTTGCTAAATTAGACTTTGTAACCGTACCACCAGCACTAGCAACCCAAGCCGCGTCAAAACCTTCATCTCCGTATTTTAACATCTTACCAGATTGCATACCTACGCCAGCAACTCTTTCAGATCTAAGTGCTTGACCAGTTAATTTAACGCCTTTTGCTGTTTTGTAACCTTTGTTTAGATTTTTTATAAGATTAGGTATACCAGTAACAATACCTATTTTTTTACCAGCAACTTCAATTAAAGCAAACTCAGTTATTGCTGGCACAAACCCAACTACACCTTCGTAGGTTTTCAGAGCGCCACTACGCTTAAAACCTTCTTTCATCTGCTCTGTCTCCTCTAAAAGCCCCTCATCTACTATACCTTGCAATACGTCTGTTTGAGTTCGCGTGCTTATATACTCTGCGTCTACGTAAGTATCAAGACCAAAAATACCACCAAACCCTTCGTACATCATTTCAGCTCCTCTACCTAAATACTTTCTTGCAGTATTGCCAGTGCTAACGTCTTCGTTAAGTAAATGCATCCTAGATAAAGTGACATCACGTCTCTGTAACTCACGCAGGTCGTCACGGTAATCTTTGAGCATTCTTTTAAAGCCTTGAGATCTATCGTCAAAGTCACCGAACTCTTCCTCGTCGTACCACCATTGTTGAGCTCGCTTTGCTATCCAGTTTTCTGAAAACCCAAAGTCAGTATTCTCGTCTTCTTCTAATAGACCAAAATACCCCTCTGGCGAATCAAATTCACCAGAGCGATCCGGTCCTACAAAATCACCTTCGCGCTGAATTGCCACACCCCAATCTACCGCCCCAGCCACGGGACTACCTTTAAGACCAGATCTAAAATCTTGCCAACCTCTAATACCCCAGCCATCACTCTTAACCATGTAGTCATAGTTAGCAGCTAGATCCGCAAGAGACATGTCGTAAATATACCCGTTTTTAGTTTCACCTACAGATTTGATGCCTTTTACATCCCTTAGCCACTCAATTACGTCATTAGAATTTATTACAACTTTAAACTTTTTCTTACCTTCCAATTCGTGAGACCATAGCGCAGCTCCGTTTTCGTTAAATACTTTTTCTAAAGCCTCGTCGTACGTTAAGCTTTCGTCAGCGTCCATGGCTGCTCCAACTTGATCCTCTAGTAAATCTTTTGTATCTTCGTAGTTTACCTCAAAAGCGGCGGTAGATTCCGTTAAGGCGCTTATTGGTTTACCCGTCTCAAGATCTATAAGATCTTTAGTTTGATTCCACCAATTTTGATAACCTTCCTTCGCTTCCTTAACCCTTGCCAACTGTGCGTCAAGTTCTTCCTGAGATACTCCTCCTGAGTAAGCTCCTTCCTTGTCACGCATAGCCTCGTACTTCTTCATAGCGTCATAGTACTTACGCTCTTTAGCGCTTAAAGACTCTACTTTAAAGTTTTCGTGGTTTTTGTAAACTTCGTCAATAGTAGTGCCCTGATCTTCTATGTTGAAAGCTAAAAGATCTTTTTGCTCTTGAGCGTACTCCGCACTGGCCTCGTAAAACTTTTCTGTTACAGCATCTTCTATAATATACTCAATATCTGTTTCATCTAAGTTACCGTACTGTTCATTCATCTCATTCCAAATCCAACCTCTTTCCATAACAAGGTCCTTGAGTTTTTTACTTAACTCTTTGTAGTCGTCTTCATCACCTCTACCTCCTTTACCGCCGTAGTCAGTTGGTAATATCCATCTAAAGTTTTCTGCGTCTGAACCTAAAGCGTTTTTCATAAACTCTGGATCCTCAAGTTTGCTTTTAAAAAGCTGTCCTATTTGTTGAGTTTGTATTTCAGTTTTAGTTACATCAGCACCATAGCTCTCGTCCATCCACTTTTGTATTTCAGGCAGAGTTACCCCAAGAAATCCACCGTCCTCTCTATACTTAGCAACCCTGTCAAGATTACCCATGTCTGATCCATATATCTCATCAAGGGTGTCAAAATTGTTACTAATATTCCAAGTAGAGTTGAGGTTAAAAACCTTTTTAGCTCCAGTTTTTTTATTTCTTATTTCTATAGCATCTGTACCCGCCTGAACTTCTTCAAAGCTAAACTTATCTTCGCCATAGTGTTTCGCAAGTCTTTCTCTAACGTCTTTTTCACTCCAGCTCCCCATAAGCACACCTCCCGTAAGTCCTCCTGATTCATCAAACGCTCTCGTGGTTGAGCCTAGAATGTCGTCAAACTCTTCGTTTTTTATATGGCTAATGATTGGCGACGATGCCGAAAAAGAACTTTCCGATGGTAAACCCATAACTGGTGCTGCTGTCGCATCGGTCCCGGCAGCACCTTGTGGCTTTCCCGCGTATTTAGCGGTAAATGAGTTAAAATCTTTAGTGTATAAACCATCTCTACTAACAACATCAAAAACCTTTTTTTGATAATTAGGATCTTGGTATTGTTGTTGAAACTCCTCAAACGATTTTGTATACTTGCCTTCTCTAACGACAACGTCATATAGTTTTTTTAATTCGTCCATAGTTTATTATTAATCTAGTTCTCCGTCGCTGCCTTCGTTTCTTATCAACACGTCTACTAATCTTTGAGTCAAGCCAGGCCCAATGTAACTTGATGTCCAACCACTTTGAGGCATTACTTTTTCACCTGAATCCCACACTGCGTCCGTATCCTCTGTTACTATTTTACCATCGTGCTTATAAGAGCCTTTAGTTGCGGTTATCATAGCGCCTTTAGGGAGTAGTAACTCACCACCTCGCATTATATCTGGACCATTATATACAAAGTTTCCATCTTTGCCTCCAGTTCTTGACCAGTTACTCAATAAACCGAGTTCATATTCTGCACCATAATTATCTTTAACAACTATAGGTCCTCCAGCCGCTGGTGTTGGTGCAGATGACATATCTTTAGCGTATGGCGCAAAGTTTTCGTCAAGAAGAATATTATAAGCATCTTCACCAAAGTTGGTGTATATATCATCTTGCATACGCTGCACGAGATCGCCACCAGTCATTGTCTCGCCAAGATCATTTTGCCAAACGTTAATCGCTTCGTTCAAATTCCATCTTTCACCCTCAAGCGTAAGGCTACCACCCTGAAGCATTGCTAGATAGTTATTTAATACGCTACCAGTAACACCTCCTTGGTAGTTTTGAGTAGCAGGATAGCGGAATTTATCTTCTTCGCCGCCGCCACCACCGCCGCCGCCGCCACCTGTGTTTTTGGCGTTGAATCTATCTAACCCACCTTGATGAGATAGTTTTACTCCATTAGTAAACCAATTAACAAATATTTCTTTTGCAGCTTGATTGTGTGGATTAAGCATTTCGTTTCTTAACACTTTAAAGTTTTCGTAATCCGTTTCTTGAAAATCGCCAGCGTCAAAACTACCGTCATTATTAGTATCTCTTAATAAACCGTCTTCACCCATGCGCTGAACTTGCGTTAGCATCGCGGCACTCCACTGATTGGGCATACCTAACTGCTCAGCATAAGTGTACTGCATGTTAGCTAAATTTGAGTGTGTTAGATCACGAAAAGCGTTTGGTGTATCAACTATACCTCTAATCTGGTTTCTAACCTCGTTTTCTCTAAACTGTAGCCCTTTAGCGCCGTTGTTAATGTTGTCTATATCTATTTTATTTAAAGCTATTATTTTATCAGCCTCATGCGTTACAACTAAATTGTCAACCTGATCAGCGGTTATAGATAGTTGAGATCTATCAGCAGCCGTAGCTAAAGCGCCCAGTAGATCATTAGTACCAACAGGTGCTGGACCAGACTCTTGCTTAAACTTATCCCAAGCAGCTTGAGTTTTAGATCCCCATATCCCATCAGCACCAGTTGCACCAATATCGTATCCCCTGCTTTCTAAAAAAGACTGGATTTCATACGTGTCTCGGGTTTGTTGGTTAACCAGATTTGGGTTTTGAAGTTCAGCCGCGCTCCATGCATTGCCTTGCTTTTGATCATAAATTAGCTCTCCCCTTTGCAGGTTGTTCTTTAAACTAGAGACATCTGCTTCTAAATACTTGTTTACTGTAGCGTTGTTTACTTTAGCATTTTCAGTTCTTTGCTCTCGCTTAATAGGTATAATATCTGTGCCATCTACGTATTCTAAATTACCGGTCTCAGCGTGTACTCCACTAACTGCTTTGCCGTTTTTATCATAAACCTTAAATACATATCCTTCCCCTGTTTCATCAACCTCCATTTCCACTCTACAGCCATCAAACGGACCGCCTTTAATCGCATCACCTTTTGCCATTAAACCTTGGGCAACAAGAGAATCTGCGGCGCTTAAAGCATTTAGATTTACATTGCCATTATTTAATAACTCCTCTATACCAAGGGTTCCATCCCTCATCTTTTTGAATGTATTAAACGCTCTAGTCTTCTTGGTTTTCCAGTTTTGCTTCATTTGAGCTTTTTGGTCAGCTATACTAAGACCACCTGCTTCAGACTCATCAACTAGTTTGGTAACTGTTTTTGTACCATCTTCAGCTATTTCAGTTACTTGGCCTTTAAGAATATCTATACCGCCTCTTATTAAACCCTTCATATCGCCATAAACTGTATCCATCCAATTTTGACCGTATGTTTCTTTAGCAAGCTTTGCGTCTTGCACTAAATGAGCTGTTGCTGTAGCTCCTACCTCAGCTGCTTTAGCTAAACCAGTTCCAAGTTTCTCCATACCCTCAGCATATGATGTAGCTATATTTTGGAAAGTCGTGCTATAGTCAGCAGGAGCTAACGCCATACCAGCTCTCGCCGCTGCCGTCGCTATTGTTGGGTCTGCTCCTTGATATAAATTTACTGCCATTTTATTTTAACTTTTTAAACTCTACGTCAATCATGCTGTAATCAACTGTATCGTATCCGTCGGGATGCTTAATAACAGCTTCTTGCGGTATTTCATCAGACATTACACCTTGGTATACACCTTCACCGAATTTACTGTCTATATATTCAAACGCGTATATTGGTAATCCACTTGGTGATTTAGACACTAGCTTAATGTTTTTCTTTAATTTTCTGTCAGACCCAGGCGCGCCCATCATTGAACTAGCCACGCCGGCTACACTGCCTACAATATCTCCTATCATACCCATTCTTGCGTTTTGCATTTGAACTCCTAAGCCAAATCCTGCCATTTGATTTCCAAGAGCTCCACTCATCATTTGCCTTGCACCAGCCATTTCGCCTAGTTCAGAAGCAAGTAACGTGCTTTCTCTACCAAACTCAGCCTGTTGTACAGCCGCAGCGCCTTGACGGCCTAGCATTCCAACTTGTTGAGCACCCTGAGCGGCCGCCATTCGATTAGCCGCTTCTTGCCTATCTATATCAGCGGAAACCTGCCTCGCCTGCATTACACCTTGACCAGCAAGCGCTTGCGCTAACCCGGCTATGCCAGAGGCTCCAGCAGCGCCTTGTAGTCCAGCCATTAAGTTAGCTCTTTGTTGAGCCCCTTGTTCCATTTGAAATCTAGCTGCTTCTTGACTAACTGTTAGATCTTCAAAAGGGTTTTCCATATCAGCAAATGGGTTTTCAAACTCAAACTCTCTATAAGCCTGGCGCTGCTCTTCAAGCTTTGCTGACTGAGCCTCCTGCAGTTCCTTAGCCGCGTCTAATTGCTGCTCGGTAGCCTCTCTTATTGCAGCTTCTTGTCTCCTTTGTTTTTTCTTACCCATTTTATAAGTATTTAAAACACTCGTACGCAGGACTCGAGTCCTCTACATACCAGTCTAATTTTCTATGTATTTTCTCCAGGTGCTTATTACCGCATACTGTAAGTATAAACTTAACTCCCCAAGTATCTCTTGCGTCCTCTTGTATTTTTGTAATAAGTAATTCTATTAATTTTTTTCTATTAGTTTCTCTATATTCAGGATCTGATATTGTCCACGTCAAATAACCCATCAGCTCGTCAGCATATAAAAAACTTGCCGCAACGGGTTTGCCGTTCATTTCAATCATATAACATCTACCTCTCGGCGGTAGATATGCTTCTGGTACTGGACCTGCTTTTCCCCACCAAGATTTCCACCATTCACAACAAAGATCATAGTCTCCATCTTTAAATGTTCTAAACTTTACTAAATCACTCATATTAAACTACATATTATACTCATATATAGTTACATTTTTTAGTGATTATTTACTACTTTCAACTACTTCAGAGCTTAAAGCATATAGCTCAGCATCTTCTCTTGAGTTATTTTTAAGTGTTACTTCCGCAAAATAACCCTTTAAACCAACGTTATTAACTTGATCAGGTTTATGAAACATTAAAAAAGAGTTAGCAGGTGGTAAGTTACCACCGTCTGTTTCCACGTAGTTAGAACCTATAGCTGTTATAGTACCCGCACTAACAAAACTTGTATAGTCACCGCCACCCGTTACGTTTCCAGATATATCAGAAGTTTGATCATATATGCTTACCCACACAGCCTGGTCTCCCACCTGTAATGAAGCATTGTCTATGTTTGATGTTAAGTTTATTATCATGATGCAGCTCCTACTGTTATAAATTTATCTAAGTCTAAACTAATCGTTCTATCTGATGTTCCAAAATAATTTATATCAAAAGTTCCTACTATATTAACCGCTGTAGTAGAGCCTTTGAATATCAAAGGAGTTCCATCAGAAAGTGTTTGTGCTTTTTGAACTACAATTTCACCTAGAGTAGTAGGTGGATTACCGCCGCCTCTATCTGTTACTGAAGTAACCGCGTTAGCCGTACTACTATCTACTCCAGCTCCGTCATATGTAACAAAGTTACCTCCCGCTATACCATACGTGCCATTAAGCGTTATTGTGGTGCTATTACTTATAGCGCCTCTAACAGTGGATGTTACTTCGCCTGTGCTTGGTATCTCGACTTTAAGCTTTACGCTGCTAATACCGACTCCTATTGCGCTGTATATAGACTTAGCACCTCTGGCCTCAAAAGTTAATGTTGCGCCATCTGAGTTAAGAGTTTGAGCCGTCGTAAGCTCGATCTTAGTTCCACTTATAGATGATATTTGAGGAGTACCAGATAAATTTGGTCCAACAATTAAATACATTCCAACAGCTAAATCAGCAGCGCTAGCAACCTCTAAAATTGTTGACGAGCTAGTAGTACCACTTAACGTAGTATCTTTTCTAAAGACAATACTTGAATCAGTGGGGAATGACGTTAATCTTAATCCATGACCATTGTTATCAGTAGCTGCGTTTGTTACTGTTTTAGATACGCTAACAGTAGTTGAACCTTTCTGCAGAGGCGAGCCAACTGTAGTTATGTTCGCTGCTGGAGGTGTTGCATTGTAGTTGCTTGCCGAAGATGTTATAAAACCAAAAGTTAACGTAACATCTACCACTTGCGTTAAAGAAATATTAGAAACACCACCGGTTAATCTTGTTTTAACTCCTTTCGTATGATCAGGTATGACAATTATATTGTATGTAGTTTCTGATGTAACAGATGGAAATTTTATAGTTTTTATAAAAGTATCTCCATTTAAAGATGCTGAAAATTTATTTTGTGGAGTGTGCGTTGTTTCAGTAAAAGCGTTAGTTGTAAAGTTATAAAATTTACCCTCGCTACTAACTATTTGCAATATAAAATCAGCGTTATTAGAACCGTATATTGTTAAAGGTCTAGTTTCACCCTGCTTTGATATATCGCCACGTGAAACACCAACTGAATTAATAAATTTATCCATTTTCAATACTGTTTAATACAACACCTAAGCCCTGCAGGTTAAATTTAGACACATCTAAGTCTACAATACTTTGCGCATCTCCAGAAATATAGTTAAACCACTTTCCTTCTTTTTCAAGAAACTCTAGTATACGACCTTCTTGTTGATCTGTTATTATTGATTCATTGTACCAACCGAGTTTATCAGTCAAATTATAAGTTGAAGCATTAGATAAAACCAATAGGTTTCCATTTTCGTCAATAGAGTCGTATGAGTCATACTCAAGTATTCTAGACTGAGAACCCTCGTAGCTTATATTTTTAAAGTTTTTAATACTAGATGGCTGTTGATTTAATATTGCTGTAACTACAGAAGACTCGTATGCGCCATAAAAAGTGTTTCTATCAACATCCTCTAAAGGCATGTTGTGCTTATAAAGCCTACCGGTTCTTACAGTGTAATAATCGCTAGAAAGACTAAGTGCGTTTTCTGGTATAAACGATTTAAAACTTACCCAACCTTTAACATCTTCGCTAAACGTTATTGTTTGCTCATGTGTGTCAATATCATTTAGCTGGTATATTCTTCTTATTGCTACGTTATCTATAATTCCAGTGAAAGTTTCTAATGCAAAACCTGAGTGTAATCTAAAAGAACCCCACATACCATATTCTTCGTTTGTGCTTGTTTGGCTACCAACTGTTGCTAAAAAGCTTACGTGACCTTCTTCAGATATGTTATTGACATAATGATGAAACCCTACGCCTTCTAAATTAAAGTATGAAACAGTTAAAGTACCGTCAATATCTCCAGACATGTCGAAGGATATCTCGTATGTGGCGCCTTCTTCTAGTTCAACAGCTTGTGAAATCGTAGAAAAATTTGGAGCTTCGTTAAACTCTATAGCACCATCATTCCAAGTTACGTAATCGTACAGCGTTTGATTAAAACCACTTATTACCCAGGCGCCAGCGTTACCAGGATCAAACGTTATTACAGTCTGCATTAGACTAACATTGTCTATGGCGCAGACAGTATCATCACCACTCGACACAAAAAATCTTAAATTAGAACTATTAAATAGCTCGGGGCTTTCTGGAAGAGTAAAGCTATAGTCGCCAGGATCACCAGTAACATATTGCATCAGGTCAAACGTGTTTCCTCCATCTATGTTGTGATACCATTGCACGCTAAGACCATTTCCTTGATTAACATTGTACTCTCCTAGCCAGTTTTCTGACAAACTAAAATTTACTTGATAGTTTGTACCATCACTTGGTACGGCTTCAAAAATTTCAGTTACGTTTTGACGGCAGACCTTAATGCCTTCCCCTATACTAGTACTTCTTACATCCAAGTGTACCTTACCGTCTTTCTTGTAAGAGTAAGGTAAAGTGTAACCCGTGTTTTGTGCGCCATTAACTATAGCTCTTGGCGCTGGAACTTGGTTTCCGTTGTGAGCCCATCCGCTAGCAGTAGCTGTAATAAAGTTATTATCTGTAACGTCAAGAACATTTACGCTTCTAATTTCTGCTTGCTGCGAAGAATCAACACGCTGTATAATGATGTTGGTATAGTTGTCTTGATAGTGCGAGGAGCCTTGTCTGTATCTAAATAAAACTCTACTGATATTTAAATCGCCAGTACCGTTAATTAAAGCTGGATCATATTCCATCGGTAGTTCAGGGTCAATAGTAGTAAACTCAAATCCTTTATGATTGGACATCTCGTAAATAGTACCAAGTCCACCTGACCCGTATGTATCATATCCAGTAACACCAACATTCGAGGCGACGGCAGGGATACGCAAAGTTCCTTGGAGTGGCTCTGTAGTGGTTACGTCAACTAAATACCAATGATCTAATATAAAATCTTGGCTCATACTAAGATTCAAGTAAGCATTTGGGGTTTGATTTAGCTTAACCAAGCTATTAGCACCGTTAACGGTTTCTGTAATTGACGCTGCTGGTTCTGGATACACGGGTACCGATGGCCAATCAATATCAAGATTTTCGTTACTAGGGTGTATTAATTCACCGTTAGCGTTTGTGTTTGATGTTCCGGTAACGTAACTATACTCAACACCGCTATTGTCCACGCCGGTGACTACTGTTCCAGGGTTTTCAGCGCCATAGAGCAACTCGTTTCCATATGTTAAATTTACATTTTGCCCAGTCACATTTTCAGGCGCGTTATGCTGAACCTCAACCCAAGCACCAATAGCTTCTTCAGGTATTGATGGTTGATTTCCAGAAGCAATAAACTCTTGACCTGGGTGGAACATCTTATGTATTTTCTCTAAACGTATTTCTGTAATAACAATTTCGCCTTGTGCGCCTAAAGTTTCACCTGTCCAGTAGGTTTGGCCTCCATCAGTAACCCACCCAGTTTCGCCAATTACAAAATCACCTTGATAAGGTAGTTCGCCTGATCTTATACTAACTGCAACATTAAAGTTATTAATAGCAATACCTGTCGTTACGTTTCCATTACTATCAGTAATACTTGTGTCGACTATTTTAAAATGACGTTTTACAACAAACTCTTCATCGTCATTTTCCCAAGTGCCTTCTTCAAAATCATCAGTATTAAGGTGTACACCGTTTGGCCACGGTGTTGCATCAGAGTCTTGGTTTCCTGAAAACTGGGTAAACGGCTGCAAAGCAGGATTACCGCCTCCATACTCTTCTACTGGCTCGGGATCAAGAAGCAAACTAGCATCCATGTTTGCAGTACCATCACGCAGTATAATACTAGCGTAACTTTTAGTATACCAACCATAAGCGTTAGCTTTAAACTTTATCGTCAACTGAAGCTCCTCTCCATTGAAAACAGTCATATCAGTTGCGTTAGGATACTCCTCAAGCACATTGTCAGGTACGTTACTACTTATACCAGACCCAAGTATATCATTCAGCTCTGGTGGCTCTAAAAAACTCCATGGAAATCTAATACCTCCAAATACGCCATTATTAGGAGTTCCTCTAAACGTTATACCTTTATGCGTAGTACTGACGTGATACGAGTTGTGCATAACATATGGTGAAGTATCGGATGTTGGCGTAATTGTTTTGCCTTCCGTTTCAACATATACTTGTGCTCCCAAGTCCCAGAACTGAGCACAACTTACATCATTATCTAGTACTTTAGGACCTGGATAAACACCATCAGCGTAATTGTACCAAGCTGTATTTAACGATCCATTTATGTTGTCGTCATTTTCTGCTGGCGTATAGACAGCAGTGTTGAGTGTTTGATTTTCAATAGCTTTATTTCTATATCTCCACGTGACAAATCTAGTAGTACCAGCAACGGCACCACCAGCACCATCGCTCCAAACGTTCATACCTGTATCACCCCAAACGCTATTGTCTAATGCAAAATGAGTTTTTTCTGGTACAGTCGCGCCAGCTCCATAAAAGAAACCAAGAGCCTGTTGACCAGGTTGATCCGTGATCGCTGTTTGAATAGACTCAACAGGCACTGCGGGGTGAATAATTAAATTCGTACTAGAATCAAGGTTTGTATTGTAAAGAGGATTTGGTGGAAGAGGATTTGGGTCGCTTATTTCTGCTATCGTGTGGTATACATCAGACTCTTCACCTTCAGTAAAAGAACCGTTTTCTATCACATCAGTTACCGTCACTATCTCCTCTGTAACAACGCCTTCGTTAAATTCTTCTTCTAAGATAACTTCCCCTGGATCAACACCTGGTTTTATAGTAAGATTATAATGTTTATTATAGTTGTCAAAGCTACCGATAAACTCAGCGTTTTCTACTAAGTTATCTCTAAAGTAATCTCTCATGCCAGCGTCAGATATAGGCGTAAGACCGTCCATAGAAAGTCTCAACACAGCTCCTCTTTGCTTGTCTGTAAAATAAGCTCTATAAGCATCTTTTGCAAAAGACTCTGGGTTTTTAGATATACCATAGTCACCTACAAAAGGAACTGCTTGACCTAGCACTGCGTTAGTACTAACTAACTGAGGATTACCATCAGCATTAAATAACGCGTCTTTATTACCTAATATTTTTAATACTCTATCCTCACAAAACGCTACAAGATCAGTGCTTCGTGTAAATAGTTTTTGTATATCACCATATGTAGGATTTAAATCTTTAGTAATTTTTTCAGCTGCAATAAACTGATTAAGGTTATTTAACGCAGAATTAGAATTGTATAAGCCAGAGTATATAAGGCTATTAGTTCTATGCTCTTCGTTAAATGGTTCTTCTAGCGTAGCGGAAGCTCTAGCGCCACTAGCTATTTGCATTTTATTAAACCCGTCGCGTATTCTATTTGATTCTATTCCGTCACCAAAAGAAAAACAATTATACCAACTAAGCCCCGTGTTTAAAGATGGATCTAGTTGTATGTGGAATAAATACTTTAAATCTCCTTCTTGATCTACGTCATCAATGATTCTAGCTTTAGTGTAACTACCGTCTGCTCTAGTAAACGTAACTACAGTGCCAGTGTAATCTATATCGTTGTCATCAACATCGACTAATGGTAAACCAGGTGTTATTTCTATAGCTAAATCAGACCACTGAGCTAAAGTAACGTACTCTGGATATTCGTTAATATTTACGTTTAAGTCTAGAGACACACTACAACCCGCGGGCGCGAAAAGTTCTTTACTTTGCTCCGTAATTATTGTAGGAATATTGCTACTAGCTTCAAAATATATATTTAAATCAGCCAGTTGCTGAGGCTCTGTTTCCCATAAAGTAGGATAACTAAATTGAGAATCAATAATAGACGGAGCTACTTCTGATATAAATTCTATATCACCAACTTCTGTTGAAAGTGCTCCGTGATTTGATCTAGGGTCATACACACCTGCCGCCTGTGGATCTATATCAACCTCAATTATGTAGCATGTTCTTCTGTTGTTTGCTCTACCAAAATCAACTATTTTATTTATCAAGTTATTTGCTGTACCTCCATGGTTTGGAATACCTAAGTGATTAGCGTTATTAGCCCATTGGCTGGCACGCTCCTCGACGCTAGTAAAAGGCCTTTCATAGCTATTTTCTTCATGATCCCATCGCCATCTCATCCTCCACGTAGTGTGATTGTATATGTGTTTTGTGGTTGACTTTAATATGGTAAATACGGTGCCAGTTGAATCATTAGAAAACCTAAATTTTTGCCCAGGAGTTGATAGTTGATTACAAAAAGCATGAAGCAACTCGTCTTCAATTCCATTTTCATCAATCCAAGGATCCCATTGAGTTCTATGTCGAGTGCGGTACTCTTGATCATAACCTATAGAAAGAGCGTTATCTTCAAAAAATCCAGGTGGAGTACTAGCAAAGCTATCTACGTTATCGTTGTGATAAGCGCCTTCAAATTCTACGTACTTTAAACCTGAATTACCAAAAGTTAAGTTATTTTCACCTGCAACATACTGCCCATATGCTGATCCGCTAGGCGCAGCTGGACGATTCCATATTTTATTAAACACCCCGCCGCCATAAATTCCTTGCAAATAATTACCTATACCGTTAGGTCCTTGTATCGCTACGTTATTAAGGTTAGTGGGAAAGCCAGATCCATCGTGAAGATCTTGACCAGGCGCTAAAAACGATATGTGTATAAAGTACTTGCCGGTTTCGTTAAGATTTCCGTATGTTGTGTCGTAGTGTGAAGGAACAGAAATCTCTGGTCCATCATTGTAAGCACCTGTTGCATATAAAGTGTTTCTCCAAGCTCTATAACCATAATTAAAGTAGTTTGGAAGGGAGTCTGTCTCGTAACCTGTGTGATAGTTTGTAGTTGTTATAATACCCTCCATAGAGTTAACCGCATTGTTGTGGACGTATTCCGGCGGCTCGTAGCTGAAGTTTACAATACTGGGTCTAGGCGTCACACTGTCCAAGTTGCTATCTATATCTTGTGCTACAAGTCCCCAGCCAGACACATCCCAGTTAACTGAGCTATTAATACCCATAGGACCATCTTGAGAGTTATCTTGCTGGGTGTATGAATTCCAAACCAATGGCTTGTGAGCAAAACTGTTGCCTCTCTGCCCTGCTCCTGATTCTTTAGCAAACCACTCTTCGTTTGTAGTTTTAGTATTGCAACCAGCGTGATACATGTCGTCTATAAAGAATGTACGACCAATTTCTTGTAATACGGCCTCCCACTCCGGTTCTGTAGTACAAAATCCAGTTACGCCAGCAATACTAGCGGCCGTAGACATACCATTCATATCTTGCCCGTCCGATTGAGAGTTTACAGCACCATCAGACGGATCACCTCCATTGGCCATGAATGCCTCGTGAACGTCAAACAACCAATTAGTGCTATGGACTGAAGTCGGGTATATAGCGTCTTCATCTATATTAAACCCTGTTAAATAAGGTGCGTATTGTATTTTAACAAAAAACTTACCGCTAAAATCTTCTTGGTTTCTTTCTGTTCTTTTTTCTACCTTAAAATTAAGATTAGGATGCAGTAGAGTTTCTGTAAGCGGATTACCCGTATCTATTGTACCACCAAGAGCTGCTAGCTTTGCGTCTTTATTAGATATTTTCTTACCTAGTTTTAATACGTATACGTTACTACTCGAAAGTCTAGCGCTTGAAACTTTATAGCGCTCAGAGTACGCGCTGTCGCGGTTCCACGATATGTATAAATTTTCAACGTCTTCAGTTGCGTCGGGATCTATTAGCACGCCACCATTAATACCTCCATTATTTCCAGCGCCTTCCCAAACTGTTTTATTAAAATGCACCGTGTCTGTTTCCTGATCAATTCTAAGACCAGCACTACCACTACTGCCGTTGTTAGGATTTATAAATAAAGACGGGGTTGTTGCTGGAGTTGAATTACAAAGTAAATTGTCTGTGTTATTACTAGCCGTACCTAAGTTTTGGAATATATACTTTACAGCGTCAGGAGCCTCATTGCTTATGTCTAGAATTTTATATCTGTTATTAAGCAATACTTGAGAGCCTGATCCATCGTATATTTTTTTAGCAATAATATAATCATCTTCCATAATCTTATTTCTATCTGACGATGGGAAAGAAACGTACATATGGTTTTCAGGATTTTCATACTCCGTGTTTGTAAACGGGAAGTACGATTTATCCATGATTAAATTATAATACTCACTTGATGCAGACTTAACATAGAATTTATAATAGTCAGCCCATGAAGGTAAATCTTGGTTTATATTTGCCTCAAACATAAATGACTTACTAGCATTCTTACCGTAAGGTCCATCCCAGCGTATATTTATACCAGCTTCATCAGACGTAAAAACAGGTGTTTCTCTACCATACTTATCACCTAAGACTACGCCTAGTTGATAACTTCTTAGTGACTTTATAGATTTTAAACCTCCTTCTAAAAAGTTTTGAGAGTTTCGTAAAACATAATTAGCGTCTACACCTGGTGTTAATCCATCAAAGTCATAACCTAATTTATAGTTTCCATAAACAAGTCTATTACCTATAATTTCCTGAGCTAAAGCGCTTTTAGGGACGGTGTCAAATGGTCGTAGTAGTTGATTTTCAGGGAGCGCTGCGTGTATATTTTCTGAAGAGATTACATACTTACCCTTAAAATTTGTGTTTGACAAATTATTAAATTGATTAGACCCGGGTTCTGACCAAGCGTCATCAGTGTATTTAATATTTTTTACAGAGTACACTACATTAGAGTCCTCTTGCTTATATAGAATATCTACTTGGACTACGTCTTCAGGAATATCAGACGGCACAAAGTCATAAACTTCAACCGACGATATTAAGTTTGTCATCGCTTTATTATAAGGCTCCCCTGTAAAATAAGAGTTTTGACTATTTATTTCATTGGGATAATCAGCATTAAAAACAACTTCTGTAAAAGGTCCAAATGCCGAGTACTGCCCATCATCATATTTATATCTAAAGCAAAACCTAGGAAATACTTTTTCAAATATAGCTTGCTTTTCATTTTCAGCTTTATTTGTTTTTATAGTAGGTGCGTTACTTGGTTTAATTTTAATAACGGTAACGTGCCTTTCTTGAAGTTCACCTTTATCTATATCGTCAATAAATAATCTAGCGTGAGTTTGAGACACCGCATCAATAGTGTCGTCTTCATGATATTTTTTTGATATGTTTATTTTTTTAGGCTCGTTAAAACCGTCAGTAAAAAACAAAAAGTCATCTATAATATTTATACCAGTTATTTGCGCGCCGCTAAACTTTAGCACAGTAAAAAGCTTATCTACCAATACACACCTTGACTCTTCTGTAATTTGATTAAATTCAAAGATACCATCATATGCGTCAGAGTGTGTAAACCAATATAATTTATTATTACGCTCGTCGGAAATACTACCAACGCAACGTTGACTCGTAGCAGACGCTATTCCACTCATCTGTATATTGCCTGGTATGTTTTTTATAACACCAGCATTAGAATCTTCAGACGAAGTAATATCTACGTTGAGAGCGTGACGGTATTGTCCATTAGGTAGTAACCTTTCGTCAAGGTCTTTATTCATTTTACCTTGACTAAAAGTATTTTTAATTTCCGGCATGAATTAGTGCTTTATGTGTTTAGATTGACCTCTAAGAATTTGAGTTAATTCTTCTAACTTAATATTTGATAATCTTAGTTTAGCTTTTCTTACGGCTGCAAACTTTTCTCTTTTATGGAAAGAAAGCCTCGCACCGTTTACGTTAGCCCTTGTAGATATAATGTCATACAGCATATGTTTATACATGGCGTCTTCCGCAAGCTTTGGTACTTGCATTTCTGCGTCTGTACCTAGACTATCACTTATATAATCTAAGATTACAGTTTTTCCGCTAATATTAGACGAAAAGTGTATTCTACCTAATCTTTCATCAATGTAGAAATTACCATTAATGTTAGCAAACGTAGGATCAAGCCCATATCTTTCGTTTGGATTTAACCAGTGTTGTTCGTATCTATAATCATCTATAGAGTCTTCTGATATAGTGGTAGATTTGTAACTATTCCAAGTTGAACTAAATATTTCATTACCGCTTTCTGCCATAAGAGTTCCATCGCCGCCAATGGTGTTTAACACTTTAATATTATCTATAGTGTTTTTTGCTTCTAAACTAGCAGCTCCTAAAGGTATATACGAAGTAACTATTGCATATATAGTGTCGTATTCTGACACATCAATAGCCGCTTGTTCCTGCGTGCTAGTTGTCCCGATCCATTCTAAATACGCTATATCGAATATGTCTACGTCAGATGTAGCGTTCAATGATGCTCCAGCTGGATTTAAAAGCGGGTTATTAAGCGGGTATGTGTTATTGTCACCTTTACCAGTGCTTAATCCAAATCTAAGTTGACCAGTGCTTTGCGACCCAGACGCGGTAGCTGCTACGCCGTCAGCAGATATAGTTAAGTAGTCTATACCGCTAACATCAAGCTGTTGAGTAGCGTGCAGAGCGTCGCCGTAATAATTATCTCCAATATCTTGCTGTGAAATATGGGTGAACTCAAGAACACCGCTGTTTATAGCGACAAGAGGTGTTGGAGGTGTTGTAGTTGAGTCAAAGGCTTTTACAGGATACCAATGATCAAATAAGTTACCTTCAAAATCCCCGTTCTGTAGTATTTGATCTCCATCTCCTTCAAACATGTAGTTTCCAGTTGAATCCTGAGCTACTTGGAAAGGATTAGACGTATGTTTAGTAGGATATATTGGGTGTTTAATACCAGCGCTATCTACGTAAGATACCTTAGTGTAATTTACATAATCGTGAGGTAGTATCATCGTAAGACTTGGTGGTACGTCAATTTGTTGTGATTTAAACGACTTAAACGTGTCAAATGAAAGTTCAGCAAGAGCTCGCTGAGCATGAAAAGCTATATCAGCGCGTCTAGCTTTTGATATTAACTTTTCTTCTCCAACATACATAATTTGGAATTGATTTATGATATCATCTAGCGAAATAAATTGATAACCACCATAGTCTCCGCTCTGGTAATATTCTTGATCTGATGTGTTGTCTAAATATCCCATTTATTATGCTTTTTCTTGTTGTACGTAAGCACCTTCTTTCTGAGCTGCTAATTGAGTAATAGCTGGATCTTTCAGAGAAACACCAGCGTACTGTAGTATTTTTATCACTAGATTTTTCTCCTCAGACTCATGAAGCTCAAAATTTTGTGATCCAGCATTTGGAGCAGGATTCCATATAGCTTTATCGTTTATAATAACATATGTCCAGTTAGGAGCAGCTGGTCTTCGTATATAATCTATACGTGTATTAGTATAGTCGTTTGGAGAACCATAGATAGTATTTTCTGACCTGTAAAATATAGGTCTATTGACTGAAGGCGTTGTTAACGCAGAAATGTGATATGCTTCATATTGTCTTTTAGTAACCTCTTCAGCTACGTAGAAAGGACCTTGAGCACTAAGTCCAAATTGTACGCTTTCTAGTCTATATACGTTATTACTTAAATTTGGACCGCTAGCTGCGTCTGTAACACGGAATATAGATATTTTTTCTTCAATCATATCTTTCGTGTCTGAAGAAACCGTGCTATTACCAGGAATTCTATGGAATTGATTGAGGTCGTAAAAGTATTGCTCAAATATTTCGTTTTGAGCCTGGTTGGCAAATAAGTTAAACTCCTGCGGAGTTATATAACCTCTTTGTTCTTTA
>CXWF01062392.1_pt1 | contig 19868 bp, 15 predicted proteins | sample 468421 | NCBI WGS metagenome assembly CXWF01 (sample SAMEA2620812, study PRJEB7988) | marine metagenome | biome: marine biome (ENVO:00000447); feature: surface water layer (ENVO:00002042); material: "saline water (ENVO:00002010), including plankton (ENVO:xxxxxxxx)" | depth 5 m
CCGCGCCCCGGCGAGGCTCACCCGCGCTCAGCTTCCCGCCACGGCGCTGGCTGCGCTTCTTGCTCGTTTCGTCCTCGAAGAGCTCGGCAAGTTTCTCCGTCATCGCGCCGCCAAGCTGCTCGGCATCGACGATGGTGACGGCGCGGCGATAATAGCGCGTGACGTCGTGGCCGATGCCGATGGCAATCAGTTCGACGGGCGAGCGTGTTTCAATTTCTTCGATCACGCTACGAAGATGTTTTTCGAGATAGTTGCCCGCATTAACGGAAAGCGTCGAATCGTCAACCGGTGCACCGTCCGAAATTACCATCAGGATGCGGCGTTGCTCGGGGCGGCCGAGCAGACGGTTGTGAGCCCAGATAAGAGCCTCGCCGTCGATGTTTTCCTTCAGCAGGCCTTCGCGCATCATCAGGCCGAGATTGCGCCGTGCGCGCCGCCAGGGGCTGTCGGCGGCCTTGTAGATGATGTGGCGCAGATCGTTCAGGCGGCCCGGCTGAGCTGGCTTTCCTTCCGCGAGCCAGCGCTCGCGCGACTGGCCGCCCTTCCAGGCGCGGGTCGTGAAGCCAAGAATTTCGACTTTCACCGAGCAGCGTTCCAGCGTGCGCGCAAGAATATCGGCACACATGGCAGCGACGGTGATCGGTCGGCCGCGCATCGAACCTGAATTGTCGAGCAGCAGCGTCACCACGGTGTCGCGGAAGTCCATGTCATGCTCGACCTTGTAGGCGAGCGGCAGGGTGGGATCGACAACGGCACGGGTGAGGCGCGCGGCATCGAGGATGCCTTCTTCGAGATCGAATTCCCAGGTGCGGTTTTGCTGTGCGAGCAGGCGGCGCTGCAGCTTGTTTGCGAGCCGGGAGACGACGCCCTGCATCTGCTGCAATTGCTGGTCGAGATACTGGCGCAGCCGCGACAGCTCCTCGATATCGCAGAGGTCTTCCGCCGAGATCACTTCATCGAACTGCGGCGTGAAAATCTTGTAGGAAGGCTGGCGGTTGCGGTCGTCGCCCTGCTGGTTCGGACGCCAGGGCTGGTTGCCGTCGCTTGTCTCGTCCGTATCGCCATCCATCGGCGCATCGTCGGCTTCGACCTCGACCGTCTGCTCCTCGCCTTCCTCACCTTCGCCTTCGGCATATTCAACCTGCTCGGCCGAAGAGCCGTCGGGCTGCTCCGCTTCGCCGGACTGGCTCTGCTCCGAGCTGTCCTCGCTGTCGCCTTCCTGGTCCTCGGCGTCTTCCGAAGACTGGTCGGGGGCTTCGCCGAGCTCGTCGCCCATATCGAGATCGACGAGAATATCGCGTGTCGCGCGCGCGAAGGCGGTCTGGTCTTCCATCACGTCCTGGAGACGCTCAAGGTCGGAACCGGCCTTTTCCTCGATCCATGGGCGCCATTGTTCGACGAGTTTCTGCGCGGAAGGGGGCGGCGCTTCGCCTGTCAGCTTCTCGCGCACCATCATTGCGATTGCTTCCGAAAGCGGCGCCTCATCGCGTGACGTGATGCGGTCGTATCCGCGCGCAGCACAACGCTGTTCAAGTGCGGCGGCGAGGTTCTTTGCCATGCCGGACATCTGTGTCGCGCCGATGGCCTCGCAGCGCGCCTGCTCGATGGCGTCGAATACGGCGAGCGCATTGCCGCCTTCGGGCTGCAAATTCGCGTTCACCTTTTCGTCGTGATGGGCGAGGCGGAGAGCATAGGCGTCCGATACGCCGCGAACCTGCGCTACCTCGTCGGGCGGCAGGTTGCGGCTCGGCATGGGAAGGCGCGCCCGCAAGCCGCGAAGGCCGGGGGCTTCCGTGCCGAATGAGACGTTGAGCTCCGGCTGTTCGGCAATCGTGCGCATCGTCATGCTGAGCGCACGCTTGAAGGGTTCGACCGGGCTTTCCTTTGACTTCATGGCGTCGTCAGTTCTCTGCTCGCCGGTTCGGAGGCATGGCCCTCCCGCGGCAGACGGGAAGGGTCAATATTTGCGGGTCAGGCGATTTGGATGTTGGCTGCCGAGTCCGGCAGGTCCTGGCCGAAGCAGCGCTGATAGAATTCAGCAACGGTCGGGCGCTCCAGTTCGTCGCACTTGTTGAGGAAGGTGACGCGGAAGGCGAAACCGATATCGCCGCCGAAGATGCGTGCGTTTTCCGCCCAGGTAAGAACGGTACGCGGGCTCATCACGGTCGAAATATCGCCATTGATGAAGGCCGAACGCGTGAGATCGGCAACGCGGACCATCGCATCGATGTTCTTGCGGCCCTCATCCGTGTCGTAGCTCTTCATCTTGGAGAGCATGATGTTCACTTCATCGTCATGCGGCAGGTAATTCAGCGTGGTCACGATGTTCCAGCGGTCCATCTGGCCCTGGTTGATCTGCTGTGTGCCGTGATAGAGGCCGGAGGTGTCGCCGAGGCCGACCGTATTCGCCGTCGCGAAGAGGCGGAAAGCGGGATGCGGACGGATGACGCGGTTCTGGTCGAGCAGGGTCAGCTTGCCCGAGGCTTCGAGTACGCGCTGGATCACGAACATCACGTCCGGGCGGCCTGCGTCGTATTCGTCGAAGACGAGCGCGACGGGATGCTGCAGCGCCCAGGGAAGGATGCCTTCGCGGAATTCGGTGATCTGCTTGCCCTCTTTCAGCACGATCGCGTCCTTGCCGACAAGGTCGATACGGCTGATGTGGCTGTCCAGATTGATGCGGACGCAAGGCCAGTTTAGGCGGGCTGCGACCTGCTCGATATGGGTCGACTTGCCGGTGCCGTGATAGCCCTGAACGATCACGCGGCGATTATAGGCGTAGCCCGCCAGCAGGGCGATCGTCGTATCCTTGTCGAACAGATAATCGGGGTCGTAATCGGGCACATATTCATTGGGCTCCGAAAAGGCCGGTACTTCCATGTCGATGTCGATCTTGAACACCTCGCGGGCGGACACTTTCTTGTCCGGGAGGTTCTCCGACATGCCGTTTTTCGCTTCGAAGCTCATCCTAATCCTACTTCCGTACCCTAGGTGTTCGGGACCGGCCGCTTGCGGCCGGCAGTTCAATCAAAAAAGGAGCGGCGCGCGTCTGCTGCCCGCAGCCCGCCCGGAACGGCAGTGTCTGCCGGCCTGCCCATGCCGCTCCCGCTTATGAGCCGAAGCCGCTTTTGCGGAGGTAATCGTAGGCCTGAATGACCTTGCGCAGACGCTCCTCGGCAGACCTGTCCCCGCCATTGGCGTCCGGATGGTGCCTTTTTACCAGTTCCTTATACCGTGCCTTGATCTCGTTCAAGGATGCGGACGCAGGGAGATCCAGCGTATCGAGCGCCTTTTGCTCCAGCGCGCGCGGCTTACGCCGCGTTTCCGCGCCTTCCCGGGCATTCGGGCCGGGGTTCTCGTCAAAAAAGCCAAATGTATCGCGAAAAGGCGACTTCCCGCGAAATCTTGCCTCGAAAGGTGAGTTAAACGCTGCATTTGCGGAGTTAACGCCCAGATTCCAGGTCGGGCGGTGCCCGGTCAGGGCGTCGCGCTGAAAGTTGGCGATATCGGCGTCGCTCATGCCTTTGAAGAAGTCGTAGCTGCGGTTGAACTCGCGGATATGGGTTTCACAGAACCAGGCATACTGGCTGGCGCCAGCATCCGCCGTGTTGCCGGCGGGACCGATGCGCGGAGCGCGGAATGTGCCTATCTCGCGGCAGCTCGCCCATTCGCATTGTTTCGGGGCCTGTTCGCGCTTCATGCGCCGCACATGCGGGGGCTCCTCCACGCCGCGGCGTTTTCGGGGAGCGATCCTTATCGAATCGAAATATTTAGAAGTCAGCTTCACGGGCAAATTATGGGTTGGCGGTGGTGTCAAAACAAGGAAGCATGGCGCGGCTTCCATTAACAAATAGCCTAGCGAGTTAGCTCATGTCCGTCGCGGAGACGATACGCCGCAAGATCGAAGCCGCCCTTCTACCGGAACGGCTGGAAATAGTTGATGAGTCTCATCTGCACAAGGGCCATGCCGGGCACCGGCCCGAAGGGGAGACACATTTCCGCGTGACTGTCGTAGCCGCCGGGTTTTCCGGTAAATCGCGGGTCGAGCGCCAGCGTCTCGTCACGGCTGCACTCAAGGACGAGATGGGCGCACCCATCCACGCACTTTCCATGAAGACGCTGACGCCGGAAGAAGCAGCCGCATCCTAGTCGCCAGCGCCCGCCTTCAGGCCGCGTGCTGATGTGATGCGCATCTGCGTGATCTGGTTACGCTGACGCCGCGTGATTTCGAAGCGGAAGCCGTGAAAGGTGAAAGCCTGCCCGACCTCGGGAATGGTACGCGCCTCATGAATGACAAGACCGGCGATGGTCGTTGCCTCGTCGTCGGGCAAGGACCAGTCGAAAGCGCGGTTGAGGTCGCGGATCGGGACCGAGCCGTTCACGATGACCGAGCCGTCCGGCTGGGCGCGTACGCCCGCCACGTCGATATCGTGCTCATCCGAAATTTCGCCAACGATTTCCTCCAGAATGTCTTCCAGCGTGATGAGGCCCATCAGCGCGCCGTACTCGTCAACGACGAGTGCAAAATGCGTCTTTCGGCGCAGAAAGGCGTTGAGCTGGCCCTGCAGGGTCGTCGTGTCCGGTACGAACCAGGGCTTCGTCGCCACGGCGAGAACGTCCACCGCGTCAGGGTTCCAGCCCGCACTCGCCAGCGCGCGCAGCAGATCCTTTGCATGCAGCACACCGATGATGTTTTCCTGTTCGTCGCGCCAGAGCGGGATGCGCGTGTGCGGGCTTGCGAGAACCTGGCCTACGATTTCGCTATTTGTCTGTGCGGCATCGATCATCGCGATGTTCTTGCGATGGACCATGATGTCGCTGACTTCAAGATCGCGCAGATCGAGAATGCCGCCCAGCATGTCGCGGTCGACCTTCACCACGCCGCCTTCATGGTGGTGCAGGTTGATAGCACCGCGCAATTCTTCATGCGCGGAAAGTACCTGCTGCTGGGCGTCGACATTGAGGCCGAAGATACGGAAGGTGTGGCGCACGATGAATTGAACGGCGGCTGTTACCGGGCCGAAAAGAAAGGTGAGCACACGCAAGGGTTGCGAAACGGCAAGCGCGACGCGGTCGGTATTCGTGATTGCAAGGGTCTTCGGCGCAACTTCCGCAAAAATCAGCACGACCGCCGTCATGACGAGTGTCGCATAGACAACGCCCGCATCGCCGAACAGCGCGAGGAAAAGGCTCGTCGCCAGCGCCGAGGCGAGAATGTTGACGAGATTGTTGCCGAGCAGGATTGCGCCGATCAGGCGCTCGCGATCTTCCGTCAGGCGCAGCACGATCCGGGCGCGCTTGTCGCCCTCTTCGGCGAGGTGGTGCATGCGCGCGCGCGAAGCGGCGGTCAGCGCCGTTTCCGAGCCCGAGAAGAAGCCGGAGAAAAGCAGCAGCAATACAATGGCGCAAAGAATGACGCCGAGACCGAGCGAAACCATTTCAGGCGGGCTCCCTCTCCTGCATCACAGCCCGAAGCGCATCGGGGTCGACGTCGCGGGTAATGAAAGCTTCGCCTATTCCCCGCGCGAGAATGAAGGTGAGGGCGCCGTCGACGACTTTCTTGTCCTGGCCCATCAATGCGATCAGTGTGTCCGCATCCGGCAAGTCGCCCGGAATGTCGGCGAGAGAGCAGGGCAGGCCTGCGCGGGCAAGGTGCTGCCGAACGCGCACTGCATCCTGGCCTGGGCAAAGTTCCAGCCGGGCGGAAAGTTCGAAGGCAAGCGCCATGCCCACAGCCACGCCCTCGCCATGCACGAGGCGGCTGGAAAAACCCGTCGCCGCTTCCAGCGCATGGCCGAATGTATGGCCGAGATTGAGAAGCGCGCGCACCCCGCCTTCGCGTTCGTCGGCGGCTACGGTCGCGGCCTTCGCCTCGCAGCTTTTCACGATGGCATGGATGCGCGTCTCGACATCGCCTTCTTTCAGGCGGTCGAGGTTTTCTTCCAGCCAGTCGAAGAAATCGCGGTCGCCGATAAGGCCGTATTTCACGACCTCGGCATAGCCCGCCAGAAATTCGCGCATCGGTAATGTCGCAAGTGCGTCCGTGTCGGCCAGTACGAGGCGGGGCTGGTGGAAGGCGCCGGCGAGGTTCTTGCCGTGTTTTGTGTTGATGCCGGTCTTGCCGCCGACGGAGCTGTCCACCTGCGCGAGAAGCGTTGTCGGTATCTGCGCAAAGTCGATGCCGCGCCGGAGAATCGCGGCGGCAAATCCCGTCAGATCGCCAATGACGCCGCCACCGAGCGCGATCACGAGGTCGCCGCGTTCGATTTCCTCACCGAGCAGCCATTCAGTCAGCTTTTCGAGCTGGGCGAAGGATTTAGTGGCCTCGCCTGCGGGCAGGCGAATGGCCGAGTGGCGAATGCCCTCTGCATCGAGGCTTTTCTCAAGCGCGGGCAGGTGGATATTACCTACCGTTTCGTCGGTGACGATGGCGACACGCTTGCGGCGAAGGAGCGGCGCAAGATGTGTGCCCGCTTCGGCGATCAGGCCGGGACCGGCCAGAATGTCATAGGCACGGTCGCCGAGTTCGACCCGCACTTTTTTTGCGTCCTTACTCATGGCTGGGACCGGCGTGGTTCGCCCGGAAAAGGTCGAGTTTTTCGATGATCTGTTCGACGACCGCATCATGCGGTCCTTCGAGGCTTTCGATCGTAATGTCGGCCCCGGCGTAAACGGGGTAGCGCTGGTCCATAAGTCTCTTCATCGTTTCGCGTGGGTCGCCCTTCTGCAAAAGCGGACGGTCGCCGCGTTTGCCGACGCGCTTCATCAGCACGTCCAGATCTGCTTTCAGCCATATGGAAATGCCGCGAGCCGCAATATTGGCACGGGTAAGCGGATCCATGAAGGCGCCGCCTCCGGTTGCGAGCACCTGCGGTCCCTCGCCGAGGAGCCGGGCGATCACGCGTCGTTCGCCCGCGCGAAAAGCTGCTTCGCCCCGGCGTTCGAATATTTCGGGAATGCTCTCCCCGGCCGCCTGTTCTATTTCGGCATCTGTGTCCACGAATGCAAGGTCGAGGCGTCGCGCCAGACGGCGGCCCACCGTGGTTTTACCGGCTCCCATCAAGCCGACCAGCACGATGGAGCGTTCGGCGAGCGGAACCGGCGCGAGCGCCTCGTTCTCGTCTCTTTCGTCCGCCCTGCTTTCATCTGCTTGCGTCATTCTGTTCCGTTGGCCTTTGGCTGGGCCTCTTTCAGCCTTTTGGCTGGGGTGGTCCCGTTTTCGGGTTCCATTGTGGCTGCCTTAACCCGCTTGGCCTAGTCTCCCGGTCTTTCGCCGGGCCGCTTTCCCGAATCGTAAACGAAGGTTAATGGGGTTGCAGCCTGTCATGGCTGTAGATAAGGCCTCAGGAGGGCGGAGTCGCGCCCAAATTTCGCCGCAAGCGGACCGTAAGGCTGGAGAACTGTCCCGGCGGCATGAACCCGAAGGTCGAAGCCCCGAGGTTTCGATCCGCAAGAAGGAAGAATCATGAGCCGTGCTACCAGCTTTCTCGTTCTCGTCGTCATTCTCGTGGTGGTCGTCGTTGGCGGGCTCTTTTATCTGGATCAGGCCGTTGAGCCGCAGACCCAGACAGTGGAGAAGGTTCTCCCAGATGACCAGTTCGCGCGTTAAACCAATGGCGCGGCGGCGTTTTGCCGCCGGTTTGGCGCTTGTCGCTTCACTTTCGGCTTCCGGCGCTGCGGTTTGCGCCGAGGAGACGAACATGCTGCAGGCGCCTGCGGATATGCAGCCCGTACAGCCGGTGCCGCGCGCGCTGGCCGGGCCGGCCGTGGGGCCGCAAAGTATCGTGCCGCCGGGCTTCGGGGCGACGACCCCTTCGTCTGCATCGCGTGCTGCGGAACCTTCCGGTCCCGCGCAGCTTTTTCCCACCGGTGTGCAGCCTGCGGAACAGAGCGTTCGCGTCCTGGGTTCCGTGCCGGGGCGTAGCGGGTCAGGCATCGAGATCGGCTCGCTTTCCGGCGTCGATGCGGCCACAGCGGGTCTTCTGAGCGGCCATGAGGGATTCGGCGCGGATATGTGGCGGGGCGCTTCCCGGGCGGATATCGACAGCTATCTTTCGCGTTTGCCGGTGCCGGTGCGGTCGCCCGTCATGAACGATCTTGCGCGGCGCCTTCTTCTGACAGGGGCACGGACGCCGGAAGGAGCGGGGAACGCAAGCTCGCTTCTGGCCATGCGTCTCAATCTGCTGATCGCGGCGGGGCATACGCAGGCCGCACTTCAGCTCGCCGAAGCAGCAGGCAAGGAACGTTCACCGGGCGTTGCCGTGCAACTCGCACGGGCGGCTCTTGCGCAGGACAATGAAAAGCTCGCTTGCGACGCGCTGAAGGACATTCCGCCGGGAAACGATCCCGCGCATGACAGAATGGCGGCCTTTTCGGTGAAGCTCAGCACCTATTGCCAGATAGCGGCGGGCAACCGGGAAATTGCGAGCCTCACACTCGACCTTGCGCGCGAGGAAGGGCTCGACGACCCGCTCTTCTATTCGCTTGCAAGCGAAGCTGCGGCGGGGATAACGCTGCGCGCACCCGAGCCGAACGAACTCGGCATTATGGACGCCGCCTTCTACCGTCTGGCCAAGCGTGATTTGCCGAAAAATACGGCAGCGATCGCGGTGCCGGCGCTTCTGCCTTCGCTGCTCGACGATCCGTCCATTTCTGCCGAACAAAAGGTCGAGATGGCTGAGCGGGCGGCGGCATACGGGCTTATCAACGGGCGCCAGCTTGCGGCCTTCTACAGAAAGCCGCGCTTCACGGATGAACAAATGGCGGGATTGCTGACCGCCGACATCCCGGAATCCTCATCCCTGCGCCGGGCCATGATCTACCAGGCGATCGGATCGGCGGTTGCGGCCGATGAGCGCATCCAGCTTTTCAAGCTGGCCTTTGCGACGGCAGAAACGGCGGGCCTCTACTATCCGACAGTTGAAGCCCTATATCCTGAACTGAGCGCGATGGAACCGAACGCCGCGCTTCGTCCACTGGCGCCGGCGGCGACCCGTGCCTTCATCGCCATTGGCGAAAACACGAAAGCTCGGGAATGGTTTGCCCTGGTGGCACCGGGCGGTCAGATGCTTGGCCGCGACGGGCGGGAGTTGTCCGGTCTGATGAGGGTCGCTGGCGGTTCGGCGACTGGTTTCGATGGCAAAGAACTTTCGGCGGAAATCATTGCCGATCTTAAATCCGGCGTGAAGTCGACGCAGTTTTATGCCGCAAGCGAAGCAATGCTTCTGGATGCGCTCGGGTTCAAACTTGATCCCGCCGTCTGGGAGGCCCTGCTTGATGCGCGCGGCGCACTGACGGGCAAGGTTCCGCCCGAGGCGCTGCTCAATCGGTTGCATGCGGCGGGCGCCAGGGATGCGGTTGGTGAAACTGTGCTTCTCGCGCTCGACGTGACAGGACAGGCCGGTCCCGGTTCGGTGCATCCGCGTGCCTCGGCGCAGGCGGTGGCAAGCCTTCGGGCCGTCGGTCTGGAGAGCGAGGCGCGGCGTCTCGCATTGGAAGCGCTGATGGCGAGAAGTAGCGCCGGGCGCGGTTGAGTAAAAGGTGAGTTAAATGGCGAAAGAGTCTCAGGAGCGCGGGCAATATCTCGAAGCCTTTCTCGAAATGCTGAGCGCGGAGCGCGGTGCGGCTCGCAACACGCTCGATGCTTATGAACGCGATCTGAAAGATTTCTCCGCTTTTCTCAATGCACGGAGCAAGTCCGAAACAGCTGCTGCCACCAAGGATATTCGCGACTATCTCGAAAATCTCGCGGCGCAGGGCCTTTCCGCTTCGACTGCCGCGCGGCGCCTTTCCGCCATTCGTCAGTTTCACGGTTTCCTCTTTGCTGAAGGCATCCGCTCCGACGATCCTTGCGGCTCGATCGAAGGGCCGCGCCGTGCACGCCCTTTGCCCAAGACGCTGACGGTCGAGGAGGTTGATGCGCTTCTTTCCGCCGCCCAACGCGCGGAAGACGGGCGCACCCAGGAAGAAGCGGTCCTTGCCTACAAGCGCGCGCGTCTCGTTTGCCTGATGGAAGTTCTTTATGCAACGGGACTTCGTGTTTCCGAACTTGTCGGGCTGCCGCTTTCTGCCGTGCGCGGTGACGAGCGGTTCCTTGCGGTGAGCGGCAAGGGTGGACGTGAACGCCTCGTACCGCTCTCGGAAACTGCGCGCGCCGCTATCGACGCCTATCTCCCGCTCCGCTCGATGCGTCTCGGCGATCAGGTTTCACCCTGGCTTTTTCCTTCGCGTGGACGGCAGGGCCACCTCACGCGCCATCGCTTCGCGCAGCTTTTGAAGGATCTGGCGGTCGCCGCCGGGCTCGATCCGACGCGCGTTTCGCCTCATACGCTGCGCCATGCCTTTGCAAGCCATCTGCTTGCAAACGGTGCGGATTTGCGTGCGGTGCAGCAGATGCTCGGCCACGCCGACATCTCGACTACGCAGATCTACACGCATGTGCTCGACGAGCGTTTGAAGGAGCTGGTGCAGACGCATCACCCGCTCGCGAAGAAGGATAAAGCCTCCTAGAAACTCTCGACCCGTGTCAGTTTCTCTGGGTTACGCATCATGTAGAGCGTCGAGATGCGGCCACCGCTGATGCCGAAGCTCAGTGCCGAGTGGACCACGTCTCCCTCATACATGAGGAAGCCCGGCAGCCCGTTCACGGTTGCCGGCGTCACAGCGAGGTTTTCCGGCCGCTTCTTCAATATGCCCATGAAGAAACGCGATACATGGTCCGCGCCATAGAGCGGGTTCAGTGCCGCGATCGCCTTTCCGCCGCCATCCGAATAGAAAACTACATCCTCGCTCATGCAATCGATCAGTGCCTGCGGGTCCGCGCTCGTGATGGCGGCGCTGAAGGCATTGGTGAGGCGAAGATGTTCGCGCGCATTGGTGTCGAAGCGCGGATGCGCTTCCTGCACGCGCTTGCGGGCCCGGCTGACCGTCTGGCGGCAGGCGGCTTCCGATTTTCCGAGCAGTGCCGCGAGTTCGCCGTAGTCGTAGTCGAAGGCATCATGCAGAAGGAAGGCCGCGCGTTCTTCCGGCGCCAGCCTTTCAAGCATGTGGAGAAGCGCCATCGAAATATCGTCGGCCAGCGACAGGCGATCTTCCGGTGTGGCTTCGGTTTCGAGCGCGGTGGAAATGAGGGGCTCGGGCAACCAGGGGCCGACATAGATTTCGCGCCGGGCGCGCGCCGCGCGAAGCTGGTCGATGCCCAGGCGCGTGACCGTCGTCACAAGCCAGGCTTCCGGGTTGCGGATCGTTGAAATGTCCGCACCGCGCCAGCGGAACCAGGCCTCCTGCACCACGTCTTCCGCGTCGCTTGCCGATCCGAGGATGCGGTAGGCAACACCGAAGGCGCGGGCGCGGTGATGCTCGAATATCGCGTCCGTTTGCGTCTCCTGTTTCGCTGCGCCGTTCATGCGGCTCTCGGCTCCTTCAACGTTGCGTCCGTTTCCGCGCCCGCGATCACGACACGCTGGTATGCCTGACCATATCCCATTGCGCGCTTTACCGAGGGGAAGACGCGGGTCGAGGCGATGGCGAGCGCGATTTCGCATATCCCCGCTTTTCCCCAGCGCTGCTCGACGGCATGGCGCAGGTCTTCGCAGCGCTTGGATTACGCAGGGAAGACGTAGCGCTCGCCGGCTTTGTGACAGCTGGACCCGGAACGGCAGGATTCCGCCATTTACCATTGGCCTCCGGGCCGGTTGACAAGGGCGCGGGGGCGGGTCAGTGTGCCGCGCACTTGCAGAAAAAGGGGGCCCGCGACGAGGCCCGCCGCCCGGTTCCGCATTGGCGGCCGGACAGGAGATGCCGGAGCGCGATGCATACTTATCTCGATTTCGAGAAACCGATTGCCGAACTGGAAGGCAAAGTGCAGGAGCTGAAGCTTCTTGCGCAGGAAGATCCGTCCGTCCGCATTGGCGATGAGGTGTCGAAGCTCGAGCAGAAAGCGTCTCAGCTTCTTCAGGAAACCTATGCCTCGCTTACACCCTGGCAGAAGGTGCAGGTTGCGCGTCATCCCGCGCGCCCGCATTTCCTGGATTACGTTGAACGCCTGGCTGAAGATTTTACGCCGCTTGCGGGCGACCGCGTTTATGGCGAAGACTCCGCCATCGTCGGCGGTATTGGCCGTTTCCGTGGCCGGTCGGTCATGTTTGTCGGTCACGAAAAAGGTTCCGACACGCAGGGCCGTATTAAACATAATTTCGGCATGGCCCGGCCCGAGGGATACCGCAAGGCGATTCGCCTGATGACGCTTGCCGAACGCTTCGGCATTCCCGTCGTCACGCTCGCCGACACGTCGGGGGCCTATCCCGGCATGGAAAGCGAAGAGCGCAGTGTGGCGGAAGCGATTGCGCGTTCGACCGACCGTTGTCTTTCTCTCGGGGTGCCGCTTATTTCCGTCATCATCGGCGAAGGCATGTCGGGCGGTGCCATCGGTATCGCCTGCGGCAACCGTGTGCTGATGCTCGAACACTCGATCTACAGCGTCATCTCACCTGAAGGTGCGTCCTCAATCCTATGGCGCAGTTCCGACAAGGCAAAAGAGGCCGCCACTGCCATGAAGATCACCGCACAGAATCTTCATGAGCTTGGCGTGATCGACCGTATCCTGCCGGAGCCTGTCGGCGGTGCTCATCGCGAGCGCAATCAGATGATCAAGGAAACCGGCGATGCGATTGCCGAGGAGCTGAAGGGCCTTGAAAAGCTTGATGCCGACTCGATTCGCCGCGTCCGCCGCGAAAAGTTCCTCGCGATGGGCCGCATCGGGCTTTCCTGAATCCGGCTTGAACTGTCTTCGCTCAAACCGATCCGGCGTCCGGGCCGGTATCTCCCTTGCCGCGCCTCAAGCCCAGAAAAACATGATGAGCGGCACAGCGACGATGGTGACGACGATTTCAAGCGGCAAACCGAGCCGCCAGTAATCCGAAAACCTGTAGCCGCCCGGCCCCATCACCAGCGTGTTCGACTGGTGCCCGATCGGCGTGAGGAAAGAGCAACTGGCGCCAATGGCGATGGTCATGAGGAAGGCGTCTGGATTGACGCCCATCGCCTGCGCGGTCGCAATCGAGATCGGCGCCATGATGAGTGCCGTGGCAGCGTTATTCACGACATCGGTCAATGCCATCGTGGCGACGAGAAGGAGCGCGACGACGGCCCATACGGGCAGCGTTCCCGCCGTGCCTGCAATGCTTTGCGCAATAAGAAGGTCGGCGCCCGTGTTGTGGAGCGCCTGTCCGACGGGGATCATCGCGCCGAGCAGCACGATGACGGGCCAGTCGATATGCCGGTACAGATCGCGCAGCGGCAAGATACCGGTAATGACATAGAGGATGATTGCCGCGATGAAGGCGGCGGCGATCGGCAGGACGCCCGTCATTGAGAGGACAATGGCGCCCGTGAAGATTGCGAAGGCTGTTCCCAGCCGCTGTGCGCTGCCGAGGCGGAGGCCGCGTTCGGGGAGCGGCAGCAGGCCGAGTTCGGGCGGCACCTGCAGGTCTTCTCTTTCTTTTGTTTGCAGCAACAGCACGTCGCCTGTCTGAAAGCGGACGTTGTGAAGCCTTCCGCCGATGGGTTTGCCCTGGCGCGCGACGGCGAAGAGTTGAAATTCGTCCTGCGCGAGTCGCGCAAGCGTTCGCGGACCGAAGCCGATCAATGGAGAATTCGGTCCGACAATCGCCTCCATGAGCTTCAGATCCGAACTCGTGATGTCGGCGCGGGTTTCACCTTCCGGGCTCATGAGCTCCAGCCCCTGCTTGTTGAGGAACTCGGTCATGTCTACGGGGTCGGCGCGAAGAATAAAAAGATCGCCCGCTGCAATCGGCTGCCAGGATTCCGGTTGATAGAGCTGCCCGTCATCGCGTACGCGCGCGGCAATGGCGATATCCTCGCCCGCCGCTGTCTCCATATGCGTGACGCGGCGGCCGACCAGGGGACTTTTTTCGCGAACGCGGACCTCGATCACATATTCCTCAAGAGAAAACATGTCTTCGGGTTGAACGCCGCCTTTACGTTCGCGCGGAATGAGCCGCCATGCGCCGAGTGCGATAAAGAGAATGCCGATCACCGCAATTGGCAGGCCCACCCATGCGAAGTCGAACATATGGAACGGTTCCTCCGTATAGGAACGGCGGAAGCTCGCGATAATGATGTTGGGCGGCGTGCCGATCAGCGTGATCATGCCGCCAAGCATCGAGCCGAAGGCGAGCGGCATGAGCAGCATGGCGGGCGGGCGTCCGCGTTCGGTTGCCGTTGCAAGGGCAACCGGCAGCATGATGGCCAGTGCGCCAACATTGTTCATGAAGGATGAGGCCAGTGCGACGACACCGGTCAGCACGGCGATGTGGCCTGTTGCCGTTTTGGTGAGTGGTCCGATCCGTTGCACGATGACATAGACGAGGCCGGAGCTTCGCAATGCTTCGGAAACGACAAGGACGGCAGCTACGGTGATGACAGCGGGATGGCCGAAGCCCGACAGTAGTTCCGCCGGCTCGACCAGTCCCGTGAGTCCGACGGCGACCAGCGAGATCAGCGCAACGATATCGTGGCGCAGCTTGCCGGAGGCGAACAGGACGAGGGCGAGAAAGAGAATACCGAAGGAAAGGCCCTGCTCAAGGGTCATGAAGGGGCGTTTCCTTTCGTGATCCCCATCTCGCGAAATGCGTCGCGTACGTCGTCGGCAAAGAGGTCGGGTTCTTCCATCGCGGCGAAGTGTCCGCCACGATCCATGATGCGCCAGCGTACGATGTTGTAGCCGCGTTCGGCCCAGGAGCGCGGTGTGTCCGGCAGCACGTCGATCGGATATTCGGAATAGGCGGTCGGTACCCGTACCTTCTCGCCGGGCCGGAGCTGGGACGAGCCTTCGGCGGGACCTGCCTTGTAGAGCGTGTTCGCGGTGTTGATCGTTCCGGTGAACCAGTAGATCGAGAACTGGGTCAGGATATCGTCAAAGGGAAAGCGCGCGAGCATGCCCTCCATCGTGTCGGTCTTGTCGGTGTCGCCGAGACGGTAATATTTATCGGCGAGCCAGCCCGCGAGGCCGGCAGGGCTGTCCATCAAGCCGAAGGCAAGTGCCATCGGCTTTGTCGATTGGATTGAGCGGTAGCCTTCTTCCTGCCGCCACCATTTCTGCATCCCGGCGATCCAGTGGCCTTCCTCTTCGCTCACCGGCGGCTGGCTTTCATGCTTCAGCGAGGGCCGGAGCGGCAGCATGGTGAGGTGGATGCCCATGAGGCTGTCGCTGTGCTGGAGGGCAAGGCGCGATGTCACGAAGCTTCCCCAGTCGCCTGCCTGCGCCGCATAGCGGTCATAGCCCAGCACTTCCGTCATCACCCGGTGCCAGAGGTCGGCGATTGCCGCCGGGCCTATCGGCTTTCTCGGCAGTGAGGAAAAGCCATAGCCGACAAGCGAGGGAACGATAACGTCGAAGGCCGGTCCCGGCTTCCCGTATTTCTCCGGATGCGCCAGCGGATCGACGACGTCGAGAAATTCGCGAAAGGTCGAAGGCCAGCCATGCGTCAGAATGAGCGGTACCGGATTGTCGCCCGTGCCGCGCTCATAGATGAAGTGGATGGTGTGATCCTCTCCCTCCTCATCGCTCAGCGTGGCGCGGTATTGGGGAAAGCGGTTGAGCTTCGCTTCGGCTGCGCGCCAGTCGAAATCGTCGCGCCAGTATTCGACCAGCCTTTCCATATAGGAAAGGTTCGTGCCGTAGTCCCAGTTCTCGTTCCCGAGCGGTTCGTTGGGCATGCGTGTGCGTTGCAGGCGTCGTTTCAGATCCTCAACCTCTGCCTCCGCGACATGGATGGAGAAGGGGTCGGCGGGCACGATGCGATGCGTCATGCTCCATTCACTCCTTCACCTGATTGACGAAGGCGCGCACATCATCGGCGAACACCTTGCCGGTTTCGAGGGCCGCGAAATGACCGCCATGCTCGAAATCGCTCCAGCGGACAATGTTGTAGCCCTTCTCCACCATGCTGCGCGGCGGGAAGACGAGAAACTCCTTCGGGAAATTGGCGATGCCGGTGGGTATGTCGACCTTGGTGTCGGGAGCCATATTGGTGCCGCCTTCCTCGAACATGCCCCGGTAGAACCACGTGGCCGTGTTGAAGGTTCCCGTGACCAGGTAGATCATGATGTTGGTGAGGAGCTGGTCTTTGGTGAAGGCATTTTCGATGTGCTCCTTGCCATCCGGGCCGCGTCGGTCCGACCAGCCGTGGAATTTTTCCACGATCCAGGCGGCCGCGCCCACGGGACTGTCCATCATTCCGTAGGAAAGCGTCAGCGGCTTCGTCATTTGCAGACGCATATAGGCGCTTTCGAGCTCGAAGGTCATCGCGGCGCCAGCCGCCCATTGTTTCTCGGCCTCTGTTTCGGGAAGCGCCGCGGGCCGCAAGCCATACATGTTGAGATGTACTGCCTTGCAGCCGCCGCCCTTCGTGACGGCATGCTCATAGGCCAGCCAGCCCGAAACGATGGAGCCCCAATCGCCACCCTGCGCGATGTAGGTATCGTAGCCGAGCACGTCGCGCATGAGCTTGTCCCAGAGCGCGGCGGTGCCTTTCGGGCCGATGGGCTTTTTCAGTTTTCCCGAAAAGCCGTATCCCGGCAGTGAGGGCACGACGAGGTTCACACCTTCTTCCGCGTTGCCACCGAACTTCTCGGGATGAGCGAGCTGCTCGATCACATCGTAGAACTCAAAGACGGAGCCCGGCCAGCCATGCGTGAGCAACACCGTCTCCGGGTTGGTGCCCGAGCCTTTCACATGGATGAAGTGGATCTTGTAGCCATCTACCTCGGCGTGGAACTGCGGAAAGGTATTGAGCTTCTTTTCCGCCGCGCGCCAGTCGAACTTGTCCGTCCAATAGGTACAAAGTTCACGCATATATTCCATGTCGGTGCCATAGGCCCAGCGGTCGCTGCCTGGCGCGATCTCCGGCATCTCGTGCCATTCATAGGCGCGCACTTTCGTCGTGATGGCGTCGATCTTTCCCTGGGGAATCTTGATGGTGAAGGGAGTGGGGGTCATTTCCGCCTCGCTGCGTCTGTTTTCATTCTTCGTTGCTGGCGATTATGGCAGCGCGGGACGCTGCCGCAAATGGTCGAGATTGCGGGCGGGGGGGCGCGCCAGTAGAGTTGCCGGACCAAAAGAACATAAAAATCGAGGGGAGAGGAAATGGCCGAAGCCGCAATGGCCAAGGGAGCAGTACCTGCGAAGCTGTCGCCGGGCTACAGACGTTATGCACTGATGATTCTCGTGCTCGGCTATACGTCGAGCCATGTCGATCGCAATATCATGGGAATCCTTCTTGAGCCCATCAAGGCGGAGCTCCTTCTTTCCGACACGCAGCTGGGCTTTCTCTCCGGCATCGCTTTCGCGATTTTCTACGCAACGCTCGGAATTCCGATTGCGCTTGTCGCCGACCGCGGTAACCGGCGAAACATCATCGCATGGGCAATCGCCATCTGGAGCGGCATGACGGCGCTTTGCGGCCTTGCCGGCAATTTCTGGCAACTTGCACTCGCGCGTGTCGGCGTCGGCGTCGGTGAGGCAGGTTCAAGTCCGCCCTCCCATTCGATGATCGCCGACATGTATGGACCGGACGAACGCGCCAGCGCCATGGCGGTCTATTCGCTCGGTGTCTATCTCGGCGTGATGATCGGCTTCCTTATCGGCGGTTGGGTTGCTGTCTGGTATGGCTGGCGCTCGGCCTTCTTCGTAGTCGGGTTGCCGGGGCTTCTGCTTGCTCTTCTTGTCCGGTTCACGCTGGTCGAGCCAGAGCGTGGCGGGGTGGACGGCATGGCGCCGGAAAAGGCGGATACGCCGCTCAACATCAAGACCGGCTTCGGCCTTGTGAGGGAGGGATCCCGTCACCTCTGGCACACGGCAGCCGCGCGTCACGTCGTTTGCGGCGTCACCATCACATCCTTCGTCGGTTATGGTGGCGTGATGTGGGGTCCGGCCTTCCTTATCCGCACGCATGGCATGTCGATTGGCGAAGTCTCGACCTTCCTTGCCATCATCGTCGGTGTGATCGGTGGTCTGGGCGCCTATATCGGGGGACACATGACGGACCGTCTCGCGCGGAAAGACGAGCGCTGGAACACCTGGGTCGTCGCCTGGGCGAAGATGCTGGTCGTGCCGTTCATTGCCGCCTTCTACCTGATGGACAACACGCCGGCCTTTTATCTCGGCACTTACCCGATCTCGATTCTCTGGGTTCTTTATGTGCCGATCTCCTTCCTCGGCGCCTTCTATCTGGGGCCGTCCTTCGCGATGATCCAGACGCTGACGCCGCCCGCGAAACGCGCGCTCGCCTCCGCCGTGATGCTTTTCATCCTCAATATCATCGGCCTCGGCTTCGGCCCGCAATTCGTCGGCATCCTGTCAGATTTTTTCAATCACACGATGGGCATGGGCAACCAGTCGCTGCGCTGGGCGCTATTCGGCACGTCGTTGCTCAACATCTGGGCGGCGGCACACTACTTCCTCGCCGGCCACTATCTGAAAAAATCTTCATCGGCCGGTCATCGCGCCTGACCGGCATCGCATAAACGGAAAGAGCCGCGCTTTATGCGCGGCTCTTTTTTGTTTCGGCCTGACAGGGGTCTGAGGGATCAGAGCGCGCCGTGACAGTGCTTGTACTTCTTGCCGGAGCCGCAGGGGCAGGGTGCGTTGCGCGGGGTCTTGCCCCATGTGCGCGGATCGTTCGGGTCCATGGCAACGCCCGGATCGTTCCGCACCGGGCGCTGAAGGGTGGTGGTATCGCCGCCCGCGATTTCTTCTTCGCCGGTCACCGGATCGGCATGGTGAGCGTGCATTTCAGGCAGCGGTTCGTTTTCGATCTTCGGCGCCTGCTCTTCCGTCACGAACTGGGCGACGGAGAGTTGCCTCGTCACGTCTTCGCGAAGCCGCGCAAGAAGGCTTTCGAAGAGTTCGAAGGCTTCGGACTTGTATTCATTGAGCGGGTCGCGCTGTGCATAGCCGCGCAGCCCGACGGCCTGGCGCAGATGATCGAGCATCATCAGATGTTCGCGCCAGTGAAGGTCGAGTGTCTGCAACAGGACAGCTTTCTCGACCTGACGCATGAGCTTCGGGCCGACCTGTGCCGTCTTCGCGGCCATCAGACGGTCGGAGGCTGCATTGATGCGTTCGCGGATTTCCTCGTCGGCAATGCCTTCCTCTTCCGCCCATGTTTCCACCGGCAGGTCGAGGTCGAGGTTCTTCTTCGCGTCTTCCTTCAGGCCCGCAAGGTCCCACTGCTCCGCATAGGCCTTCTCGGGCACATGTAGTGACACCATGTCGTCGATCACCTGACGGCGCATGTCCTCCACCGTCTCCGACACGTCGTCTGCGCGCATGAGTTCGACGCGCTGCTCGAAGATCGCGCGCCGCTGATCGTTCATCACATTGTCGTATTTCAGCAGGTTCTTGCGGATATCGTAGTTCCGCGCCTCGACCTTCTGTTGTGCCTTTTCGAGTGCCTTGTTGATCCAGGGGTGGACGATGGCTTCGCCTTCCTGGAGACCGAGCTTCTGCAGCATGCCGTCCATGCGGTCCGTGCCGAAGATGCGCATCAGGTCGTCGTCGAGAGACAGGTAGAATTTGGAACGGCCGGGGTCGCCCTGACGGCCGGAGCGACCGCGGAGCTGATTGTCGATGCGCCGGCTTTCGTGGCGTTCGGTGCCGATGACGTAAAGGCCGCCGGCTTCGAGAGCCTGACGTTTCTTTGCCTCGATATCGGCCTTCACTTCTTCCGTCTTGCGGGCGAGCTCGGCTTCGTCCTCGATACCCGCTGTCTCGTCGGCGAGACGCATGTCGATATTGCCGCCGAGCTGAATGTCGGTGCCGCGGCCGGCCATGTTCGTCGCGATAG
>CXWF01036841.1_pt1 | contig 19815 bp, 19 predicted proteins | sample 468421 | NCBI WGS metagenome assembly CXWF01 (sample SAMEA2620812, study PRJEB7988) | marine metagenome | biome: marine biome (ENVO:00000447); feature: surface water layer (ENVO:00002042); material: "saline water (ENVO:00002010), including plankton (ENVO:xxxxxxxx)" | depth 5 m
GCCGTCTTCGTCGCTGCCATCATCGACGGCAGGGGTGCGCGCGGCCTCGGCCCGTTCGTTCATGAAGTCGTCGAACTCCGACTTGTCCTTGGCCTGGCGCAGGCGCTCGAGGAAGGCCTCGAACTGCTCCTGCTCATCCATGAGGCGTTGCAGGGTTTCCGCCTTGTAGGAGTCGAAGGCCGAGTTGCCGGTCGGGCGGAAGCCGTGGCGGCGGGCCATGTGTTCATGGCGGCCATGCTTCCAGCTTTGCGAGCCGCTTTTGCAGGATTTCGAGAACATGCGTTTGCTCCAGATCATGTACACCAGAAGGGCGAGACCGACGGGCCAGAAGAAGACGAACCCGAGGAACATGAGCGCGAGCCACGCGCCCTTGCCCCGTTCGTCGAGCCAGGCCTCGGTCTTGTTGAACCAGCCCTCGGACTTCGGAGGGGCGGTTTCGCTCATCGTCGTCATCTTGTTTCCTTTCTGCACGGAAGGTGCGGTGTTTGATGCGATGTGAATTGCTTTCACATTACCAAGATCGGGACCGCACCCCGCACTTTCAAGGAAAAATGTGAATGGCTTTCACATTATTTTTCGTCAGGCAATGAAATCAGTGACTTGCGCAGATGTCAGGCGCTCGATTTCGCGCGGATCGACGGAAAAGATATGCCTTGGCGTGCCAGCGGCGGCCCAGATCACGTCGAAATCGAGCAGTCGCGGGTCCATGAACGCGCGGATCGGGTTGAGGTGGCCGATGGGCGCCACGCCACCGATGGCGAATCCGGTCTGTGCCCGGATCAAGCCGGCATCGGCCTTGCCGAGCGCTTCTCCCGCGACGGCGGAGGCCTTGGCGTCGTCCACGCGATTGCCGCCGGCGGTGAGGAACAGCAGCGCGCGTCCGTCTTCCTCGCCCCGGAAAATGATGGACTTCACGATCTGGTCGATCTCGCACCCGGCTGCTGTTGCAGCGTCCGCCGCCGTGCGCGTGCCATCGGCCATTTCGAGGATGGTAATGTCCAGCCCGGCCTCGGCTGCGGCCCGTTCCACACGTTTCAAAGACTTGCTCATGAGGGCACTATGCATGGCGTGATCCGCTTGACCACCCCGGGCCCCCCGGCCAATCTCCGCGCCATGACATTCGCTTCCCAGATCACTCGTTCCCCGCGTCCGTTCGAGGACGATCCCGCCGCCGAAATCGCCGAACGCTTCGCAGACCTCGCACCTGAAGTGCGGGAGGTGCTGGCGGGGGCTGCGGGCTGTTCGCCCTATCTCAAGGGGTTGATGGAGAAAGAAGGCGACTGGCTGCGCGCCACACTCGCCCGTGACCCGGCGGAAGTCATGGGTTCGGTCGAGATCGGGGGTGACAGTGCCAACGCGCTGTCCGCGTCGCTGCGGCAAGCGAAACGGCAGGTGGCGCTCTACACCGGCCTTGCCGATCTCGCGGGGGTCTGGTCGCTGGAGCAGGTGACCGGCGCGCTGACCGACTTTGCAGGCGACGCGACCGACCGCGCGCTCAAGTTCCAGGTCGGGCAAGAGATCGCGAGGCGCAAACTGCCGGGCGCGACGGAGGATGACATCCCGACCGCCGGCGGGGCGATGGCGCTCGCCATGGGCAAGATGGGGGCAGGGGAGCTTAACTATTCCTCCGACATCGACCTCATCATGTTGTTCGATGACGACCGCTACGATGAGGACGATTTCCACGATGCGCGCGCGAGCCTGATCAGGGCCGTGCGCCGGATGTCGGCGATGCTGTCCGAGAACACGGCGGACGGTTATGTCTTTCGAACGGACCTGCGCCTTCGGCCCGATCCGTCCGTCACCCCGGTCATCATCTCGATGGAGGCGGCGGAGCGGTATTACGAGAGCGTTGGGCGGACCTGGGAGCGGGCGGCGCACATCAAGGCGCGGCCGTGCGCGGGGGATATCGAGGCCGGGTGGGCCTATCTCAAGCGGCTGAAGCCCTTTGTCTACCGCAAGCACCTCGACTTCGCCGCGATCCAAGACGCGCACGACATGCGGCTGCGTATCCGCGAGCACAAAGGGCTGGGCGGGCCGATTACGCTGCCCGGACACGACATGAAGCTGGGTCGCGGCGGTATCCGCGAGATCGAGTTCTTCACCCAGACGAGACAGCTCATCGCGGGCGGGCGCGACCCTGACCTCCGCCTGCGCGGTACGGTCGAAGGGCTGGCGGCGCTGGCGGACAAGGGCTGGGTGCCCAAGGACGTGGCCGAGACGCTCACGCGCCACTACCGCTTTCACCGCGAGGTGGAGCACCGGGTGCAGATGGTGCGCGACGCCCAGACTCATGACCTGCCCAATTCTGACAAGGGGTTCGCCCGGCTCGCGGCGATGATGGACCGGGATGTCGAGACGCTGGAGCGTGAGTTGAGCGACGCACTTGTCGAAGTCCACGAACTGACCGAGGGGTTCTTCGCACCGGGAGAGACACCGGAGGCCGAGGAACTCGACCCGGAAGACGCCGAGATCGTGGAGGGGTGGAAATCCTATCCGGCGCTCCGATCATCGCGAGCGGTGGAGATTTTCGACCGGCTGAAGCCCGACCTGATTGCACGGCTGAAAGGCGCGGCTCGTCCCCGCGAGGCTCTGGTGAATTTCGACAAGTTTCTCGGGGGCTTGCCTGCCGGTGTTCAATTGTTTTCCCTGTTCGACGCGAACCCGCCCTTGGTCGACCTGATCGTCGATATCGCGGCGACGGCACCCGCGCTGTCGGTCTATCTCGGTCGCAATGCACAGGTGTTGGACGCCGTGCTGGGCGGGGATTTCTTCTCGAAATGGCCCGGTGTCACAGGGCTTGCCGCCGACCTGTCCGAGACACTGGAGGCTCTGCCGGATTACGAGGCGAAGCTCGATGGGGCGCGGCGCTGGATGAAGGAATGGCATTTCCGCATTGGCGTGCACCTCCTGCGCGGTCTCACACCGCCGGAGGAGGCCGCGCTGGACTACGCCGACCTCGCGGATGCCGTGGTTCAGACGCTCTGGCCCATCGTGACCGCCGAATTTGCGCGCAAGCATGGGGACGGGCCCGGGCGCGGGGCGGTTCTGCTCGGGATGGGATCGCTGGGCGCGCGCACCGTGACGGCGAGTTCCGACCTCGATCTGATCGTGATCTACGATGCGCCGGGCGATGCCATGTCCGAGGGGCGCAAGCCGCTTGGCGCGCGAGCCTATTACTCACGCCTTACGCAGGCGATGGTCACGGCGCTTTCCGCCCAGATGCCGGAGGGCCGGCTGTACGAAGTCGACATGCGCCTGCGCCCGTCAGGCCGGCAGGGTCCGGTGGCCACTTCGCTCGCCTCATTCTCGGCCTATCAGCGCGAGGAAGCCTGGACATGGGAGCATCTCGCCTTGACCCGCGCGCGTCCGGTTGTCGGTACGCCGGAACTGGCCGAGGCGGTGGAGGAGATCCGGTCCGAGGTGCTTCAGGCCGAGCGTGATGCGGAGAAGACCATCGCGGATGTCGTCGAGATGCGCGCGCGCATCGCGGGGGCCAAGGGCGACGGCGGGCCGATGGAGCCGAAAGTCGGGCCGGGGCGGCTTCAGGATATCGAACTGGTTGCGCAATGTGCCGCCGTTCTCGCCCCCGGCACGCCGCGCGATACTGCCGAACAGATCGAGGCAGGCGTCGGAATCGGCTGGATCACACGCGAGGAGGCCGAGTCGCTCAACGTCGCCTATGCGACCCTGCGCAAAGTGCAGAGCGCGGCCAAGCTGCTGACCGAGGACCGGCTGGACCTTGATGCGGTCGGGCAGGGCGGGCGCGATTTCCTCTATCGTACGATGGAGGTGGACGACGCCGAAGGATTGGCCGAAACCGTGACGGGCTGCACCCGTCGCGCCCATGATGCCATCGAAGCCATCCTCGCGCGCAGACCCGGAGACGTGACATGACGCCAGAAGAAATCGACCCCGTCGGACTGATCGCCGAATCCTACCGGATCGAAGGGATTACGCCCGAGGAATGCCGGAGCATTTTCCTGGACTGGGTGATCGGGCAGCGCAGTCGACGGATCGGGGCGGAGGAGATCGGCGTGATGCTTGAGACCCACGCGGATGCCCATCCGGATCACCCGATGACACAGGTGCTCAAGGAAGGCATGACAACGATGACCAACGCACCCGGTCGGCGCGGGGGCGCCAAGGGGCGGCGTAAAACGAGCTGAAGTCTTAGCGCGGCAGCGCGGCGGCTTCGGCGGCCAGCCGTTCGATCCCGGCCCAGTCGCCGGCCTTGAACATCTCGGTCGGTGCTACCCATGAGCCGCCGGCGCAGATGACGTTGGACAGCGAGAGGTATTCGCGCGCGTTGGACGGGCTCACGCCCCCGGTCGGACAAAAGCGCACCTGCGGCAGGGGCGAGGCGAGCGCCTTGAGAAACGCAGGACCACCGGCGGGCCCTGCCGGGAAGAACTTCTGAACCGTGTAGCCGCGTTCGAGGAGCCGCATGGCTTCGGAGGCCGAGGATGCGCCCGGCAGGAGCGGAAGGTCGGCCTCTTCACAGGCGTCGAGCAGCCGGTCGGTCGCGCCGGGCGATACCCCGAATTGTGCCCCGGCGTCCTTGGCCTTTTTCACATCCGCGGGCGTGAGGAGCGTGCCCGCCCCGACCACGCCGCCTTCGGCCCTGGCCATTTCCGCGATCACCTCGAGCGCGGCATCCGTGCGCAATGTGACCTCGAGGGCCGGGAGGCCGCCCGCGATGAGTGCTGCCGCGAGGGGGCCGGCATGGGCCACATCATCGACGATGAGGACCGGAACGATGGGCGCGAGGTTGCAGATTTCGGCGGCGCGGGCGGAGGCTTCGGCTGGGGTCATGGTGGCTCCTTAGACGACGACCGCCGCGCCCTCGGTCGCGAGGCCCACGGTCTGACGGAAGGTTTCGAAAAGCTCGCGGCCGAGACCGCGGGAATTGGCGGACAGGTCCATCGTGACCGGCGTGCGGGCGTCGAAGTCGTCTTCGAGCACTTCGAGCGTCCCGGCCACAGCATCCACGCGCACCCGGTCGCCGTCGCGCACCTTGGCGATGGGGCCGCCATCGACGGCCTCGGGCGAGACATGGATCGCGGCGGGTACCTTGCCGGATGCGCCGGACATGCGCCCGTCGGTGACGAGCGCGACCTTGAGGCCCCGGTCCTGGAGCACCGCGAGCGTCGGGGTCAGCCCGTGAAGCTCGGGCATGCCGTTGGCCTTGGGGCCTTGGAAACGGACGACCACGACCGTGTCTTCGGTGAATTCGCCGGCCTTGAACGCGGCCTTGACCGCCTCCTGATCAGTGAAGACGCGCGCTTTCGCCTCGATCACATGATGCTCTTCCTTGACCGCCGAAACCTTCATGACTGCGTGGCCCATGTTCCCGGTAAGCTGCGACAGCCCGCCGGTCTTTTGAAACGGGTCCGAGGCCGGGCGCACGATCTTGTCGTTCAGGCTTTCGCGCGGACCCGGTTCGTATTTGACGCGGTCGCCGGAGATCTTGGGTTCCTGCGTGTAGGTTTCCAACCCTCCACCCGCGACGGTGCGCGTGTCGGGATGCAGAAGGCCCTCGTCGAGGAGCGAGCCGATCAGGTAGCCAAGGCCACCGGCGGCGTGGAAGTGGTTCACGTCCGCCAGACCATTCGGATAGACCCGCGCCATGAGCGGGGTCACGGCCGAGATGTCGGCGAAATCGGCCATCGTGATCTCCACCCCCGCCGCACGCGCCATTGCGGGCAGGTGGATGAGCAGGTTGGTCGATCCGCCCGTGGCCATCAGCCCGACGATCCCGTTCACGAACGCTTTTTCGTCCAGCACATCAGCCACCGGCGTGAACTCGTTGCCGAGTGCCGTGATCTGAAGCGCGCGCCGGGCACCTTCCTGCGTCAGCGCATCGCGCAGCGGTGTATTGGGGTTCACGAAAGACGCACCGGGCAGGTGCAGCCCCATGAATTCCATGAGCATCTGGTTGGAGTTGGCGGTGCCGTAGAAGGTGCAGGTGCCGGGGCCGTGGTAGGCCTCCATCTCGGCTTGCATGAGCGCATCGCGGCCCACTTCGCCCGATGCGAACCTCTGGCGGACCTTCGCCTTTTCGTCATTGGGCAGACCGGAGGTCATGGGTCCAGCGGGCATGAAGATGCCGGGGATATGGCCGAACGTCGCCGCGGCGATCACGAGGCCCGGCACGATCTTGTCACAGACACCCAGGTAAAGCGCCGCGTCGAACGTGTTGTGGCTGAGAGCCACGCCTGAGGCCAGCGCGATCACGTCGCGCGAAAACAGGCTGAGTTCCATGCCAGTCTCGCCCTGCGTGACGCCGTCGCACATGGCCGGCACGCCGCCTGCGACCTGCGCGGTCGCCCCTTCGGCGCGGGCGGCGGCCTTGATGAGGTCGGGGAACCGCTCGAACGGCTGGTGGGCGGACAGCATGTCATTGTAGCTGGACACGATCCCGATATTGGGCGCGTCCTTGGTGGCGAGCGCGTGCTGGTCCGGACCTGCGCCCGCATAGGCATGGGCCTGACCGGAACAGCTCAGGTGGCCGCGTTTCGGCCCCTTGTCGATCTGGGCCTGAATACCCTCCATGTAGCGGGCGCGGCGATCCGCGCTGCGTTCGATGATCCGGTCGGTGACCCGTTCGATCTCACTGTTGAGAGCCATGGCGTTCACTCCTGATATCGCGCGACGTTCGCTGTCGCTTATCACGTTCGGTTAGCGCTAACAACCCAGCGGTGGCAGAGGCCGAGCGCGCATGCTTCAGGGACAGGCTAACATGTTGGGCTGTCGTGTCAGGAGAGAATCCCCGACGCCTGCCGGGATTGCCACACGATCCGGTGAGCGATGGGTCTTTCCGCGCGATTGCGAACGGGATAGGCAGGGGCATGACCGAAAACCGTCCTTCGATCCGCCTCAAACCCAAGGCCAACGCCCGCGCCATCCGGCATGGTGCGCCGTGGGTCTACGACAATGAACTCGTGACCGACCGGCGCACCAAAGCGCTCGCCCCCGGCACCATCGCGCGGCTGGAAGACAGTGAACGTGCGGCGCTGGGGACGGTGGCGGTGAACCCGAACTCCCGCATTTTTGCGCGGATGCTCGACCGCGACCCGGAAGCGGTGATTGACCAAGACTGGATCGCAGGCAAACTGGCGCTTGCGCTGGCGCACCGGGAGCGGCTGTTCGATGCGCCGTACTACCGGCTCATCCATGCGGAGGCGGATGGTTTGCCGGGCTTGGTGATCGACCGGTTCGGTGATGTCGCGGTGATTCAGCCGAATGCGGCCTGGGCCGAAGTCCTGTTCGATGCCTTGGCTGATGCGTTGGTCGAGGTGACGGGGGTGACGACCGTCGTCAAGAACGCATCAGGGCGCGCGCGGGGGCTCGAAGGTCTGGACGAGGGTGTCACGGTAATGCGCGGTGCACTCGACGCGCCGGTGGCAGTGCCGATGAACGGCGCGACCTACTTGGCGGACCTTTTGGGCGGGCAGAAAACCGGACTGTTTTTTGACCAGAGGCCCAATCATGCGTTTGCGGCGGGGCTGGCCGACGGCGCGCGCGTGCTTGACGTGTTTTCCCATGTCGGGGGCTTTTCGCTCGCCGCGCTGGCGAATGGGGCTGCATCGGCTCTGGCTGTCGACGGGTCTGCCCCCGCGCTGGACCTCGCGACGCAAGGCGCGGACGCAGGCGGGGTCGGGGAACGGTTCGAGACCCGGCAGGGCGATGCATTCGACGTGCTGGGTGATCTTGGTGCGGCGGGCGAGACCTTTGACGTGGTCATTTGCGACCCGCCGGCCTTCGCGCCCAACAAGCCCGCGCTTGAAGCGGGGCTGCGCGCCTATGAGCGGATCGCCAAGCTGGCCGCGCCGCTGGTTGCGCCCGGTGGATACCTCGGGCTCTGTTCATGCTCCCATGCCGCGGACCTCGATCGATTTCGGGGGGCCTGCAATCGCGGAATCGGACGTGCCGGGCGCGGTGCGCAGCTCATCCACACCGGGTTTGCCGGGCCTGACCACCCGCAGCATCCCGCGCTGGCCGAGAGCGGATATCTCAAGGCGCTTTTCTACCGGCTCACCGCGTGAAGGTTCTGATCGACGCCTGCGTGCTTTATCCGACCGTAATGCGGGAGGTGGTGCTGGGCTGCGCGCGCGAGGGGTTGTTCGAGCCGCAATGGAGCGCGCGAATCCTGGAGGAATGGGCGCGGGCCGCCGGTAGGCTCGGGCCGGGGCAGGAGGCGCTCGCGCGGGGAGAGATCGCGTTGGTCGAGGCGGACTGGCCGGGCGCCTCGGTCGAGCCGCGCGGGCGGGATCTGTCGCGTCTGTCGCTTCCTGACCCGAATGACGTGCATGTTCTGGCCGCGGCCATCGCCGGGTCGTCGGACGTGCTGCTCACGCTCAATATCAAGGACTTCCCCCGGCAGTATCTGGGGCATGAAGGCGTGGCTTTGGCCAGCCCGGACCCGTTCGTGTTGGGGTGTCTGGAGGAGGCGCCGGACCGCGTAGTCGCCGTCGCTGCGCGGGTGTTGGCAGAGGCGCGGCGGTTGTCGGGCGAAGATTGGCGAATCCGGGCGCTTATGAAAAAGGCGCGGATGCCGCGGCTGGGAAAGGCGTTGGAGGCCACAGGCCGCTTCGACTGACACCTTCGCAAGCGGAGCAAGCTTGCGCGGGCACAGGTGAGGCGACGTCTGGCCCTTCGGCCGGGTGTCGCGGTGGGGCAGAAGTCAGCGGGCCCACTTCGCCTCATTCGCTTCGATGGCGGCGATACGCTGCTCGACCTTGGGGTGGCTCAGGAGCCAAGCGGGTTGGCCGCGTCCGCGTGACCCGGTCAGGGCTTCGAGTTTTGTGAACAGCGATTTCTGCGCGGTCGTGCCGATTCCCGACTTGATGAGCAGGGCGGTGGCATAGGCATCCGCCTCATACTCGTCCGAGCGAGAGAGACGGGCGGCGAGCATCGAGGTGAGGACACCGGCGATCGCCTGGCCGAGCCCCGGAATGAAGCGGCCCAGCACCAGAATGAGTGCCGTTCGCAACGCGTTCTGTCCGGAAAAGTCGATCATGCGGCGTCGCGCATGGCCAAGCGCGACGTGCCCCAGTTCATGCGCGATGACGCTCGCCATCTCTTCCGCGCTGACCTTGCCTTGGCGATACTGGTCATAGAAGCCGCGCGTGATGAAGATGCGTCCGTCGGGTGCCGCAAGGCCGTTCACGGGGTCGATCTCGTAGATATTCACCTTGATGCGCGGCAGGTCGAGCGCGTTTGCCATCCTGTCGGTCAATCCCTTGAGCTTGCCGTCGGCCAGCTCGGTCGACTTGGCGTCGAGCTCATGGCGCAGGCGCCACGCGGAGAACCACCACATGGCGAAGCCGTACAGCAGGGCGATCAGGATCGGTGTGAACTTGAGCATGGAACGATATGGGGGCGTGCGGGGGCGGCAATCAAGTGGATTGAGGCGTCACGCGCACCCAGATAACGCGTCCGAGAGCGAGCGCGAGGACGATGGCCACGAGCAGACCCACGAAATTGCCCGCGACCTCGGCAATTTCCGCGATGTAACCGGAGTAGGCGTAGCCCAGACCGATGTATATCGAGACCCAGACGACTTCGCCCGCGACGCTCCAGGTCGTGAACACGGGCCAGACTGCGCGCGATGCGCCGGACAGGAGGTTCACATAGGGCCCGAGCGGGCTGACCAGCCAGCGCGAAAAGAACACGCCGGGCGCACCCCAGCGGGCCGAGAAATTGCGGGCCCGGACGATCAGGACAGCGCGGGCCGGGTGCTGCGCCTCGATCCGGTCGATAAGGGGAGCGCCCCGCGCTCCGATGAGGTAACCCGCCTGATCGCCGAGGATGGCCCCGGCCAGACAGGCGATGAGTGCCGGGGCCAGCGCGATGTCGCCACCGGCGGCAAAGGCCCCGCCCGCAAGCATGATAAGCGAGGCGGGGATCGGCATCGCGATGCACGACAGGAAGGTGGCGATTGCCAGCACTGCGACACCGTAGGTGGGCACGAGGGCCAACAGGGCTTCGGCGCTCATTGTCCGCCCTCGCGCCAAGCTTCGATCACCGTTTCGATCCGGTCGGCCAGCTCAGGTGGCGTTTCGCCGCGTTCCACCGCCAGTTCGCTGATCGTCTTGCGCGGGGCCTCGCCCGGTTCAATGTCCAGCACTTCGGCGAGAATCTCCGGCGGCACGTTCCAGGTGCGCACAATGTAGCGCGGTGTCATCCATCCCGCGATCTCGGGTTCGTGGCCGAAATAGTCGTCCCACCGGATGGCGTCGTGGACGGTGCGCGCGGTGAAGAGCACGACCGCGACGAGCGCCAACACGAAGCCGGCGAACAGAATTGGGTGCCGTTTGACCGCGGCGCGGCGGCTCGTCATCTCACGAGTTCTCTCATCCCGCGGTCGATCCCCTCGAGCGTCATGGGCACCATGCGTCCTGAGAAGAGTTCGTCGATCATCTGGACGGACTGGGTGTAGCGCCAGTGTGTCTCAGGCAATGGGTTGATCCAGAGATTGTCCGGCCACTGTTCCCGGGCGCGTTGAAGCCAGACCGCGCCGGATTCCGCGTTCCAGTGTTCGTTCGCGCCGCCGGGCATGGCGATCTCGTACGGACTCATCGAGGCGTCGCCGACGAAGATGCACTTGTAGTCTGACCCGTATGTATGAAGCACGTCCCAGGTCGGGGTCTGCTCGCTCCACCGCCGGCGATTGTCGCGCCAGACGCCTTCGTAAAGGCAGTTGTGGAAGTAGTAGTATTCCAGATGCTTGAACTCGGATCGCGCGGCCGAGAAAAGCTCCTCCACCACCTTGATATGCGGGTCCATCGAGCCGCCTACGTCGAGAAACAGCAGCACCTTCACCGCGTTGCGCCGCTCAGGACGGGTCTTCACGTCAAGGTAGCCGTGCTCGGCGGTGGAGCGGATCGTTCCGTCGAGGTCGAGCTCGTCATGGGCGCCGTCGCGGGCCCAGTTCCGCAGACGCTTGAGCGCGACCTTGATGTTGCGGGTGCCCAGCTCGACATCGCCGTCGAGATTGCGGAATTCCCGCTTGTCCCAGACTTTCGTCGCGCGTTGATGGCGCGACTTGTCCTGTCCGATGCGCACACCCTCGGGATTGTAGCCAAATGCGCCGAAGGGGGAGGTGCCGGCGGTGCCGATCCATTTGGAGCCGCCCTGGTGGCGCTCCTGTTGTTCCTCGAGTCGTTTCTTGAGCGTTTCCATCAACTTGTCGAAGCCGCCTAACGCCTCGATCTCGGCGCGTTCTTCTTCCGTGAGGTGTTTCTCGGCCATCTTTTCCAGCCAGTCGGACGGAATGTCGACCGCCTCCAGCACCTCGTCGAAGCTGATCGCCTCCAACCCTTCGAAAGACTGCGCGAAGGCGCGGTCGAACTTGTCGAGGTTGCGCTCATCCTTCACCATCGCCGCGCGGGCGAGGTAGTAGAACGCTTCCACGTCATAGGTGGTGAGCCCGGCCTTCATGCCCTCGAGAAAGGTGAGGTATTCGCGCAGGGACACGGGCACCTTGTTGGCGCGGAGGGTGTCGAAAAACGGGATGAACACGGGGGGCGGCGCTCCTGTTACAGGCCTCGGGTGAGGAAGACCGTAACAAACAGGCCAAGGATGGCAAACGCCATGGCATAGGCCGCGCCATACTGGGCGAGGTCGAGCCGCTGGCCGCCGCGCTTGCGCGCCTGATAGGCGCCGAGCAGTGCGCCGAAGACGGCGAAGGCAAGGACGATCATGGGCATACCTCCGGGGGTCTGGGCGACCCCGGAAGCGTTCGGGATCAGCCGCGGTTGATCGGCGAAATGGCGGCGATTTCAAGCAGCCGCGCACCGACTTCAGCGTCGGAGCCGAAGCCATATCGCGCCCAGCCGAGGCTGTCGAGACGGACAAGCTGCGCCTCGGCGTCGCGGCCCAGAATCTCCAGCCCTTCGGCCTTGATCATCAGGAGCGTCGAGAGCAGTGCCGCGTTCTGGGCCGACTGCACCGCGCCCAGATGGCCGTCCACGATGCGGATCGCGGTCTCGGCATTTCCGAGTGACAAGGCATGAGCGGCGAGCTGAACACCCATATGCGCGGCCTGAAGCGAGGTGCCGGGCAAGGCGGTGTAGAGCGCCTCAGCTTCACGGAACGAGGCCAGCGCCACGTCGGAATTGATGCCGAGATTCAGACGGCCCAGCGCGAAAAGCGAAAAGGCGAGGCGCGTGTCGCGCCAGCCCATCGCGCGGGCGATATCCACGGCCCGTCCGGCGGCCGCACGGCGCACGGTCGAAGGCTGGTTGCCGCCCAGCGCGGTGTCGATCGCCTGTTTCCACGCGCGCGGCGTCGCGGCGCGCGCCTGTGGGGTGCCCGCACCGCCGGCCGGATTGAGGCGGGCGAGCAGGGCGGGCAGCGCGGCCGCCACCTGTCCGCGCGTCATGCCGGAACGCAGCTCGGGCGCGTAGTAGGCGCGCAGGATGAGCATGTCGAACCCGGTCAGGACCGTGTGGAAATTGTCATCGTTGAATACGCTGTCGGACAGGCGGTAGAGGTCGTTCACCGGTCCCAGCGCCTGAGCGATTTCCTCATGCAGGCAGTCCCGCATCTCCTGCGGCGCCACGTCGCCGGGAATGAAGACCGACATGCGCGTGCGCTGGGTCAGCTTGGTCCAGTCGGTCTGCTCGGTGCGGCGATTGGCCTTGTATTCTCGCCAGCCCGAGACATTGGGCGCCACGAAACAGGCAGCACCAGGCACGAGGGACTGGAGTTGGCGCTTGGGGATGACCTCGACCGTGATACCGGCGGCGGCATTGGCCGGCACGCGCGAGATGTCGATGCCCGCCTCGCCGCGCAGGCGCGCGATCAGGCGGTTGAGTTCGGTGTCGAGTACCGCCGCCTTGCGTCCGGTCATCCGGATCGTAACCGGACCCTCGAAACGCGCCAGAACGGGCAGGGCGCGACCACTTTCCAACTCGAAGGAGAGGTCGAGGAAATCCGCGCCGATTTCGCTGTTGGGGCGTCCGGGCGCGTCGGTGCGGCTGGAATTGAAAGCCTTCATGGGCGGAAGCTCGGTCGGCAGGTTCACCTGCCGCGCCGTCACTTCGCTTACCGCATCCGGTGCCGGCGATTGCAGTGCACCTGTGCAACCCGCCAGCACCAGAGCCGCACCCGCGACCGCCCCCACGATCATTCTGTGTCCGCTCATATCCGTTACCCCCGCTGGTACTTTATGAACGGCGTGAGTTTCCCGATCCGGTCGTAGAGCGTTCGTGCTGTCGTGTTGAATTCCTGCGTCATCCAGTAGACCGAAGGCGTGTTGTTCGCGTCGGCGGCGGCATAGACCGCCTCGATGAGCGCACGCCCCACGCCGAGGCCGCGGGCCTCGGGTTCGGCATAGAGGTCTTGCAGGTAACAGACGTCCTCGATCCGCCAGTTGTGGCGATGATAGAGGTAATGGACGAGCCCCACAGGGCGGTCGCCGACCTCGGCGATCAGAGCATGTTGCGGTTCGTCCCCTGAGAGGAGCCGGGAAAAGGTGGTCAGGTACACCTCTTCATCGACTGCGCTCTCGTAGAACCGCAGATACTCCGACCAGAGGCGACGCCACTGGGGCTCGTCAGCACGCGTCAGCGCACGGACGGTAATCTGTGTAGTGTCTCCCAACACGATACAGGCACACCGTTCCTTGCCCCCCCAGGCAGACTCCATGGTTAGGCTCAGGCGGGCGGATTCCCCAAGCGGAAAATGGCCGAATTGGGGCGAAAAATGGTTTGTCGCGTGGCTGGAAACAGTGGGGCCGCAAGATGTGGTGGGGCGCGGGTGCGCAACAACTAGGCGCCATCGCGAATTGCGGCGGAAATGTGGCGTATGCGCGTGCTCTGGCCGAATCGTTTCCATTTGCTCCAACAGTCCGCGGGGCAAGTGGTGCCGTTTTAAGGCTTTTTGCGGGAGCGTGCCGGACAGGCCGGTGCGGCGTGCCCCGCAGGACACGCCAGATGGTCAGCCGCGCTCGCGCCGGGCCAGGAAGGCCAAGCGTTCGAACAGGTGCACATCCTGTTCATTCTTGAGCAGCGCTCCGTGAAGCTTGGGCAGGGCGGTCGCCCCGTCCCGTTTGAGGTCTTCGGGGTCCATATCCTCGGCCAACAGGAGCTTGAGCCAGTCGAGCACTTCCGAGGTCGAGGGTTTCTTTTTCAGTCCCTGCTGTTCACGGATCTCATAGAACTGGGTCAGCGCCGTGGCGAGGAGCTGTTCCTTGATGCCGGGGTGATGCACGTCGACGATCCGGCGCATCGTCTCCATGTCCGGAAACTTGATGTAGTGGAAGAAGCAGCGGCGCAGGAAGGCGTCGGGCAGCTCCTTTTCGTTGTTCGACGTGATGATGACCACGGGCCGGTGTTTGGCCCGGATGGTTTCGCCGGTCTCGTAGACATGGAATTCCATCTTGTCGAGTTCCTGAAGCAGGTCGTTCGGGAACTCGATGTCGGCCTTGTCCACCTCGTCGATCAACAGGACGACCTTTTCGTCCGCTTCGAATGCCTGCCAGAGCTTTCCCTTGCGGATGTAGTTGGAGACGTCGTGGACGCGTTCCTCGCCCAGCTGGCTGTCGCGCAGGCGGCTGACCGCATCGTATTCATACAGGCCCTGTTGCGCGCGGGTGGTGGATTTGATGTTCCACTCGATCATCGGCAAGCCGAGCGACTGGGCCACTTGTTTGGCCAGCTCGGTCTTGCCGGTTCCCGGCTCGCCCTTCACCAGAAGCGGACGTTCCAGTGTCACCGCCGCATTGACCGCGACGGCAAGGTCTTCGGTCGCGACATAGGTTTCGGTGCTCTCAAAGCGCATCGGTTTCTCCTGCTTGGCTCGGTTGCGACCTAAGCGGGCCGGGACGGGGGATGCAAGACCGCGGCCCAGAAACGTGACGGCAGGAAGCCGTTGTTGAATAACCAGCCTTTTGGGGGCATAACCCGCGCGCAGAATCGTCGTGGACCCGACTGGCTCCTCCTGCGGCAAAATGTTATGTTTTAATCACTTGTTGCGAGGTCTAAGAGCACCGCGCCTTGGGAGTGAAAACGGGGCTGGCACCATGGCCCAGAACGTGAACATGGCGCAAGGTTTGTATAGTGACATCCCACCGACGCTGGGATAAACGACCCGACAGGAGAGCACCGAATGAGCAACGACCAATTCGCGACGCGGGCATCCGGGGTTGAAGAGGAGAGTGGGATGAAGGCGGAAACCTTCCTGCCGGAGCATTACAAGCCGGCTGAAGACGAACCTTTCATGAATGACCGGCAATCGGAGTATTTCCGGATCAAGCTGTTGAAATGGAAGTCTGAACTTCTGGGTGACAGCAAGAACACCATCGAGGGTCTGCAGGACAGCAGCCGGAACATTCCCGACATCGCGGACCGCGCGTCCGAAGAGACAGACAGGGCGCTGGAACTGCGCACCCGTGATCGTCAGCGCAAACTGGTGGCCAAGATCGACGCCGCGCTGCGGAGGATCGACGAAGGCGAGTACGGGTATTGTGAGGAGACGGGCGAGCCGATTTCGCTCAAGCGCCTCGATGCACGGCCGATCGCGACCCTCAGCCTTGAGGCGCAGGAACGCCACGAGCGTCGGGAAAAAGTACACCGCGACGATTGATCGTCCGCCATGCGACATGATTAACAAAGGCACCGCGGCCGATGCGCCCGGTGCCTTTTTGCTTGCGGAGCCGCCATGCTGATCGGGCAGGACATCTGTATTCTGGGTGCAGGGATCGGGGGGCTGGCCTCCGCCGTCGCGCTGGCCATGCGCGGCGCGGCGGTGACGGTTCTGGAACAGGCCGACGCGGTGCGCGAAGTGGGCGCGGGGATACAGGTGAGCCCGAACGGCCTTGCCGTGCTCGATGCGCTCGGTGTCGGCGATGAACTCCGCGCTCGTTGCCTGCGCTCTCAGGCGGTGCACTTGCTGGACGGACTGTCCGGGGAGAGCGTGCTGCGCATGGACCTCGCCGGGCTGCGGCCACAGCAGGAGTTCTTTCTCGTCCATCGCGCCGACCTTGTGTCGATCCTTCTGGACCGGGCGACCGAACTGGGTGTTCGCGTCGAAACCGGTTGCCGCGTGAGCGACGTGGATCTGCGGGACGATAGCGCGACACTTACGATAGAAGGTCAGGCCCCGCGGGAGGTCGGCTTCCTCATCGGTGCTGATGGTCTTCATTCCGTCCTTCGCCACTTGCTCAACGGGAAACGTCAACCGTTCTTCACCGGACAGGTCGCCTGGCGGGCGATCATTCCGGCGACGGGTGACGAGCCGCAGGAAGCGCGGGTTTTTATGGGGCCGGGGCGTCATTTCGTGACCTATCCGCTGCGCGACGGCAGCCAGATCAACATCGTCGCCGTCGAGGAACGCAAAGACTGGGCCGAAGAAGGCTGGAACCACCGGGACGATCCAGCGAATCTCAAGAACGCATTCGCCTCCTTCGCGCCCGTGCCCCGCGCGTTGATCGACCGGGTGGAAGAGGTTCATATCTGGGGCCTGTTCCGGCACGCGGTCGCGGACCAGTGGCACAAGGGTCCGGCGGTGATCCTTGGCGATGCGGCACATCCGACGCTGCCCTTCATGGCGCAAGGCGCGGTCATGGCGCTGGAGGATGCCTGGGTTCTGTCAGACAGCCTGTCGGTCGCCGGGCTGGACGAAGGCCCCGCCCTTTACCAAGCAAGGCGGCGGCACCGGGCAGAGCGCGTGATCGAAGCGGCGAATGCGAATGCGCGCAATTACCATTACGCCAATCCGCTCCTGCGCTTCGTGGGCCACAACGCGCTGCGGGTCGCCGGCAAGCTGGCTCCGAACAGCGTGCTGTCGCGCTACGACTGGATTTACGACTACGACGTGACCTCAGCCTGAGAGGCAAGGAGCGCGTCGATTTCGGCGCCGCTCGCACCCCCCGACAGCGCTGAGAAGTCCCCATGCGCGAACATGGCGCGTCCCGTGTCGAGGATGGCCGCCTGAGTCAGCCGCGCCAGCGCCCCGCCGATTGAGATGCGCGCAACGCCCACCTGCGCGAATTCCGCCCGTGTCACCTTGGCGAAGCGACCGGCGGCGAGCGCGTTGACAGGGCAGGTAACGGCGGCACAGACCTCGGCTTGCGCACGCATATCGCCCGGCATGGGAACATACACGCAGTCGGCCCCGGCGGCCTCGTATGCCTGCACCCGAGCGATGGCCTCGGACAGGTCATATTGGCCGTTCATCACCCCGTCCGCCCGGGCGACCAGCACGAAGTCGCGGGGCAGGGCACGGGTGGCAGCGACAGCCGCCTGGATGCGGTCAATGGCGAGGTCACGCGCGTGTGGCTTTGGTGAGGGCAGGTCGGTGTCCTCGATCGAGATTCCCGCCAGACCGACTTCAAAGGCCAGGCGGACCGTTTCCGCAACGCCGTCTGGGTCTTGCGCGAATCCATTCTCGAAATCTCCGGAGACCGGCACGTTCACCGCGCGCACCAGCGCCTCGGCGTGTTCCAATGCCTCCTCCCGACTGACATGCCCCATGTCCGGGCGACCAAGTGTGAAGGCATGGGCGGAGGAGGAGGTTGCGATGGCCTCGGCCCCGAGGCCGGCCAGAACACGCGCGGAACCTGCGTCCCAGGCATTGGCGAGAATAAAGGGATTCCCACGCTGGTGGAGCGCGCGGAACCGGGCGCCGACATCGGTGGCCATTGGGCGAACTCCTTTCGCAACTTCCGACAGTTTTGCCCGGCAATAGAGCCTCCGTCCACTGTCCAGAGGAGCGTTCAATTGGAAACGGCGCACAGCCCCGTGAATTCGGGCTGCGCCCCCTTTCCAATCCTGCGCACCCGTGAAATAGGGAAGTGCCAAACGATCCCTCCAAAGGAGACCACTCATGGAGATTCGCGAGGCGCTTACCTTCGACGATGTTCTGCTTGTTCCGGCCGAGAGCTCGGTGCTGCCCTCGACGGCGGACACCACGACCTATGTCACGAAGTCGATCAAGCTCAACATCCCGCTTCTGTCGTCCGCCATGGACACCGTGACCGAGGGGCGCATGGCCATCGCCATGGCGCAGGCCGGCGGGATCGGCGTGGTTCACAAGAACCTCAGCGTCGAAGAGCAGGCCCGCGAGATCCGGCGCGTGAAGCGGTTCGAGAGCGGGATCGTCTACAACCCCGTGACGCTGACCCCGAACCAGACACTGGCGGACGCCAAGGCACTGACCGAGCGCTACGGGTTCACCGGCTTTCCGGTGGTGGACGAGAAGCGCCGGGTGGTCGGGATCGTGACCAACCGGGACATGCGGTTCGCCCAGCACGAGGACACGCCGGTCAAGGTCATGATGACCTCGGACAACCTCGCCATCCTGCGCGAGCCGGCCGACCGGGACGAGGCGATCAGCCTGATGAAGTCGCGCCGGATCGAGAAGCTGCTCGTCACCGACAAGGACGGCAAGCTCACCGGTCTGCTTACTTTGCGCGACACCGAACAGGCCGTGTTGAACCCGACCGCCTGCAAGGACGAACTTGGTCGCCTGCGCGTGGCGGCAGCGACGAGCGTTGGGGATGCCGGTTTCGAGCGGACCGAGGCGCTTGTGGACGCGGGCGTAGACATCGTGGTGATCGACACGGCGCACGGCCATTCGCGCGGTGTGATCGAGGCGGTCACGCGGGCCAAGAAGCTCTCCAACGAGGTGCAGATCATCGCGGGGAACGTGGCCACCGCCGCCGCGACCCGTGCGCTGATCGACGCCGGCGCAGACTCGGTCAAGGTCGGTATCGGCCCCGGCTCCATCTGCACCACGCGTATGGTTGCGGGCGTCGGGATGCCGCAGCTGACGGCCGTCATGGATTGTGCGGCGGAAGCGAACAAGTCCGGCGTGCCGGTCATCGCGGACGGGGGCATCAAGTTTTCCGGCGATTTCGCCAAGGCCATCGCGGCAGGCGCATCCTGCGCGATGGTTGGCAGCATGATCGCGGGGACCGACGAGAGCCCGGGCGAGGTGATCCTCTACCAAGGTCGCTCGTTCAAGAGTTACCGCGGCATGGGCAGCCTCGGCGCGATGGCGCGTGGCTCGGCCGATCGCTATTTTCAGAAGGACGCGGCGAGCGACAAGCTCGTTCCCGAGGGTATCGAGGGACAGGTCCCTTACAAGGGGTCAGCGGGCGCGGTGGTTCACCAGCTCGTCGGTGGTCTGCGGGCCGCGATGGGCTACACCGGCTGCGCCACCGTCGAGGAGATGCGCAACTACGCGCAGTTCGTGAAGATCACGGGTGCGGGGCTGAAAGAGAGCCATGTCCACGACGTGCAGATCACGCGCGAGTCGCCGAACTATCGGATCGGATAGCCTTGTTTTTATGGCTACGTTTTCGGCGGCAACTTCGTTGGCGCTAAGAATTGTCGAGAACGGACCGGGAACTGCTGGGAACTTTAGATGCATTTTAGATGCAGGGAGTTCGGCATAGATGCAGTCTCGGTCCAGCGGCGTGTTTGACGTAGGCTGCATGACAGGCGAAGTGCAAAGGCAAGCAACAAGCGGATCCAGGGTAGAGATGGCTCATATGGTAAGCGCTACGAAACGGTATGGCGACGTAGACCAAGTAAAATCGGACGGGGTGACTTACACACCTCGTCCTCTCGCCGATTTTGTTGCCGATCGTATTATGGCCTCGGCAGACCTCTCGGGGGGCCGACCTATCAGGCTCCTTGATCCTGCCGTCGGGCACGGTGAGTTGCTTCTTGCTCTCTTGGCTCGGCTCGAGGGTCCTGTTGAAGTCTATGGCTACGAGACGGATAGAGTAGCGCTTGCCGAAGCGACAGAGCGCATTGAAGTGGTCCCAGAAAACTGGACAGTCAGCTAAGGTGTATCCCA
>CXWF01017340.1_pt1 | contig 19802 bp, 17 predicted proteins | sample 468421 | NCBI WGS metagenome assembly CXWF01 (sample SAMEA2620812, study PRJEB7988) | marine metagenome | biome: marine biome (ENVO:00000447); feature: surface water layer (ENVO:00002042); material: "saline water (ENVO:00002010), including plankton (ENVO:xxxxxxxx)" | depth 5 m
CTACGACGCGACGAAAAAAGAGTCATTCAACTACGGCGGTATCGCGCTCGATCGCCGCGACATCTCAAATGGACCGACGCCGACCGATACACTCGGCTCGCCCTTCATTCCGGGCTCCGGCTACACCTGGGACATCGACACCAAGTCGAAGTGGAACGATATCGGCATCTTCGCGATGATGGATATCGACATTGCCGACACCCTGTTGATTACCGGTACGGGCCGGTACGACGTCTATAGTGTGGACTCGGAAGAGCGCGGTGCGCTCTGCTTCTGTGCCGGTGGTTCACAGAGCGACGATAGCGACGCTTTCACCTATAGCGGCATGATCATGTACAAGAGCCCCTATGGCGTTCGTCCCTACCTGACCTATGCCGAAACCGTCGCGCTGGAATTCGGCCAGGCTGGCGATATTTCCACTAGCAACATTGCCAACGGCTCCTATCTGTCGGAGGGCGACCTGCTCGAAGCCGGCGTCAAGCTTGAAGCATTCGATGGTGTTCTCACCGGCGCACTCTCCGTCTATCGTCAGCACCGCACGGTCCTCGACAATGTCAGCGGTAATGTTGACGAAACGGAAGGCGAGGGCGTTGAACTCGAGCTGCGTTATCTCGCAACGAAGAACCTGAGCTTCACCTTTGCCGGTAACGCGCAGAAGACCAAGTTCCTCGGCAGCTACGATGCCTTCTACTACTTCACGCCGGAGACCTTTGGCTACAACCCGGAGGACTACTACGGTGCGGCACTTGTCGGCTATTCCTTCAGCGGTATCGCTGGCATCACCGGCAACAGCTACTACGCAGGCGAGATCGAAGACCGCCGTATTCCTGAAAGGGTTTTGAGCCTCTTCGGTACCTATACGTCCGATCAGTACGCATGGGGTCACGCCGGCACGACATGGGGCGTGCGCTATGTCTCCGAGACGGCTGGGCTTGCCGCTGATCCTGTGAAATATCCCGACTACTTCGTCGTCCAGGCGTCGGCCTATGCGGACTTCAATAGCTGGAAGCTCGCACTCAACATCGACAACCTTCTCGACGAAGAATACTTCACCCCGCTTCAGGATCTCTATGGCGACGTCGCCGTGCTGCCCGGCAAGGGCCGCGAATGGAGACTGACGGCAACCTACCGCTTCTGAGTATCGAAGCTACGACCGCGTAACCCGAGTACATGATGGCTGGAGGCCAGCAGATGAACGACACAAAAGAGTTTGTATATCCGTGGTTCGTCTTGCTGTCCTTCAGCGTCCTGTTTTTTCTTGTGACAGCCGGCACTTTCACGTCCCTTGGCGTCGTGCTCCCCGACATGGTGAGCGAACTCGGTTGGGATTGGACGGCAGCCGGTCTGGGTTTCACCCTTCTTGGCGTCTCCTGCGGCCTGTCGAGCTATCCGCCCGCTTACATGATCCGCAAGTTTGGTGTCCGCGCGACTGTTCTGTTCGGTACGGCCATCCTCGTTGCGGGCTTCATGCTCCTTTACGTCGTGCAGGATGTTCCCACTTATTTCATTGCCATGCTGCTCGCAGGCACAGGTTTCTCTTTCGTCGCGACGGTTCCCGGCACCTACATGATCGCCCGCTGCTTCAAGAAGCAGTCCATGGCTTTCGGCATCTATTTCACAATCGGCGGCGTCGGCGGTATTGCCGGTCCGCTCGTTTACTTCGCGGCCGTCGGCATCTGGGAAGAATGGCGGATGCACTGGATGATCATCGCCATTCTGATGGCGGCGTCCGGTGTGCTGACCGCCGCCTTTCTGCGTGAAGGCGAGGCGGAAGACCAGCGCGCCGACGATATCGCGAATGCAGCCGTCGATGAGTCCGCTTCCGGCGTCTACATCACGCGGCAAAAATGGACTGCGATGCAGGCCCTCCGTACACCGCAGTTCTACATAATCGCGGCGGGCTATATTTCGTTTCTGCTTTGCGGCATCACGGTCAACAGCCTTTCTGTCGGCCACCTGACCGAGATCGGTGTCGGCATGGCGGTAGCCGCCGGTCTGCTCAGCTTCGAGGCGTTCCTCAATGCGGCATCGCGCGCCGTCAGTGGCTTCATCGGTGAATATATCGATCCGAAACACCTGCTGATGGTGTCGCTTGCACTTCTTGTCGTAGGCATGATTGGCTTGGGCGTTGGAACCAACTGGCTGGCTCTCATCGTTTATGCGGTCGGCATCGGTATCGGCTACGGCACTACCTTCCTCGCGACGAGCGTGCTGCTGATGAATTATTTCGGCCGCAATGCCTATCTCGAACTCTTCTCCTTCATGAATGTGGCGGCGACGCTCGCTTCCTTCGGTCCCTTCCTCGGTGGCTATCTGCGAGATATGACGGGCACGTTCATTTGGGCTTTCTTTCTCTACGCGCTGGTGCCTTTGGTGGTGATGGTCGCCGTCTTCTTCATGCGCCCACCCATGCAAATCTCCGACGAAGAAGAACGGGAAGAAGAAGCGGTGATGACCGCAGCAGCGCTCGCCCAGGCAGGTGACATGGAGCATGCGATGGAAGGCGAGCCCGCCAAGCTCGGCGTCTGACGCGGCGGTACGAAACAGATTACTGGTTTAATACGAGGTTGAAAAAATGTCTTCTTCCACCGGAAAGAAAGAATTCGGCGTCTTCCTGCCCATCGCCAATGGCGGATGGATTATCTCGAAGAACACGCCGCCGCTTGATGCGTCCTACAAGCAGAACCGCGAGGCAGCGATGATCGCCGACGAGATCGGCCTCGATTTCATCATGTCGATGATGAAGTGGCGCGGCTTTGGCGGCGAAACCGGGCATTGGGGGACCTCGCTTGAATCCTTGACCATGATGGCGGGCATCGCCGAAGCGACGAAGAACGCGCGCATCATCGCCACCGTTCATACGCTGCTGCAGAATCCCGCCGTGGTCGCGAAGATGATTACGACGCTGGATCACATCTCCGGCGGCAGGGCGGGTCTGAACATTGTTTCCGGCGCCTTCAAGGATGAGTTCGACCAGATGGGCGCTTGGCCTGCGGACCTCGATCATGATGGCCGCTACCGCTACGCCGAGGAGTGGACCAAGCTCGTCAAGACCATGTGGGAGAAGGACCATGTCGACTATGACGGTGAGTTCTTCAAGTTCAATGATTGCGTCTCCGACCCGAAACCCATGTCGAATCCGCGGCCCTATTTGATCTGCGCGGGACAGTCGGAGCGCGGATTGCGGTTCACTGTGCAGAATACCGATGCATGCTTCATCGGCGGCAAGACCGCGGAAGATACGCTCCGCATCAGCCGCCTGGCGCGTCGTGTGGCCGCCGAATACGGCACGACGATACGCGTCTTCGCCATGAGCACCATCGTCTTTGGCGATACCGATGAGGAAGCGGCAGAGACGGTTGCCTACTACAAGCGAGGTCTCGACTGGGGCGCCGTGCAGGGAATGATGCGCAGCTACGGCATGGAAGCCGATGGCAGTGCGAGCGTCATGGGAGAGAAGGCCAAGGAAACCTTCATGACGCATACCGTCGCCGGGACGCCTGCGACCTGTCTGGAAAAGCTCAAGGAACAGATCGAAGGCTGCGAACTTGACGGCATCATGACCATCTACCCCGATTACGTGAAAGGGTTGACGACTTTCGGCAAGGAAGTGCTCCCCGGCCTCAAGGCACATTTCGCATGACAGCTATGGCCGAAAGAAAGCCCGAGAGCGGCGGTCCCGGTGAACTCGCCGACTGGATTTCCCCGAAGCGTGCGGCGCTCTGTGTCATCGACGTGCAGGTCGATTTTGCCTCGCCGGACGGTCTGATGGCGAGTTATGGCGTCGACATGAGTGCCGTCCCCGGGGCCATCGCGAACATGAAACGACTTGTCACCGCGGCGCGAGGAGTTGGTGTGCCGGTCATCTTCATCGGGTTGGAAACAAGCGTAGAAACAGACTCACCCGTCTGGATGGAACGGATGCGCCGCCGTGATGGCGACCCTGAGTCCGAAAGCAATGTCTGCCGCGCGGGAACACCGGGCGCCGCATTTTACGGACCTCTGCCGCAGCCGGGTGACACGGTCGTGATGAAGCCGAAATACAGCGCCTTCCACGCGACCAACTTCGCGGAAATACTGATGGAAAAAGGCGTCGACACACTTGTCGTCTGCGGTCTTACGACGGAATGCTGCATCGACAATACCGTGTCCGATGCCTTCCACCGCGACTACCACATCATTATAGCGGACGATGCCAGCGCCGCTTATGGCGAAGATGTTCACCGTTCTGCTCTCAATATCCTGGAGATGAACTGCGCTGTTCTGCGCAGCACGGCGGAGATCGAAGATACATGGAGCGCTGCCGATGTCTGATCCCTTGAACATCGAGACGAAGGCACCCTACCAGGTGACCGAGGAAGAACGCGCAGCTATTGCCGCGGCAATTGACGAAGACGAGCTTTGCAAACTGGCGCTTGAACTCGGCAATATCCCGAGCCCGTCGCGAAGCGAAGCGGCAGCGAGCCAGTATGTCTTTGACTGGATGCAACGCGAAGGCTTCAACCCGCGCACCGCGGGCGCCACACCCGAACGCCAGAACGTGATCGGCGAATATGGGGGGAGCGCGGAAGGTACGAACCTTCTCTTTACGGCGCATCTCGATACCGAGAGTCCGACCTACGAGCCCGATCTCGACAATGCGAAATACCGGCCCGAAACACTCTCGAACCGGGAATGGCTTGAATGCTGGCTCGAAGACGGAAAACTCTTCGGCTATCCCATCGCGAATGATCGCGGGCCGATGAGCTGCTTCATGATCGCGGCCAAGGCCTTGCGCAAATCCGGTATCCCGCTCGCGGGAAAACTTTACCTCACGGCTTGCCCCGGTGAGATCGGCCCGGAGCCGATCGAAGACCGGAAGGGCGTCGACTATCTCGGCAAGGACATAGGCGCGCATTACCTCTTTCACCACGGCGGTGTCGCCCCGGATTACGCAATTGCAGCCGAAGGCTGCGACTTCGGTCTCACCTGGCAAGGCTGCGGCTATGTCGTTTTCCGTATCCGGATTTTCGGACAGGGTGTCTTCACGCCCATTCTCGATTATCCCGGCGACCCGCTTAAGCATCCGAACCCGATCTATCGTCTGGGGCCGATCATCGATGCCCTGCATGACTGGGGCATGACCTACCCCGAACGTCATCGCTATGAAAGTGCGGGTGGCGTGTCGATCCCGAAAACCCAGATCGATTCCATCAAGGCCGGCATTCCCTATTCCTTCGGCACCGGAACCGAAGTCGTCTCGATCTATCTCGAAGCGGGGCTGACACCGCGTCAGAAGGCGGCGGATGTCGAGCATGAGCTTGCCGCCCTCATGCGGCAGTTCGATATCGAGGGCTTCGACATCGAACCCATGGTCGTGCGTCATGGCTTCGAGGCGAATGAGCAGGACGTGGCGCCCCTCGTCGCTGCCGTTGCGGACGCGACCGAGTTCACGCTTGGCGAGAAGCTTCAACGTGCCAACCCGGTCTATTCGAGCATGTGGCGCGACCAGAACGTCTTCAACATGCACCGCATTCCCGCTGTCACCACGGGCATGCCCCGCTGGCGGCCGACACCGGCGGACCTTGCCAAGAGCGCGCTGATATACGCGTTGACCGCACTTTCAATCTGCGGCCGCGCGCCGGATGGGGCAGAAAACGCTGCCTACAAGCCGGTCTATGGCGACAACCCTTTCTGATGCGTCGGCGCAAACAGTGAGACAGTGAGTATGAGTCAGTCATCGAAATACGAGCAGGGTTCCGTCGATCCCGTCACCTATCGAAGTGCGCTGGGAAACTTTGTCACCGGCGTCACCGTCGTGACGACAACATTGGGCGGAACGCCTGTCGGCACCACGGTCAGCGCCTTCGCCGCGCTCTCCCTTTCGCCGCCGCTCATCCTCGTGTCGCTTGCGCGCAAGAGCGAAACGCTAGCGCAGATAAAGCGCGCGGGCATTTTCGCCGTGAACGTTCTCTCCGAAGGACAGCGCGAGATTGCCGCGTGCTTTGCGACCTCAGCGGGTGCCGGGAAATTCGAAGGCATTGAATATGAAAATGGGCAGAGCGGTGCACCAATCATCGCCGACGTAGGTGCTTCCATCGAATGCGATCTCGAAGACTGCTTCTCCGGCGGTGATCACGAAATTCTCGTGGGCCTTGTGCGGAATGCCACTGTCGAAGGCGATCTGGCACCACTTGTCTATTTTCGCGGCAACTTCTCCGGGCTTGCCGGTGAAAATGCCGTGGTCTGAGAGAGGAGACGGTCGGCATCTTTCGTGCATGAGCCTTTGGAACGGCATGCATTGAAATGTTCGGCCTGAGTTGCGGAACGGCTGCCTGGAAGTGACTGGAACATGAGTACGCTTGATTTTCGTGAAGGCCATCCTTCGTCTAGCCGTGTCGTCGGACTTGCGGCGGTTATCGGCCTCCATATCCTTTTGTTGTGGGCTCTGTTGAGCGGGCTTGCGCGCAACATCGTCGAGGCTGTCCAGGAGCCTTTGCAGGTTGCGCTGATTGCGGAAGCGCCAAAAGAGGCGCCGCCCGCGCCGCCGCCGCCGCCTGAAGTGGTGAAGCCGCCCGAGGCTTATGTGCCGCCGCCGGTGGTGAAAAAGGCGCCGCCACCAACCCCGCCAAAGACCATCCAGCAAGTGCAGACGGTCAAGCCGGATCCGGCACCGGTTGTCGTCGAACAGAAGCCTGTGCTTCCGCGCGCGGACCCCAGCCACGGCAATACGCAGCCGCCTTATCCGCCGGCATCGCGCCGCATGGGCGAGGAGGGGCGTGTGATCCTTCTTCTCTACGTGTCGGAGAACGGGCGGGTGACGGATGGCAAGGTGGACCGGTCGAGCGGCTTTAAGCGCCTGGACAAGGTCGCGCTGATTCACGCGCGGCGCACATGGCGCTTCCTCCCGGCGACAAAGGACGGAAAGCCTGTGGGGCATTGGATGAGATTTGCGGTCAACTTCAAGCTGACCGATGGCTAGCGGCTCCCTTGTTTGGAAACGCAGCAGAGCATTAAACGAGACAAGTAGTACAGAGGACCCAGTAATGAAGACCCGGACCAATCAGATCAGCCGACTCATCGGGGCCGTCGCGCTTGCCATCGCCCTTTCTGCGGGAATGATTTTTGCCGCTGCTCCCGTCGCGGCGCAGCAGCAGGAAGAAGCAGCTCACGTCACGGCGGAAACGCCCGAGGGTGAAGAGGCAGAGGCAGTCGCCGCGGATGAAGCCGCAGCGGAAGGCATGGAAGGCGAAGAAACGGCGGCGGAAATGGCCGCCGAAGAAGCACCCGCCGAACCGAGCGCCGCCGAGTCCAACCCGTATGGGCTCGGCGCCTTGTGGGAGCAGGGCGACTTCGTCTCCAAGGGTACGCTCATTATCCTCGTCCTCATGTCGATGGGGTCGTGGTACGTGCTCATCACCAAGCTCTTCGAGCAGCGTCGTCTGTTCGATCAGTTCAACCGCGTGATCAAGCTCTTCGCGCCGACCGACACGCTGAAGGAAGGCATCGAGGCTCTGCCCAAGCGCAACTCCTATCGCGCGATCGCGGAGAGCGGCGAGGAAGCCCATACCCAGTTCAGCAAGGGGCTGAGCAGCGAGGTCACGCTTTCCGATTGGTCCACCGCTGCACTCAATCGCGGCGTCGATGCGCTTGCGGCCAAGCTCCAGGGCGGGCTCGCCCTGCTTGCAACCGTTGGCTCTACGGCACCTTTCGTCGGCCTGTTCGGCACGGTCTGGGGCATCTATCACGCGCTGGTGGCGATCGGCGTTTCGGGGCAGGCCTCGATCGACAAGGTTGCAGGGCCGGTGGGTGAGGCCCTGATCATGACGGCCATCGGCCTTGCCGTCGCCGTTCCCGCGGTGCTCGGCTACAACCTGCTGACCCGCCGCAACAAGGCCGTTATCTCCCGCGCGCGCCGCTTCGCAACGGAAGTTCATCTCCGGATCCTCTCGGGTAAGGTCGCCTGAGACGGGCACTGAAGAAACGGAGTTACTGAAATGGCGATGAATGTCGGGGCTGAAGGTGAAGAAGACGAGGTGATGTCGGCGATCAACACCACACCGCTCGTCGATGTGATGCTCGTTCTGCTCATTATCTTTCTTCTCACTATCCCGGTGGCGATCCAGACGGTGCCCGTGGAGTTGCCGAAAGCGAGCAGCGAGGTCAATCAGACGCAGCCGGAGAACATCACTCTCGCGGTCGACAAGGACGGCAAGACATTCTGGAACGCAACATTTGTCGGGAGCCGGGAAGAGATGCTGGAGCGGTTGATCGAGATTGCGAAAATGGAGCCCCAGCCGGAAATTCAGGTGCGCGGCGACCTTTCCGTACGCTTCGAGGCCGTGGGCCGCCTGATCCTCGACATACAGAGAGCGGGCATCCAGAAAGTCGGTTTCATCACCGAACCCGTTCAGGGCAATTGAGGAGAACGCGTCATGGCGATGAATGTCGGAAGCGGCGGTGACGAAGACGAACCGATGATGGAGATCAACACCACGCCGTTGATCGACGTGATGCTGGTTCTGCTGGTCATGCTCATCATCACGATCCCGCTACAGACGCATGCAATCAAGCTCGACATGCCGCAGGCGGTGGCGACGGAAATCAACGACGAGCCTTCCATCGTGCAGCTCGTCGTCGATGAATACGGGCTGGTGAGCTGGAACGGAGAGGAACTGCCTGACATGGCGGCGCTGGAGTCGAAGTTCGCGGGCGCGGCTGACGCCACGATCCAGCCGGAAATCCATCTACGGCCGAACCGCATGGTAGAGTACGATCATGTGGCCAAGGTGCTCGCCGCCGCACAGCGTCTCGGCGTCACGAAAATCGGCTTCGTCGGCAACGAACAATATATCGATTAGAGGCATGTCTCTTTCTTGCAGACCCTGACCGCTCCAAGTGGTGGTCGTGATCGCTTCCAACAGTAGCCTGCTATCGCGCCCGGCTTTTGCTCCATGCTTGCCGTTTGCGATAGAGCGTCGAGGGGTTGGCGCCGAGAAACTGCGGTCAAGGTCGTGCAAAATGCAATCTACTCGCCCGCAGGCATTTGGCGCATTCGAGTGTTGAGATTTCGCCCGTCTGGCATTCGGCTCTCGAAGCGTCCTAAAACACCTGAACCGGATTCGGCGCTCTCCACTGCTGGGGCATTCAACAACTGCACACGACCGAGATTGTCGATTTCGGCGAATGTCCGGTTCGGCGTGAGAAGCGGCGCTGGACGCAGCGCCATTTTTCTCATCGCTTCGTTTGGCGCGATCTGCCGATCATTGGTATCGAAGACGAGCACGCCTTCAGGTCTCTGCGAGACGAGTTCTTCCAGATGCATGTGACCTTGATGCGCGCCTTGAAACTAATGCGTGAGCTCGACCTCTTTCCCTGGCAATGAAGGCAATTTGCGCCAGCGTGGCGCGTTGCCCGGCGGAAAATGCGGTCGAGCAAGGCCCCTGGACGTCGCGGTTTTTGCCGCGGACGCGAGGGCATTTGGTCTTGACTCATTGTCCAAATTAAACTTGTTATGTTATAACATCGCATTTGTTCTACAGGGCGTCGGCAGCGTCTTATTTTGCCAGTGGGGGTTATATGTTGCGTTTGGTGAACCGGCACAGGGTTGCCGGTGGTTTTTTTGTTGTGACCGCTTGCATGGCGTTTTCGGATGTAGCGGTGGCCGAGCAGGCAACGGCCGAAAAGAAAGCGGTTGAGCTCCCACAGCTTGTCGTCAGTGCAACATCCACCGAACGTATGCTCCGGGACGCACCGGCAAGCGTCACCGTGATTTCCGGTGAGGAGCTTCGCGAGCGGCCCGTGCTGGATCTGACGGACGCCCTGCGCGGCTCTCCGGGTGTCACGATCAACGACGTCGGGCTCGGCCGCCGAGGCATCAGCATCCGCGGCATGCCCGACGACTACACGCTGATCCTTGTCGACGGAAAGCGAACCAACAACGCGAGCAGCGCCATTGCACATGCCGATTTCGATCTCGGCTGGGTGCCGGTGGAAGCGATCGAACGCATAGAGCTCGTGCGCGGACCCATGTCCTCGCTTTACGGGTCGGAAGCGCTTGGGGGTGTCGTCAATATTATCACCAGAGCCGCCACGGACCATTGGCAGGGAAGCGCCAATCTTCGCGGAGGAATCCAGCAAGGCACGGGTGGTGACGAATACCAGGCGGGCGTTTATATCGCTGGTCCCATCGTCCCGGGCAAGCTTGGCATGAGCTTCACCGGTGAGGTTACAGGGCGGGGTGAAACACCGGACGCCTTCAATCCGCAGCTTTCCGAAGTCGAAGAACGCGAGGCACAGAACGGCGCGCTCACGTTCACCTTCACGCCGGATGAAGCTCAACGCATTGATCTCGGCTACAGCTATGGCAAGGAGAAGCGCGTTCGCGATACGCAGACGGTCGGTGGTGTGCCGGTGCCCTATACATCGACCGACGATGTGTGGCGTCAGCATCTCTCGCTCTCCCATACCGGAAAATGGTCATGGGGCGAAACGCGGCTGCGCGCATACCGTTCGCAGCTCGACAGGGACAACAGCCGCACCGTTGGTGTGCCCACCGGATCGACAAAGCTGATCGACGATGTGCTCGATGGGCAGGTGACTGTGCCGGTCTTCAGCAATCATGTCGTCAGCGCCGGTGGCGAATGGCGCAAGGAGAGCCTCGAAGATCCGACGGTCAATGCCCAGGGTGAGGACGACGCGCAACGCTATGCCTTGTTCTTGCAGGACGAGTGGCAACTGTCCTCCAATCTCTCTTTGGTTATCGGCAACCGTGCCGATCATCACGAACAATATGGTTGGGAAAACAGTCCGAGGGCCTATCTCGTCTATCACCCCACAGAGGCATGGACGCTCCGGGGCGGTGTAGGTCAGGGGTTCAAGGCGCCGACGCTCAAGGAACTCTCGCCGGGCTATCAGGCGGTTGCCGCGGGCGGCCGGTTCACGATCATTGGCAATCCCGACCTCCAGCCGGAGACGAGCACGACTTATGAGTTCGGCGTTGAATATGATGCGGGTAACTGGAAACTGGGTGGTACGGTTTTCCAGAACGACCTGGAAAACCTGATCCAGACGCGGTGTATTCTGTTTTGCGGCATTTTCGGCGCGGAACGCCGTACCTATGAAAATGTCGATGAGGCGCAGATTCGCGGTATTGAAATTGGTGGCGGCGTGAACCTGCCCTGGGATTTCCGGCTCGATGCGAACTACACCCATCTCGACACAGAGGACAAAACCACGGGCCTTGAGCTCACGGAGCGTCCGCGTCACGCAGCAAATGTCACGCTGGCATGGTTCCCGCTTGACGATCTGACGGCACAGCTTCGCGGTGAGTATGTCGGTCGCCAGGTCATCGTTTCCGGCGCCAGCAGGCTGGATCTCGAAGCCTATTCGATATGGTCGACGGATATTTCCTATGAGCTGTCCGACAGCACGACACTACGCGGCGGAATCGAGAATATCTTCGACGAACGCCTCGTGGAGACATCGGTGAATTACCCATATGCGGAGCGGCGGCGCATGCTCTGGGTCGGTCTTGGATACAGCTTCTGATGTTGCGATTTGTCCTGTTCCTCGCGGCGCTGTTCGCGGTGGCGGCACCTGCCGCTGCCGCGGATGTGCGTGTGCGCATCCTCACCAACGATTTCGTTCTGCCCGGTAAGTTTACGAAACTTGCAAAGCTTGCCGAGGGAGAGGGAATTCACCTCGATTCCGTTAACGTGAGCCGGGACGGAGGCTCACCCGCCGGCTGGCTTCGGGATGCGGATATTCTCATCATTGACACACCACGGCCGAACGATCGCGCGGAGGTGCTGGAACACCTTGCCGGCGCGCATGAGGCGCAAGGCGCCGTGCCCTGGGTGCTCGTAGGCGGTGGCCCTCCCGCTTTTGGGGGAGGGGTGGAGCCGCGTCACGCGCGGACGCTCATGGCCTATTACGGCAATGGCGGTGACGCAAACATGCGGCACCTCATTGCCTATATTGGCGCCTGGAAACGGAACGGCGACGTGGCGTCGGTTCCGGCACCGATCATTCTGCCGAAACAAGGCATCTATCACCCGGATGCGCCGAATGTCTTTTCTTCGCCGGAAGAATATCTCGCTTGGGGCAAAGAGCGTTGGAAAATAGATGCCCCCGTGATCGCCCTTTCGATTCACGACGGGTACCTGTCCAACATGCAGACAGGTCCGATCGACGATATCATCCGCGGCGCGGAAGAACGGGGGCTGATTCCGTTCGCTTTCTGGTTCGAGGCGCGCGATCCCAAGGGCCTCCTGTCGATGCTGAAGCCCGCTGGCGCGGACATGTTGGTCAACCTGACACATATGCAGAACGGCGCCGCGCGGCAGGAAGAGTTCCTTGCCCTCGGAATTCCGGTTATCCAGGGTCTCTCCCACCGCATGGGAACACGCGATGACTGGCGAAAGGCCCAGAGCGGCGTCGCGATGCACATGGTCGCGCCCTTTATGTCGGTGACGGAAACCTGGGGGATGAGCGATCCCGTCGTGCTCGATGCGGTGGAAGACGGCGAGCCGGTCTCGATCCCGGAACAAGTGGACCTGCTCCTTGGCAAGGCCGTCGCCCTCGGCGTACTCCGCAAAACGCCGGCTGAGGAAAAGCGTCTTGCGCTGATGTTCTGGAATTATCCGCCCGGTGAACGGAATTTCTCGGCCTCGCATCTCAATGTCCCGAGAAGTCTGGAAACCCTGACAGGAGCGCTCGCCGGTGCGGGCTATGACGTGCCTGCGACGGCGGAAGAAAGGCTCATTGACGCTGGTCAGAAAATGCTCGCCGGATTCTATCGACCGGAGACACTTCCTGCACTTTATGAAGAAGGATTGGCAGCGGCATTCCCGGTCGAAGCCTATGAGAAATGGTTCGCGACCTTGCCCGATTTCGTTCGCGACGACATGAGCAAGCGATACGACACGCCAGCGGAGAGCTCACATCTCCATGAGATCGATGGCAAACCGCATTTTCTGATCCCGCGCTTCACGCTCGGCAATCTCATTGTCATGCCGCAGCCGCCACGCTCGGGTGAAGTTGGCGCTTCCTATCATGATGGCAAGGTGCCGCCATCCCACGCCTATCTTGCGTCCTATCTCTATATCCGCGAAGCCTTCGGCGCTCATGCGCTCATCCACTTCGGAACGCATGGCACGCAGGAGTGGACGCCGGGCAAGGACCGCGGGCTTTGGGCTTATGACTATCCTTACCTCGCGCTTGGCGATCTGCCGGTTTTCTATGCCTATATTCAGGACAACATCGCTGAAGCAATACAGGCGAAGCGGCGCGGGCGCGCTGTAACGGTCAGCCACCAGACGCCACCTTTCGCACCTGCCGGTCTCTATGACGAGTTGCGCGACATCCATGACCTTATTCACGAGTACGAACAGCTCATGGAAGGTGCCGTGCGCGATGAAACCGCCACGCGCATATCCGCGCTTGCCCTGTCGAGCAACCTTGCGGCCGACATGGAATGGGACGAAGCGCGGATCGACGAAGACTTCACCGGCTTTATGCGAGATCTGCACGATCATCTGCACCGTGTGGCTGCCGCGGCCATGCCGCTCGGCTTGCATACATTCGGTGAGGCGGCAGCGCCCGAACATCGCCTGACCACGGTCATGCAGCAGCTCGGCCCGGATTTTTATGCAAAGCTCGACGTCGATCCGGACGAAATGTTTGCTGCGGAAAGCGACAAGGTCGAAACGTCTCCGGCCTATCTCTTCCTCACGCGCTATCTCCGTGCCGGTGAAGCCGTTGAAGAGATCGAGGATCCGGAGCTTCGCGCCATGATCGAGCGCGGTATCGCACTCGACAAGCACCTCGCAAACATGCAGGAAACCGAAGCGCTACTTGCGGGTCTTGCCGGCGGTTTCGTTGCGCCAGGTTCAGGCGGCGATCCGATCCGCAATCCGGACGTCCCCAACGGGCGGAATATTTATGCCTTCGAGGCAGACAAAATCCCGACCCGCGCCGCTTATGAGGCGGGTGGGGAAGCCTTCGAGGCGCTGGTAGAAGCCTTCCGCGAGGAGCACGGCCGAATGCCGGAGAAGCTCGCCTTCTCGCTCTGGTCGTCCGAGGCATTGCGGCATCTGGGTGTGCTGGAGGCGCAGGTGCTGCATGCGCTGGGGCTCCGTCCGGTCTGGGATCAGGGTGGCAGACTCGTGGCCCTTGATATTATCCCGGCAAACGAGCTCGGACGGCCGCGCGTCGACGCGGTTCTGCAAGTCACCAGCGTCTATCGTGATCAGTTCGATCATTTCATGCGCCTGCTTGCCGATGCGATCGAAAGGCTCGCCACTCTCGAAGAAGAGGGGAATGCCGTCGCGCGGAATGCAGCCCGTATTGCCGGTGCGCTTGAGGAAGCGGGAACGGATCCTGAGGAGGCGAAGGGACTTGCCGCTCTGCGCATCTTCTCCAACGAGCCCGGCGACTACGGGACAGGTCTGCCCGATGCGACGCTTGCCTCGACGGAATGGGAAGATGATGCGCCACTTGCGGAAAACTTCCTTGCGCGGATGCGCTATGCTTATGGAAGTTCGCGTTGGGGCGAGGCGCCAGCCGAAGGAAATCTGCTCGCCGAGCAGCTTCGCGGAACGGATGCGGCTGTTCTCTCTCGGTCGTCCAATCTCCACGGCGTTCTGTCGACCGATCATCCCTTCGAATATCTGGGTGGGCTTGCGCTCGCCGTTCGCCACCTTGATGGCAAGAGCCCCACGCTCTACATCTCCGATCTCCGCGACCGCGAGCCGCGTCTTACGACTGCCGCCCGCTTTCTCGCCGACGAGATGCGTAGCCGATACCTCAATCCCGCCTGGATCGAAGGCATGAAGGAAGAGGGCTATGCGGGCACGCTGGAAATGCTGAACGCGGTCAATAATCTTTGGGGCTGGCAGGTGAGCGCACCGGAGACGGTGCGGGCGGATCAGTGGCAGGCAGTGCATGACACCTATATCGCCGACACGCGCGGCCTCGAACTCAACGAATGGTTCGAGGCGCACAATGCCGCTGCCCAGGCCCAGCTCCTTGAGCGCCTCGTCGAGGCGATCCGGAAGGGGTATTGGGACGCCGAGGACGAGACGCGCCGCGAGATTGCCGAACGCTGGCAGGAACTGCAGCAACAGGAATTGCCGCAAGCAGCGGAAGCGACAAGGGCGTTCGTTGATGAGATGTCGGCCGGCTTCGGTATTGCGGCTTCCACGCCGCCAGATCCGGGCGCGACAAGCGGGGCTTCGGCGACCATGCCTGTCCAGGGACAGGTGATGGAGCCCGTGGCGCCGCCACAGGGATCGGAGCCGCAATTATGGCGCTTCTGGCTCTCTCTCGCAGCGCTTGCGATTTTCTTCCTTCTCGGCGCGGGGCGTCAGCTTCGTGCGGCACAATCTTCATGATCGGAGTTCTGTATGAGTGCCCTTGAAGGCAGTCTCTATGAGATTGCACAGATATTTCTCATTCCCGTTCTTCTGCTGATCCTCGCCTCGCTCGCCTACAGCTTCATGCTGCTGGGTGGCTTTGCCGTCGAGGTATGGCAGCGGCGCAGCCCGACCTTTCGCTCGTCCTTTTTTGCTCAGGCCATCAAGAGCGGCATGGCAAGCGACGATCTTGAACTGGACATCCTGAAGCGCCTTGAATGGCCAAGGGTCGTCTCGCGCAGCGCACCCATGCTGGGGCTTGTCGCAACCATGATCCCGATGGGGCCGGCGCTTCTCGCTCTGTCCGAGAACGACACGGCAAATGTCGGTCGCAATCTTGTGGTGGCGTTCTCCGCCGTCATTCTGGCGCTCATTTCGGCAAGCATCTGTTTCTTCGTCATGACGGTGCGCCGCCGCTGGATGCTTCAGGAGCTACGGCTTGTCGAGAAGGATAGGGGCGCGCGCCATGCGGTTTCTTGATCGCGAAGACGATGACGATCCGCTTCTCTCGATTGTGAATCTCGTCGACCTGTTCCTCGTTATCATTGGTGTGTTGATGGTGGTGATCGTCACCAATCCGCTCAATCCCTTTTCGAGCGAGAACGTGACTATTGTCGAAAATCCGGGCGAGGCCGATATGAGAATTGTGGTGAAGCGCGGCGAGGAGCTCACGCGCTATGAGTCCACCGGCGAGATCGGCGAAGGTGAGGGTACAAGGGCGGGTGTGACCTATCGCCTGCCGGACGGCCGCCTTGTCTATGTGCCGGAGGGTGCGGACACGGAATAGCGAATTTTCGTCCCCGCGCGAGCGTACCGGCTGGAGGCGTTTGAGCCTCTGCCGGTCGTCGGGCGGCCTGCACATCCACAGGTCGAAGAATGTCTTCCTCCGTCTTTGAGCCGGAGACAGACAGTGCAATATCCGACGCATCGGGCTCGTGAAATGCCCATATTTGCTCTCGCGCCACATCCTCCGGGCTGCCAACAGCGGCGGCGACTTGAGTGGAATTTCTGAAGCTCGTCGCAACACATGGCTGCGTTGATCTCTTTATTGGGATAGACATTGGCCGGGAACACCGAAGATTTTTCGTGAAAGCGAGATCAGGATGATGCTGGCCGGTGTCATCATTGCAGGAGGTAATGCCTCGCGGATGGACAATGCCGAGAAGCCGCTCGCGCTTCTTCGCGGCCGTCCCCTTGTCGACTATGTAGTCGAACGGACCCGTCCGCAGGTCAATGCGCTTGCCCTCAATGTGAAGGAAGAGGTGGGTGCCCTCTATCGCGATACGGCGGCAAAGGGGCTTCCGCTTCTCGTCGACAGGTTCGGCGGTGAAGTTGGACCGCTTGGTGGAGTGCTCGCCGGACTCGAATGGGCGACCGCATGCGGCAGCGACTGGCTCGCGACTTTTCCGGCCGATACGCCCTTTCTGCCTCATGACCTCGTCGCAAAGCTCGCGACGCTCGCGCACGCCGGCGCCCCGGCAGTCGCCACCACGGAAAACAGGGTGCAAGGCGTTTGCGCGCTGTGGCCCGTTGGCTGCCTTGCCGCGCTCGAAGATGGAATCGAGACGGGCCGCTACCGCAGTCTCTGGTGGACACTGGGCGAACTCCGCGCCGAGCGGTACCACTTCGAAGAGTCCGGTGCCTTCTTCAACGTGAACACGAAGGACCAGCTCGCTGAAGCGGAGATGATTGTACGGGAAACGGAAGGCCGCGGATGAACGTTATTGGTGTCGTGGGATGGAAGAATAGCGGCAAGTCGACATTCATCGTGAAGCTGGTGGAATTGCTCACGAGTTGCGGCCTTTCCGTATCTACGGTGAAGCATGCTCACCACGAATTCGATATCGATAGGCCGGGCAAGGACAGCTATCTGCACAGGGAATCGGGAGCACGTGAGGTGCTGGTCTCGTCCGGCAGGCGCTGGGCGCTGATGCATGAGTTGCGAGGGGCGGAGGAACCGCCGCTCGATGAACTTCTTGGACATCTGGCACCCGTTGACCTCGTGATTGTCGAAGGATTCAAGAACTATACCCATCCGAAGATCGAGATCCGGCGCGAGCAGCAGACGGCACCGGCGCTCGCGCCCGGCGATCCCGATATCGTGGCGCTTGCGGCCGATTACACACCGCCGGATACGACACTGCCGGTTTTGCCGCTGGGAGAGCCCCGGATCGCAGCCGGTTTTGTTGCGTCTCATTTCGGGTTTTCCCTGTAATCCCGCGCAACCCTCGCCTAGCCACTCTGGAATGAAAATTGCTATGTCACATTCGGTGCAGCCTGGTGGCGTGGGCGCCCGACGTCACTCAGCAATGGACGGCGGTACGTCAATTGAACAGTTCCAGACCTCTGAAGATTCTCATTATCGACAGCAACGACGAGCGGGCCGCCGTCGTCGAGGACGGACTGTCGGGTTATGGCGACGCGCAGATTCTGCGGATGGGACTGCTGACCGATCTCGTGCGGAAGATAGAGGAAATCCAGCCGGACGTAATCTTCGTCGATGTCGATTCTCCCGACCGCGATACGCTGGAAAACATGCGCAGCGTCTCTGACGTGATGCCCCGGCCGATCATCATGTTCGTGGAAGAAAGTGAGGCGTCGCTTGCGGAAGAGGCGCTTCGTGCGGGTGTCAGCGCCTATATCGTCGACGGCCTTAGTTCCAGGCGCGTGAAGCCGATTCTCGATGTTGCCATTCTGCGCTTCAAGGTCTTTCAGAAGATGCGGGAGGAGTTGGACAAGGCGAAATCCGATCTCGCGAGCCGCAAGATTGTGGAGCGCGCCAAGGGCCTTCTCATGGAGCAACGGAAGCTCTCCGAGGAGGAAGCCTACAAGCTCCTCCGCAACACGGCGATGAAGGATGGAAAATCGATTCTCGATATCGCCGACAACCTGATTTCGATATCGAGATTGCTCAAGGGCTAGGCAAAGACTGATCGCGCCGTAGTCATCTCGTTGAATTTTTGTGCAATGCAAACAAAAATTCCCCTTTAAAATCAAAACCCTATTGCGCTGCCGCAGCGCTTACGTATTCTCGATGACAGTTGAGCGCGCGGATCGATCCGCGGCGCTCTCCGCTCAGGGATCAACGGCGACCCTCCGCGGACATATCCGGGCCAATGGCGGCCCACCTCAGACAATGGCGTCTGTTTCGGCGAGTGATCGCTGGGCAGGCGCTTTTTTGTTTTCTGCGGCAGGACCGCGAGATGAAGGGTCGCTGGCAAATGGTTTTGAAGCGAATGGAGATTGGTCTTGGTGTTCTTGCCGCGATGATCGCGGCAGCGGGGCCTGCCCTCGCGGCGGAAGATTTCGGCGAGGCGTTGCTCGGCGGCAAGCCGATCATCGACCTGCGAATCCGTTATGAGCATGTCGAACAGGATGGCGTGGCGAACAACGCGGACGCTTATACGGGCCGTGCGCGTCTCGGCTACGCGACAGGCTCCTTTCACGGCTTCACGGTGCTTACGGACTTCGATCTCGTCGGTCATGCCGGATCGGAAGACTACAATGACACCATCAACGGACGCACGAGCTATCCCGTCGTCGCCGACCCTGACACGGCGGAACTGAACCGCCTGCAGATCGCGTATGACGGGCTGCCTGACACGATCGTAACGCTTGGCCGCCAGCGCATCATCCTCGGCAATGCGCGCTTCGTCGGCAATGTCGGCTGGCGGCAGAACGAGCAGACCTTCGATGCGCTTCGCGTCGTCAATTCGAGCATCGACGGGCTGACGCTCGGTTACACTTATCTCAACCGCGTGAACCGCGTCTTCGGCGAGGATAGTGTTGCGGGTCGCTTCCGCGGCGACTCGCATCTCGTCAACATCGATTACACGGGCGTCGGCGGTGTAACACTCGGCGGTTATGCCTATCTGCTCGATCTGAACGAGGCGCCGCAGTTTTCGACCGAGACCTATGGCGCGCGCCTCTCCGTGCCGCTCAAGCTCGCCGAGAAGACGAAGCTCGTGCTGACGGGCGAATATGCAAACCAGACGGACTACGAAGGCAACCCGGCTTCCGTTGATCTCGACTACATGCTCGCCGAAGCGGCGTTCTCGCATGACGCCTTCGGGTTCACCGTCGGTTACGAAGTGCTGGAGGGAGACGGGACGACCGGTTTTTCGACGGCGCTCGCCACGCTGCATGCCTTCAATGGCTGGGCAGATGTGTTTCTGACGACCCCAGCGGCGGGTCTCGAAGACCTTTATCTCGGCGCGACATACGCCCTGAACAACATTCCAGCCATCGAGAAACTCGTGCTTGGCGTGACATGGCATGACTTCTCGGCCGAGCGGGGCGGCGCCGGCTTCGGCGACGAACTCGACGCGGTCGCCAACTTCGTTCTCTCGAAGAATCTCTCGCTCAATCTGAAGTTTGCGAGCTTCAACGGCGGGAGCGGCTTCGCCA
>CXWF01018379.1_pt1 | contig 19744 bp, 18 predicted proteins | sample 468421 | NCBI WGS metagenome assembly CXWF01 (sample SAMEA2620812, study PRJEB7988) | marine metagenome | biome: marine biome (ENVO:00000447); feature: surface water layer (ENVO:00002042); material: "saline water (ENVO:00002010), including plankton (ENVO:xxxxxxxx)" | depth 5 m
TGATCGCCACTTCCGGCGCGCGCACCCCGTCGAGCCGCCAGCCTTCCGGGCGGCGTCGTGCCTCGACCACCACGTCGCCGACCGTGATGCGGGCCGCCTCCGGCCCCGCCATCTCGATCACCGGCGACAGCACCTCGCCCGCCCGTTCGAGCAGGATCGTGCGGCGCAACGGCGACCAGAGCGCGAACCCCGTCACCGTCTCGGGCGCGTCCAGCAGCCCCGCCCCGGCCAGTGCGGCGAGCGCCACGTCGGCGGGCGCAGGCCCGTCGTCCTGGGTCAGGGCCGACAGGTCGCGCTCGATCAGCCCGGTATCGACCTCCCCGGCCGCGAACCCCTCATGGGCACACAGCGCCGACAGGAACCCGAGGTTCGTCACGGTCCCGGCCACCTGCGTGCCCGCCAGCGCCCGACGCATCTTGCCCAGCGCGATCTCGCGGGTGGCCCCGTGGGTGACGAGCTTGGCAATCATCGGATCGTAGAAGGGGCTGATCTCGTCCCCCGTGCGCACCCCGGTCTCGGCCCGGCACTCCGGCGCGAAAGCCAGATGCGCGAGCCGCCCGGTGGCCGGCAGGAACCCCGCCGGCACGTCCTCGGCATAAAGCCGCGCCTCGAACGCATGACCCCGTAGCGGGATTTCGGTCTGCGACAGCGGCAAAGGCTCCCCCGCCGCCACGCGAAGCTGCCATTCGACAAGGTCGATGCCCGTGACTTCCTCGGTCACCGGATGCTCGACCTGCAACCGCGTGTTCATCTCCATGAACCAGAACCCGTCGGGGCGCAGCCCGTCGGAGCCGTCCACGATGAACTCCACCGTCCCGGCCCCCGCATATCCGATGGCCTCGGCGGCGCGCACGGAGGCCTCGCCCATCGCGGCGCGCATCTCTTCGGTCATCCCCGGCGCGGGCGCTTCCTCGATCACCTTCTGGTGGCGGCGCTGGAGCGAGCAGTCGCGCTCATACAGATGCACCGCCTCGCGCCCGTCGCCGAAGACCTGCACTTCGATATGGCGCGGCGCGGTCACGAATTTCTCGACCAGCACATCGGGGTTGCCGAAGGCTGTTTTGGCTTCCGACCGCGCCGAGGCGAGCGCATCGGAGAAGTCGCCCGCCCGCTCGACCAGCCGCATCCCCTTGCCGCCGCCCCCCGCAACCGCCTTGATGATGACTGGATAGCCGATCTTGCCGGCCTCTTCCGCGAGCAGGTCGTCGCCCTGCTCGGCCCCGTGGTAACCGGGCACGACCGGCACGCCCGCCTCGTCCATGAGCTTCTTCGCGGCGTCCTTCAGCCCCATCGCCCGGATCGCTTTTGCGGACGGGCCGATGAAGGTCAGCCCGGCAGCCTCGACCGCCTCCACGAACTCCGGGTTCTCGGAGAGAAAGCCGTATCCGGGATGGATCGCCTGCGCGCCGGTGGCCTGCGCCGCCGCGATGATCGCGTCCCCGCGCAGATAGCTTTCCGCCGGTTGCGGCCCGCCGATATGCACGGCCTCGTCGGCCATCTCGACATGGCGCGCGGTGCGGTCGGCATCGGAAAACACCGCCACCGTCGCGACACCCAGCTTGCGGCAGGTGTCGATCACGCGACAGGCGATTTCGCCGCGATTGGCAATCAGGATCTTGTGGAACATCAGCCCTCCTTGCGAGCGGTCGTGATGAACGCCCCGCTCAGATCGCGCCGCTCGACCGCGCCGAACCCGGCGGCCTCCAACGCGCCCGCGTAGTCCTGCCCCTCCGGCACCATGGATGTCGAGAACACCTCGCCCCCGATCACGATCAGACCGCCGGGACGCAGAAGCCGGTTCGCCTCGGCCAGCCCGGCGGATATGTCGTCGAGATGGTGGATCACGTTGATCATCATCACCACGTCGAAATCGCCATCCCCGAACCCGGTCGCCTCGCCGGGCGCCACGCGCAAGTCCGCGCCGGGGCACCGCTCGCGCGCGATCTCGACCATGCGCGGCGTGGGGTCGACGCCCGCCAGCCGCCCGGCCCGGTCGGCAAGCGCGGCCAGAGCCGAACCGTTCCCGCAGCCCAGGTCGATCACGTCGGCCCCGTCCGCGATGCCGGCCGCGTTCAGAACCTCGAAGATACTCGCGTCGCCGCCGTATTTGTCCGCGTATCTTTGCGCGGTGTCGTCGTCCCATGCAGTCATGTCAGGGTCTCCATTGCGCGCCGATGGGTTTCGGCGCTGTTCTCGGAAAAGCAGCACAGGGTGATCTGTGCGGGCGGGGCCTCCCACACGCTGACCTCCCGCACGGCAATGGTCGCGGCTTGATCGGCAGGGTAGCCGTAGACGCCCGTGGAAATGGCGGGGAACGCGATGCTCTCACACCCTGCCTCACGCGCCAGCCGCAGGCTCTCGCGATAACAGGCGGCGAGCAAGTCCGGCTCCCCCCGATCCCCGCCGTGCCAGACCGGCCCGACCGTGTGGATGACATGGCGCGCGGGCAGGTCATACCCCACGGTGATCCGCGCCTCGCCCGTCGGGCAACCGCCGATCGCCCGGCACTCCTCCAAAAGCCCCGGACCCGCGGCCCGATGAATGGCCCCGTCCACGCCGCCGCCACCCAGAAGCGACTCGTTCGCGGCGTTCACGATGGCGTCCACGTCGAGCGTGGTGATGTCGGCGGTGATGACCTCGACACTCATGCGCGGCCCCGGATCGTATGACAATCGTATGCACAGTGTGTGCACATGATGTGTACGCGCGGTGCATGGTCCATTTCGGGCCTCCTCACATCCGGAACACGCCGAAGCGCGTCTCTTCGATCGGGGCGTTCAGGGCGGCGAGAAGCGACAGGTAGAGCACCTGCCGGGTCTTGCGCGGGTCCACGATGCCGTCGTCCCAGAGCCGGGCGGAGGCGTAAAGCGGGTGGCTCTGACGCTCGAACATCTCGATCGTGGGGCGCTTGAATTCCGCCTCGTCCTCGTCCGACCAGCTTTCGCCCGCGCGCTCCAGCGCGTCGCGTTTGACCGTCGCCAGCACGCCCGCGGCCTGCTCGCCGCCCATGACGGAAATCCGGCTGTTGGGCCAGGACCACAGGAAGCGCGGCTGATAGGCACGGCCCGCCATGCCGTAGTTGCCCGCGCCGAAGGAACCGCCCACGAGCATCGTCACCTTGGGGACCGACGTGGTCGCCACCGCCGTGACCATCTTGGCCCCGTGACGCGCGATGCCCTCGTTCTCATACTTCCGGCCCACCATGAAGCCGGTGATGTTTTGCAGGAAAATCAGCGGGATACGGCGCTGCGAGCACAGCTCGACGAAATGCGCGCCCTTCTGCGCGGCCTCGGAAAACAGGACACCGTTGTTGGCGATGATCCCGACCGGGCAGCCCATGAGATGCGCGAACCCCGTGACCAGCGTCTCGCCAAAGCGCGGCTTGAACTCGTCAAATCGCGACCCGTCCACCACCCGCGCGATCACCTCGCGGATGTCATAGGGCGTGCGCAGGTCGCCGGGCACGACGCCGAGGATTTCCTCGGGGTCATAGGCCGGGTCTTCGACCGACTGCCACTGGACTGTCGCGGGCTTGGTCCGGTTCAGGCTCTCCACCGCCCGCCGGGCGAGCGCAAGCGCATGGGCGTCGTCCTCGGCAAGGTAATCGGCCACCCCGGACAGGCGCGTGTGCACGTCGCCGCCGCCCAGATCCTCGGCTGTCACCACCTCACCGGTCGCGGCCTTAACCAAAGGTGGACCGGCAAGGAATATGGTGCCCTGATCCTTCACGATGATCGTCACGTCGCTCATCGCCGGAACATAGGCCCCGCCCGCCGTGCAGGAGCCCATGACCACCGCGATCTGCGGGATGCCCCGGGCCGACATCTGTGCCTGGTTGTAGAAGATGCGCCCGAAATGGTCGCGGTCCGGGAACACCTCGTCCTGGTTGGGCAGGTTCGCGCCCCCGCTGTCGACAAGGTAGAGGCACGGCAGGTTGCATTCCTGCGCGATCTCCTGCGCGCGCAGGTGCTTCTTGACCGTCATCGGGTAATAGGTGCCGCCTTTCACGGTGGCGTCGTTGGCGATGACCATGACCTCCTGCCCGTGCACGCGACCGACCCCCGCGATCACGCCAGCCGCCGGCGCGGCGCCATCGTAGAGCCCATGCGCCGCCGTCGCGCCGACTTCGAGGAAGGGCGACCCGGCGTCCAGGAGGTTCGCCACCCGTTCACGCGGGAGCATCTTGCCCCGTGACAGGTGCCGTTCACGCGCCTTCGCGCCGCCCCCTGCCGCCGCCTGCCCGGCGGCCTCGGCCACTGTTCCCAGCATTTCAAGATGCGCGGACCGGTTGGCCTGAAAGCTCTCCGACCCGGTCATCGCCTGCGATTGCAGCTTCATGTAGTGTCCTCCGGTGCGGCGCATCCGCCGCGTGTTCTGATAAACTGTTGCTCGCTCGACGGCCTGCGCATCACGGCCCCTTCGGGCGCGACCGGGGCCGTACGGGCGGGGGCCGGTCGACCCAGCCCGACTCCACACCCGAAGGCGCGGCTCCAAGGTAGCGGGCGATCTGCCAGGCCAGCACGGCGATGCGCAGCCGGGCGTTGGCCTCGTTCGCGCCGCACCACGCGCCCATGAGCTCGGTCGTTCCCGCGCAATCCGGGCCGGCGGACGTGCCCTCCGCCAATGCGCGGGTCTGCGCATAGAGCGCACGCGGCCAGTCTTCGCCGCCCTCGTCGAGCGTGCCGGGATCGGGCAGGTCGCCGAGGATCCGCGCGGTCATCGCGTCCTGCTCGGCGGCGAGGTCTTTCTGACACGGGATCGTGTCGCCGCTCCGGTCGCACAGCACGATCCCGCCGCCCCCGCAGGTATAGACGTCGCCCGAGGACCACAGCCCGCCCACCACGTCGTCGATGGGCAGGTGCCCGTTCACAATCAGGCTCTGCTCGTAGCGGTCGATCAGGATGTCCATGCAGGTCTGGAACGTCGGTATGGCCTCCTGCGCCCGCGCGGGCGCGAACGGCAGGATCAGGGCGAGGGTTACGGCCGCGCGGATCATCCGTCCCGTCCCCCGTCCCGGCGGGCGACGAGGCCACCATAGGCGTCGGTCACATAATCAACCCGCGCCGCGCCCGTGCCGCATGTGATGACGTACCCGTCCCCTTGCGGTCGCCCCGCGCAATGAAGGTCCGCGCGCCCGGTCTCCTCGGCATACACAGCCGCCCAGTGCGCGACGATGCCCGACGGGTCCGGCGGCCCCATCCGGGCCACGCGGTAGCCCAGCATGGCCGACAGCCCGCACAAGACGAGCACGGTCGCGATATGGCCCTTGCGGATCAATGGAACTCCATCTCGACCCGGAGCGACAGCGCGCGCTCGCCGGTCATCTGCATCAGACAGGCGGCCGAAGCCGGGCCGCCCCCGGCGCCGCCGCCCCATTTCGATCGCTCGAAGGCGCAGTTGGCGTCACGCCAAGGAATCCACGCCCGCTGCGCGTCGCGCAGAGCGTCGGCGGTGCTGACCGGCATCTCGTTGACCTCGTCGTCATTTGCCAGCCGCGCCCGCAACGGACCGTAAAGCGCGTTCAGCTCCGCATCCCAATCCTCGTATTCCGCCCAGACGCAGGCCCCCTGCCCGACCGTGGAATAGCCCCCGGGCGTGTCCTCCATACAGCGGTTGGCAGCGGTGCCGATGCACTGGACCTTTTCATACCAGTCGTCGGTCGCCGCCACGCAATCGCGCGAATGGGCGAAGTCGTAGATAAGATCCTGCGCGGCGGCAGGGCTCGCGATCAGCAGGGCAGCGGCGATGATCCAACGTCTCATGGGGCGGTCCTCAGGCTCGGTAGTCCGGGTTTTCGTAATCGAAGCGGCACCCGGCGGACCACGCGCTGCGGTCATTGCCGTGGTTCGGCAGACCGCCGGCCCGGTGCAGCAGATCGGCCATGTGCATCAGGTTCCAAGTCATGATCGTGGTGTTGCGCCGGGTGAAATCGTTGTCATACCCGGCAGGCGCGCCGTCCACGTCGTCGCCGTAGGACGGCCCCGGCCCCGCCTCGCCGATCCAGCCACAATCGGCCTGCGGCGGGATCGTGTAGCCCAGATGATTGAGCGCGAAGCCCAGCGTCATGGCCGTGTGCTTGATCCCGTCCTCGTTGCCGGTGATGACGCAGCCGCCGACCTTGCCGTAATAGACCGACTGCCCCTTGTCGTTCAGTTCGCCCGACATGGCATAGAGCCGCTCGATCAGCACCCGGCAGACCGAGCTTTCCTCGCCCAGCCAGAGCGGCGTGCCGATGACGAGGATCTGCGCGGCCTGCACCCGCTCCCAGATCGCAGGCCAGTCGTCCCGCTCCCAGCCATGATCGCGCATGTCCGGGTAAACACCCGGCGGCACGTCATGGTCGAGCAGGTGAAGGTGGTCCACCGTGACGCCCTGCTTCTCCATCATCAGCGCCGAGACGTTCAGAAGCTTCTGCGTATGGCTGTCCGTTGCCTGCCGCTTCAATGAGGTGTTCACGAAAAGCGCCCGCAACCCTGAATAATCATGCGGGCTGTTCGCGCCGATCGCGTCCTGTTCGTCGCTCAAGGTCATGGCATCTCCTCCCAGAGTCGCACCCAGCCTAGCGCATCTTCGACATCAGTTCGCGCCCAACGAGCATCCGCCGGATCTCGGATGTGCCCGCCCCGATCTCCATCAGCTTGGCGTCGCGGAAAATCCGGCTCACCGGTGTTTCGTTCATGAACCCCATGCCGCCCATCGCCTGCACCGCCTGATGGGCCACCGTCATCGCCTCTTCCGAGGCATAGAGCACGCAAGCCGCCGCATCCTGCCGCGTGACCTCGCCCCGGTCACAGGCCTTCGCGACCTCGTAGACATAGGCGCGCGCCGAGTTCATCTTGGTGTACATATCGGCGATCTTCCCCTGCATAAGCTGGAAATCCCCGATCGCCTGGCCGAACTGCTTTCGTTCGACCATGTAGGGCATCACCTCGTCCAGACAGGCCGCCATGATGCCGGTGCCGATGCCCGAAAGCACCACGCGCTCGTAATCCAGCCCGGACATGAGCACCCTGGCCCCCTTGCCCTCTTCGCCGAGGATATTCTCGAACGGCACCTCGACATCCTCGAAGAAAAGCTGCGCCGTGTTTGACCCGCGCATCCCGAGCTTGTCGAAATGCGGGGAAGTGGAGAACCCCTTCATGTCCTTCTCGACGATGAAGGCGGTGATCCCCTTGGACCCTGCCTCCGCGTCGGTCTTGGCATAAACGACCAGCGTGTCGGCCTCCGGCCCGTTGGTGATCCAGAACTTGGAGCCGTTGAGCGTGAAATACCCGTTCTTCTTCTCGGCGCGCAGTTGCATCGAGACGACGTCGGACCCGGCACCGGGCTCCGACATGGCCAGGGCCCCCACATGCGCGCCCGAGATAAGCCCCGGCAGGTACTGCTGCTTCTGCGTCTCGGTGCCGTTGAGCTTGATCTGGTTTACACAAAGGTTGGAATGCGCGCCGTAGGACAGCGAGACACTGGCCGACGCCCGCGCGACCTCCTCTACCGCGACGGTATGAGCAAGATAGCCCATGCCGGACCCGCCATATTCCTCGGACACCGTGATACCAAGCAGGCCAAGCTCGCCCATCTCTTTCCAAAGATGCGAGGGGAAGTCGTTGGTCTTGTCGATTTCGGCCGCCAGCGGCTTGATCCGCTCCTGCGCGAACCGGTGCACCATGTCGCGAAGCTGCGCGATATCCTCGCCCAGATCGAAGTTCATCGACGCCATGAACATGGCTGACCTCCCATTTATTGAACGCTTGTTCATTTCTAGACACGAGAGCCGAGTCGGGTCAAGCGGTCGCGCTTTTGATGTTTCGCCGCCCGGCTGCGCCGGGCGCCGACCCATGCGAGAGGGCGCTGCCCTCTCGCGCTCTCCCGGGATATTTTGGACCGGAAAGGAAATGTTAAGGTCAATGCGCCATGGTTGGCGCACGGTACAGGCTGGGAAGCCGATGGCCGTGACCGGAAAGCCCCCGGGGCGACCCGGGGGTGGACCCGCCCCTCTTTCCGGTCCGAAATATCCCGGGAGGTCTGGAGGGCTGGCCCTCCAGAGCCGGCGTCAGCCGGCTTGATGGACCGGAGACACCTCGGCCCGGATGATCCGCGCGATCTGGGCGCAGTCCTCGAGCGAGAATGTGAGCGGCAGGCGCAGGTCGAGGATACCGCGCAGCACCCGGTCGGATGCCGGCATCGGCTCGGACGGGGCATAGTGCCAACTGTCATAGCGCGAGGTGAAGCCCACGGGCTCTGCCGCACCGAACCATTTGAGTTCCACGCCCTTGTCCGCGCACCGCGTGACCACCTCGGTCACCGCCGCACCGGACCAGTCGAGCAGCAGAAACTGGAAGGACGACATGACGTAGTCCTCGGCCTCGGGCCGGTCCACGATCGTCAGGCCGGGCGTGTTACGAAGCCCGTCTTCCACCACGCGGTAGCGCTCGTTCCAACGTGCGCATTGCGCGTCGAGATCGGCCAGTTGCGGGCGCAGGATCGCCGCGCGCAGGTTGTCCATCCGGCCCGACACGTTCGGCGTGTCGTATTTCACCCGCTCGAACACCTCCGGTCCCGGTGCGGCGAGGTGGCGGCCGTAGAGCATGTAGCTCCCCGACAGCATGACGGCGCGCGCCATGATCTCGTCGTCGTCGGTGACGAGCAGCCCGCCCTCGCCCGAGTTCATGTGCTTGTAGGTCTGGGTCGAGTAGCAGCCGACATGGCCCGAGCGGCCGGAGAGCACGCCGTTCCAGCGCGCCCCCATCGTGTGCGCGCAATCCTCGATCACCGTCAGACCCTTTTCCCCAGCCAGTGCCATGAGAGCGTCCATGTCCGCCAGGTGCCCGCGCATGTGGCTGAGCATCAGCACATCCGATCCCTCCGCCTTGGCGGCGAGGTCGTCGAGGTCGATCACAAGCCCTTCTGTCACGCCCACGAACACCGGCACGGCCCCGACCGACGCGATGGCACCGGGCACCGGGGCCAGCGTGAAGGCATTGGTCAGCACCCGGTCGCCGGGCTTCACTCCGACCGCCCGCAGCGCAGTGGCCAAAGCGTAGCCGCCCGACGCGACGGCGAGGCAGTATTTCGCCCCGCACCAGTCCGCGAATTCGCGCTCCAGAAGCGCGACCTCGCTCTCCTCCCCCGGCGCGGTGTTGTAGCGGTGCAGGCGGCCCGAACGCATGACCGCCACGGCGGCCTCGATCGCCGTCTCGGGGATCGGTTCCTGCTGGGTGAAGTTGCCCTTGAAGGTCTCGCTCATGGCGCGACATTGCGCCGGGCGCCCGACCCCGTCAACCGATGAGCCGGGCCACCTCGGCGTCCAGGTCGTCGTAGCTGTTCAAAAGCCCCTCGGGCTCCAGCGCGGCGACACCGGTGCCCTCAGGCCCGAAGGTGATGAGGAGCGAGGGCACCCCCGCCGCCCGCGCGGTTTCGCGGTCCGTCACGGTATCGCCCACCAGCAGCGACCGCGCGAGATCGCCCCCGGCCCGCTCCACCGCCGCGACAAAGGGTGCCGGGTCCGGCTTGCGCACCGGCAGGGTGTCCGCGCCGATGAGCGACGCGAAGAGGCCACGCACCCCCAGCCGACCAAGCAGGGTCTCGGCCAGCCCCTCGGGCTTGTTGGTGCAGACCCCGACCGCATAGCCCGCGTCCCGCAGCCGTTCCACCGCCGCGACCGCGCCGGGATACATGACCGTGTGGGTGTCGATATTCTCACCGTACCACTCCAGCAGGTAAGGATACTCGCGGTCCACACCCTCAAGCCCCTGCCCCAGCCGCTCGAACCCGAGCGTCAGCATCGCCCGCCCGCCGCGAAACGCCGTCGCCCCATCCGCCACCGGGTCGAGAACGTCGCCGTGGCCCAGGCGCGAGAAACAGGCGTTGGCCGCGCAGATGAGATCGCGCGAGGTGTCGGCCAACGTTCCGTCCAGATCGAAGATCACCGTTTTCATGCCAAACCCCCGGGACTTCCCGCCATGACCATTGCGTGTTACGCGGCGAGCGTTAAAACGAGTGCGCGGACAAGAAAAGAGCAGATCATGGCGACGGCCCTCATCATTCTCGCGGCGGGACAGGGCAAACGGATGAATTCCGACCTCCCGAAAGTGCTTCACGAACTGGGGGGCACGCCACTTTTTGCCCATGCGCTCGCCGCCGGGTCGGCCCTTGCCCCGGACCGGGTCGTGCTGGTCGCCGGCAACGGGGCCGAAGCCGTGACCAAGGCCGCGACCGACCGCGACGACGAGATCGAGGTGGTGTTGCAGGAAGAGCGTCTGGGCACCGGCCACGCGGTCGATCAGGCGCGCACGGCGCTTGGCGGTTTCACCGGCGATGCCATCGTGCTTTACGGCGACACGCCCTTCATCCGGCCCGAAACGCTCGAGGCGATGATGGAGGCGCGGGCCTCCGGCGCCGACGTCGTGATCCTCGGGTTCGAAGCAGCCGATCCCAAGCGGTACGGCCGCCTCGTCATGGACGGCAAGGAGCTCTTGCGCATCGTCGAATTCAACGACGCGAGCGACGAGGAACGCGCCATCACCCTGTGCAATTCGGGCGTGGTCGCCGCCGACAGCGCGACGCTTTTCGAGCTGATCGACGGGCTGTCCAACGAGAATGCGGCGGGGGAATACTACCTCACCGATATCGTCGAAGTCGCGCGCGCCAAGGGCCTGCGCGCCGAGGCCGTGACCTGTGACGAGGCCGAGACGCTGGGCATCAACACCCGCGCCGAGCTTGCCGCCGCCGAGGCCCAGTTGCAGGACATGAAGCGGGCCGAGGCGTTGGAGAACGGCGTCACGCTGGTCGCGCCCGAAACCGTGTTCTTCTGCGCCGATACCGTCATCGGGCGCGATGCGGTGGTGGAGCCCAACGTGGTCTTCGGCCCGGACGTCACAGTCGAAAGCAACGCGCGCATCCGGGCCTTCAGCCATCTTGAGGGCTGTCATGTCAGCGCGGGGGCCGTCGTCGGCCCCTATGCCCGCCTGCGCCCCGGTGCGGAACTGGCCGAGCGCGCCAAGGTGGGCAATTTCGTCGAGATCAAGAACGCCCAGATCGCCGAAGGGGCCAAGGTCAATCATCTGTCCTACATCGGCGACGCGAGCGTGGGCGAAGGCGCAAACATCGGCGCGGGCACGATCACCTGCAACTACGACGGGGTGTTCAAGCACCGCACCGAGATCGGGGCGCGCGCCTTCATCGGGTCGGACACGATGCTCGTCGCGCCCGTGCGCGTGGGGGCCGATGCCATGACCGCCACCGGCACCGTCGTCACCCGCGATATAGCGGACGGGGCGATGGGTGTGGGCCGCGCCCGCATGGAGGTGAAGCCCGGCTTCGCCGTCAAACTTTTCGACAAGCTCCGCGCCAAAAAGGCCCGGCAGAAAGGCAAGTAGCAGCATGTGTGGGATCATTGGCGTCCTGGGCGACCACGAAGTCGCGCCGATCATCGTCGAGGCGCTGGGTCGGCTGGAATACCGCGGCTATGACAGCGCGGGCATCGCCACCGTGAACGCCGCGGGCACGCTGGACCGCCGCCGCGCGGTCGGCAAGCTGGTGAACCTGTCGGACCTGCTGGTTCACGACCCCCTGCCCGGCAAGGCGGGCATCGGTCATACCCGCTGGGCGACCCACGGCGGCGTCACCACGCCCAACGCCCACCCGCACCAGTCGGGTCGCGTCGCGCTCGTCCACAACGGGATCATCGAGAACTTCGCCGCACTGCGCGCGGAACTGACCGAGGCGGGCTGCACGCTTGAGAGCGAGACGGACACCGAAACGGTCGCGGCGCTCACGGACATGTTCCTGGAACAGGGCCTCAGCCCGCGGGACGCGGTGCAGAAGGTGCTCACGCGGATCGAAGGGGCCTATTCGCTCCTGTTCCTGTTCGCGGGCGAAGACGACCTGATGATCGCGGCCCGCAAGAACTCCCCGCTGGCTATCGGTCACGGGGATGGCGAGATGTATGTCGGCTCAGACGCCATCGCGCTGAGCAACCTCACAGACCGGCTGACTTATCTGCACGAAGGCGACTGGGCGGTGATCACCCGTGCGGGGGCCGAGATCTTCGACGCCGCCGGGCGTCCGGCCAACCGCGAGATCCGGCAGGTCCGCATGGATGCGATGCGGATCGAGAAGCTGGGCTACAAACACTTCATGATGAAGGAAATCGCCGAGCAGCCCAGCGTGGTGGACCGCGTGCTCGACGCCTACCTTGCCGAAGACGGGATCACGATGGACCTGCCCGGCGTGGACTTCACGCAGGTCAGCCGTGTCTCCATCGTCGCCTGTGGTACGGCCTATTACGCGGGCCTCGTCGCGAAATACTGGTTCGAACACTACGCCCGTCTGCCCGTTGACATCGACGTGGCGAGCGAGTTCCGCTACCGCGAGCCGCCCTTTCCGACCGGCACCCTGTCGGTCTTCGTGAGCCAGTCGGGCGAAACCGCCGACACGCTGGCCGCGCTGCGCTACTCCGAGGGCAAGGCCGCCAAGATCGTGAGCCTCGTCAACAGCCCCGAAAGCTCCATCGCCCGCGAAAGCGACGTGGCGCTGCCGATCCATGCCGGGGTCGAGGTGTCTGTCGCCTCCACCAAGGCGTTCACAGCCATGCTGGCCACCTTCGCCGTCATGGTGCTCAAGGCCGGGGTCGAGCGGGGCGAGATCGACGCCGAGGCGCTCGCGGGCCACTTGGCCGATCTGCGCAAACTGCCGGGGCTCATGAGCCACGCGATCTCCATCGAGGGCGAGTTGGACAAGGCCGCGCGCAAGGTGGCGCAGTCGCGTGACGTGTTGTTCCTGGGCCGCGGCCAGATGTTTCCACTCGCCCTTGAGGGCGCCCTAAAACTCAAGGAAATCAGCTACCTGCATGCCGAAGGTTATGCATCGGGCGAACTCAAACACGGCCCCATCGCGCTGGTGGACAAGGAAACGCCCACGGTCGTCCTCGCCCCCCATGACGGGCTGTTCGAGAAGACCGTCTCGAACATGCAGGAGGTCATGGCGCGCGGTGGCCGGGTGCTCCTCATCGCCGATGCGCGCGCCATCGCCAAGTCCGGCGGCAACGTCTGGCGCACGATCACGATGCCTGATGCGCCGGAGCTGATCCAGCCGATGCTCTACGCCGTGCCGGCGCAACTCCTCGCCTACCACGCCGCCATCGCAAAGGGGACGGACGTGGACCAGCCCCGCAACCTTGCCAAATCCGTGACGGTGGAGTGAACCATGGCCAAGCAGTTCGACACCATCGCAGCCCCGCACAAGGCCTTCATCGAGGACCAGCACCTGTTCTTCGTGGGCTCCGCCGCGCGTGAAGGGCGCGTCAACGTCTCGCCCAAGGGTATGGACAGCTTGCGCGTCATGGGGCCGAACCGGATCGTCTGGCTCAACCTCACAGGATCGGGCAACGAAACCGCCGGGCATCTGCGTGACGTGAACCGCATGACGCTGATGTGGTGCAGCTTCACCACCCGGCCCCTCATTCTGCGCTGCTACGGCACCGCCCGCACCGTGCATCCGCGCGACGCGGACTTTGCGGAGCTTGCGGGCCTCTTCGGCACGCCCACCGGCGCGCGGCAGGTCTATGACATGACGGTGGACCTCGTGCAGACCTCCTGCGGCTACGCGGTCCCCTTCTTCGACGAGCACCGCGAGCGCGATACGCTGGTGACGTGGGCCGAGGACAAGGGCGACGACGGCATCGTGGCCTACTGGGAGGAAAAGAACCTCAAGACCATCGACGGGGCCGATACCGGGATCTTCGAATGACCCCCGAAGCCGCCCTCGACGTGCTGCGCGCGCGTATCGAGCCGGGGCGCGCCGAGGGGGCGGCAGCCTATCACAAGGTGGAGCGCGAATACCTCGGCGTGCCGAACCCCGCGATCAACGACATCACGAAAGACTGGCGGCAATCGCACACCGTCGACGAGCGGGTCGCACTGGCCGACGCGCTCTGGCGCACCGACATCTACGAGGCGCGTCTGGCGGCGGCGAAACTGCTTACGCAGGCCCGGATCAAGGGCGACGAGGACGCATGGCGGCTCATCGCGTCCTGGGTGCCGGATTTCGACAGCTGGGCCATTGCCGACCACGCCTGCATGGCGGGGCAGAAGCGGCTGGTGGCCGACCCCGCGCGGGTGGATGAGGTCGAAGGCTGGACCACATCGGACCATATGTGGACCCGGCGCGCCGCGCTCGTCATCACCCTGCCCTGGACCAAGCAGAACAACCCCAAGCCCGCAGACCTCGCGATCCGCGAGCGTGTGCTGGGCTGGGCGGCCGGATATGTCGACGACCGCGAATGGTTCATCCAGAAAGCTGTGGCGTGGTGGCTGCGCGACCTGTCCAAGCACGACCCCGAGCGCACCCGCGCCTTCCTCGCCACCCACGGCGATCGGATGAAGCCCTTCGCGCGCAAGGAAGCCGGGAAATACCTCGCCTGACTGTTGTGGACGCAACGGCAACGGCATAACGTCGCGCCAAACCACAGTTGGAGGATTTCATGGCAGACCTGACACCCCCGTTCCGCGCCGATCACGTCGGTTCGCTCCTGCGCCCCAAGGCGATCCAGGAGGCCCGGAAAAAGCATTTCGAGGACGGCGCCCTCTCCGCCGAGGAGCTCAAGGCCGTCGAGGACGCCGAGATCCCGGCGCTCATCAAGATGCAGGAAGACGTGGGGCTCAAGGCCGTGACCGACGGCGAGGCGCGCCGCTCCTTCTGGCACTACGACTTCATGGGGATGCTGACCGGCCTCGACCTCGACGAACGTGACGAGGGCGTGCAGTTCGCCGGCGTCAAGCTGCGCCCGATCTTCCCGACGATCACGCAGAAGCTCGACTTCCCCGACGACCACCCGATGCTCGACCATTTCAAATTCGTGGCAGCCAATACCAAGGTCGTGCCCAAGATCTCGATCCCCGGCCCGTCCTGCTGCCACTTCCGCACGGCGCCCGAGGATATCCACCCGGCGGAATACAAGGACCCCGAGGCGCTCTTCGCCGACATCGCGGCGACCTACAAGAAAGCGGTCGCGAAGTTCTATGAGGCCGGGTGCCGCTATCTTCAGATGGACGACATCTTCTTCGCCTACCTGTGCGACCCGAAGCATCGTGAGGAGAAGAAGGCCAACGGGCAGGACCCCGACTGGCTCATCCAGAAATACAGCTGGATGATGCGCGAGGCGATCAAGGACCGGCCCGCCGACATGACCATCGGGATGCACATGTGCCGCGGTAACTTCCGCTCGACCCACGCCGCCGAGGGCGCCTATGACCTCGCCGCCGAGGCGATCTTCGACACGGGCGTCGACATCTTCTTCATGGAGTATGACACCGACCGCGCGGGCGGGCTGGAGCCGTTGAAACTGCTGCCCAAAGGCAAGCAGCGCATCCTGCCGGGCTTCGTGACGACCAAGACGCCGGAGCTGGAAGAGATCGACTGGCTCAAGTCCAAGTTCGACGAGGCCTCCAAATACGTCGACATCGACCAGCTGGGCATCGCGCCGCAATGCGGCTTTGCCTCGACCGAGGAAGGCAACGCGGTGACCGAGGACGACCAGCGCAAGAAACTGGAGCTCATCGTGCGCTGCGCCGAGGAGATCTGGGGCGGCGTCTGACGGCACCTGACGGCAAAAGGAAAGGGCGCCCCGGTGGCGCCCTTTTTCTTTGGGGCCCCTCCGACCGCGCCGCCCGAAAGCCTAGCGGTCGACCAGCCGTTTTCGCACCGACCGCGCTGCACGCCAGACGATCAGCACCACCGGGATCACCAGCGCCGCCGTCCACCACACCTTGTCCACATGCAGCGCCTTGGCCACAGGCGCCGTCAGGTAGCCCAGAAGGCTCACGGCGTAATAGCTGATCGCCACCACCGACAACCCCTCGACCGTTTCCTGAAGCCGCAGTTGCAGGTCCGCGCGCCGGTCCATGCTCTCGAGCAGCGACTGGTTCTGGGCGGACCGCTCCACATCCACCTTGGTGCGCAGCAGGTCGCCCGCGCGGATCGCCCGTTCAGCCATGTCGGCCAGCTGCCGCTCCACCGCCTTCACTGTCCGCATCGCGGGGTCGTAGCGGCGCGTCATGAACTCGCGCAGCGTCTGGCGCCCGTCCCAACGTTCTTCGCGCAGAACCTCGATCCGCTGGTTCACGATGGCCTCATAGGCCCCCGTCGCCCCGAACCGGAACGTCGTCTCGGCGTTCAGCTTTTCAAGCTCCGCCGAAATCGTCAGAAGCTCCTGAAGCCGCGCCTCGGACGCGCCCGTTTCGTCGCCCAGCCCCGAGACGAGGCCCGACAGTTCGTCCCCGATCTCGCCCAGCCGCCCCTGGATGGACCGCGCCCGGGTCAGGCCGAGCATCGACATCTGCTTATATGTCTCGATCTCGCAGAACCGCTGCACGATCCGCCCGATCCGGCGCGGTGAGCACCCGTCGGCAGCGAACAGCGCGAACCGGGCGTGCCCCCCCTCGTCGATGCGGAAATCCCCCGCCACGATCCCGTCGCGGTCGAGCACATAGGACGCCGCCACGCTCTCGGGCACGAACCACGACGCGATCTTGTCGCGCAGGTCGGGCGTGTCGGGCATCGGCTCCACCCGGATCAGCGCCGAGGTCATGCGCGCCCCCGGCGCCTCGGCCAGCCAGTCCTCGGGGAAGACGTCGAACATCTTGGGGTCGAAGGGCCGGTCGGAATTTCCGGTGCCGAAAATCGTGTAGGTCACGAACTCGGTATGGCTTTCCCACTTCAGCCGGTATTTTCCGAGATCCCCGAAGTAATGGTTCGAACCCGGCTTGGGATGCGCGGTGCCGTGCCGGTCGAGCAGCGCGGTCAGATGCGCGACATCGGCCCGCCGGTCGCGCGCGGCGGCATCTTCCGGCTGCTTGATGGCCAAGTAGACGGCGAAACACGGCGCTTCCAGCGAAGGGAAGGGCCGTGCATGCAATTCGTTCGCCAACGCATAGCGCTGCGGATGATCCTGGATGGTGGCCATGTCCCGACCCTGTTCCTCGCGTTTCGTGACGAACACGTTACGCGAGGGAACCGGGTCAGAACAGTGGTGGATTGTCGCGCGGTCGCGGTCAGAGAACGACCACGTCCAGCGGCGGGAAGCCGTTGAAACCGACCGACGAGTAGGACGAGGTATAGGCACCCGCATTGCGGATGATCGCCCGGTCGCCGGATTTCAGCGCCAGCGGCAGCATGATCGGGCGTTTCTCGTACAGCACGTCGGCGGAGTCGCAGGACGGGCCGGCCAGGATGCAGGGGCCCATCTCGCCCCCGTCACGCGGGGTCGCGATCTGGTAGCGGATCGCTTCGCCCTCGGTCTCGGCAAGGCCCGAGAACCGGCCGATGTCGAGATAGACCCAGCGGTGCATGTCGTCGTCGGATTTCTTGGACACAAGCAGCACTTCCGCGATGATCGCGCCGCATTCGGCCACAAGACCCCGGCCCGGCTCGGCCATCACGCGCGGCACGTCGCCGAAACGCGCGGTGACAAGCTCCATGACGCGGGCGGCATAGGTCGCGGGCGCGTCGATGGCTTCGCCGTAGAAGGCCGGAAACCCGCCGCCGATGTTGAGCAGGTCGAGGTCATAACCTTCGGCCACCGCGCGGTGCCAGATCTCGGCCACGGCGTCGAGCACGCCGGTCCACATCTCGGCGCGTTTGGTTTGCGAGCCGACGTGGAACGACAGGCCGACGGGCTTGAGGCCAAGCTCCACCGCATAGGCCATGAGATCGATGGCCTTCTCGCCCCGGCAGCCGAACTTGCGGCTGAGCGGCCAGTCGGCCTGCGAGTTCTCCACGATCATGCGGATATAGACTTCCGCGCCCGGCGCGTGCTCCGCGATCTTCTCCAGCTCTTCTTCGGCGTCAGCGGCGAAAAGGGTCACGCCCGCGTGCCAGGCGAAGGCGATGTCGCCCACCTTCTTCACGGTGTTGCCGAACGAGATGTCCGCCGGGTCCGCCCCCTGCGACAGGCACAGTTCGATCTCGGCGCGCGAGGCGGCGTCGAAATGCGAGCCGATGTTGACGAGGCGCTCGATGATCTCGCGGGTCGGGTTCGCCTTTACCGCGTAGTGGATGTTGGCACGGCCGAGGCCCTGCGCGAGCTGGTGGAACTGGTACTCCACACGGTCCACGTCGAGGACGAGCGTCGGACGGTCCACGGACATCGACTGAACAGCGGTTTCGAGACGGGTGATCGGGGCGAAATCGCCCTGTGCAACGTAGGTCATGTCTATCTCCAATAGACAGGGGTGTAGTACCCCAAGGTTCCAAGGGAGACGTTACCGTCGCTGCATAAACGCGTGCCGATCCATCCTCGCGGGTCTCCCCGATCATATGGTCTGCCGGTCGTGGCCAGAGGCGCGTGCGTTGGCGTCTTGAAAATCGCATGTGGGGCAGAACATGAGTCGTTGCAAGAGTTTTTGAATCCGTGCGTGAAGTTTTTGCCGAAGCCGCTTATGGGGAACACATGGCCCGGCTTATTCTGTTCAACAAACCCTTCGACGTGCTGTCGCAATTCACCGACACCAAGTCGCCCACGCCACGCCGCACGCTGTCGGATTTCATCGACGTGCCGGGGGTCTATCCGGCCGGTCGGCTGGACCGCGACAGCGAGGGGCTTTTGCTTCTCACCGATGACGGACGGCTTCAGGCCCGCATCTCAAGCCCCAGATCGCGGACCCCGAAAACCTACCTCGTGCAGGTGGAGGGCGCGCCGGACGAGGCCGATCTCGAACCGCTGCGCCGGGGGCTCGACCTCAAGGACGGGCGCACCCGCCCTGCCCTCGCACGTCTGATCGACCCGCCGACGTTGTGGGAGCGTGACCCGCCGGTCCGGTTTCGCAAGTCGGTTCCCGACCGCTGGATCGAAGTCACGATCACCGAGGGCCGCAATCGTCAGGTGCGGCGCATGACCGCCGCGATCGGCTTTCCCACCCTGCGCCTCGTGCGCTGGCAGGTGGGCGACTGGGCGCTCGACGCAATCGCCCCCGGCACCTGGCAGGACGCCCGATAAGGGCGCGTCCGGGCCCCGGACAGCCTTTCGGACAGGTTTTCCCGACCAATTCTGACGCATTCGCCTAAAACCGTGTCGATTAAGGCGGGCTCGCCCTTTTTGTGTCGGACCGTCGCGAAAATGCCCCCACTCGGACCCGAGTTCATCGACTTGCGGACGAAAAGGATGGGTATTCCTTACCGTATCAACGCTGGTCTGCTCCGGCGTCTACGCAAAAAAAATGGTACTGAAATGCTGCTGACTGCCGTAAAACGCTTCTTGTCCGATGAAACGGGCGCCATAACCGCCGATTTCGTCGTCTTCTGGGGAGGTTCCATCCTGATGGCCCAGACTATTGTCGGGGACGTGTCCCATGGCGTCATGAACGTCGCCGGAGGGATCTCGGGAATGATGGAAGAGATCGCCGCCACCAACCTCACGCTCGAGGAAGTCACGGGGATCGCCACCACCGCATCCGAAAGCGGCGCGGACGATAGCGGCACATCGGATCAAAGCGACACGGGCGGTTCAGATGCGTCGAACTCCGGCGACACGGGGTCGAGCACTGGCGGATCGACGGGCACAGGCAACCCGGGCAACGACAAGGATGTCGGCAACGCTGGCGAGAACCCGAACGGCCGCGACGACTGGGGCTCCGGCTCCAACGGGATGAGCGACTCCGGGTCGAACGGGAACAGCGGGAATAACGGCAACAACGGCAACAACGGAAACGGGAACGGGAACGGGAACGGGAACGGGAACGGGAACGGGAAC
>CXWF01031360.1_pt1 | contig 19681 bp, 16 predicted proteins | sample 468421 | NCBI WGS metagenome assembly CXWF01 (sample SAMEA2620812, study PRJEB7988) | marine metagenome | biome: marine biome (ENVO:00000447); feature: surface water layer (ENVO:00002042); material: "saline water (ENVO:00002010), including plankton (ENVO:xxxxxxxx)" | depth 5 m
AGAGGAGTCAGCTTCCGCGTCGGCGGCGGGATCGATGGTACTGGGATCGATAGCCGGGAACTGCATCGCCTCGGGCAGCCACGCATTGGCGCGTTGCTGATCCTCGTTCAGATCGGCCGCTTCGGCAGCCTGGGTGAAGTGACGTTCCATCAGCTTCACCAGATCCGACTTGGTAAGACGGGCGAACGGCCCTTTCTGCGCGGCTCCGGCGTCGCCAGCGATTTGCGCAATCTGATCCTTGGTGCGGCGGGAAAGGAAAGCCGCATCCGGCGTCCAGTGATTACGCATGGCAACGTCGAGGTCCCGTGCAACATGGTTGAACAGGCTCTTTTCGTCCGTATCGAGCGCGTTGCAATGGATTTGACCGAATTCCAGCGCGGTCAGCAGCGCCAGCAACGCATCAAGCTCGCTATCGCTGAACTCTTTCAGCGTGTCGTAGAGCGCCGCGGGATCGCAGGAGAGATATTTCAGCCGTATCCACGCAGGCGCATCGTCTCGACCTTCGATTGGAAGGTGCGTGATACAGCTCGCAGCGGTCTCGTTGACCGTGACGTAGCTTACCGGCGGTTCGTCCAGCTCTTCGAATGCATGAAGTGCTTCGTGAGCGTCGTGGTTACCGATCAGCCGTCCGATTGCGAGAATCTTGCAGACCCTGGGATGGGCCAGAAGCTCTGCCTGCACGGCCAGCGTCTTGTGATACGCCATATAGCGACACAGCGGCGTGCTGTAGGCCGGTCTCGGCTTCGACGGGGCTGCCGGCGTATCGGCGGTCGCCGTCGCGGTGTCACGGTCGAGAGCGTAGGGAACGGCGTTTTCTCGGATATCGACATGCCCTTGCGGGGACAGGTTGATGATCGTGATGCCGTCCTCGCCGTCCTCGGCGTCGCGGTACTGCCAGTTCGGGATCGAATAGGCATTGGTGACTTCCACCGTGACGCCTTCGGCCTGAAGCTGTTCGGCCTTCTCTTTGACGGCTTGTTCCTGCAATTCGAGGAACTGGTCCGTGTCGTCGAAGAAGGTCTGGTCGTCCGCCGCGAACAAATCCTTCGTGAAGGTGCCCGTATAGCGTTCGACCGGGAAAATCGCTTCGGCCACGGACGGTTTGCTGTCCAGCAAATCGTGCCTGATATCGTCGATATCGGGCGTCCAGCCCCTCTCGGTCGCGTACGTGACCTCTTCGAGAATACCGCGCTGCCGGTCATGGGAACCGAGCGTCATGACCTCGGCCACCGCCAGCGTGATGCGGTTCTCGCGAAGGGCCAGCTTGACCTCGTCGCACAGCCCCGCGATCGCCAGCCTGCGCTTGACCGTGCCGACCGACTTGCCGGTTTCGGCTGCGATGTCGTCGAGCGTGACACCGTCGCGGGCCAGCTCCGCGAACGCCTCGGCCTCGTCCACCGGGACCAGGTTCTCGCGCTGCACGTTCTCGACCGTGGCAAGACGCAGCTTGTCGCGTTTGGACAACTTGCCGCGAATTTCGACGGGGACTTCGTAGGTCTCGTCGATGTCGCCGCGCTCGCACAGCAGCTTCAGGGCGCGAAAACGCCGTTCGCCGCTGATAACACGGTAGGTCTTGCCGCGTGACGGTGCGACCACGAGGTTCTGCAACAGCCCGTCGCCGCGAATGCTGGCGGCCAGTTCGTCGAGGCTCGTGTCCTCGATGACACTGCGCGGGTTGTGCGCAGGCGGCCGGAGATCGGCCAGTTGTATGGATTGCATGTTCATTGTGATGACTCCTTTCGTCAATTGCCGGCCGCGCCCGTCGCGGCCTTTCACGGCAGTCGCTCGGGGGACGGCAAAGGACGGAGGCGCAAGCGGTTTTTTGATGCGCGAGGAGCCCGACAGGGCGGGGAAAAAACCGCTTGCGGTGACGGTCGCCGGCCCCAGGCTGCCGGCAATGAAAGGCCCGGGCGCGGTCCGCCGCACGGAAAGGAGTACGATGAGCGGCATGACAGCGGCGGCTATGGCCACCGCCACACCGCTACGGGTCAGGACGGGAATCGGGACGCCTCAGCGGCCCTTGCGCGAGGGAGCGTCACCGCAGGGCCGAGACCCTGCAAAGCCGTGGCGCAACAGGGGCTCGGGGAGCGCCAAAGGCGCGAGTAGCGCCCGGTCCGGCAATGCCGGACGCGCCCCGATAGCAGAAACAGCAGTTACACTCCCAAAGATGAATGTTTGATTTTCGAACATTATGCATGTTACAATGTCCTTAAATCAGACATAGGTGACTCCCATGACAGATGTCACAACAGCAGAACCCGGAACGATCCCCGCCTTCCCGGCCGAGGAAATCGAGACACGCATCCGGGACTACCTGGCCGACGAAGGCGAGACACAAGCCGTGCTGCGCGGCGGTGGGGCCTCTACGGCCGGATCAGGTGGAAGCGCCGGACCACGGCCCACCATCGATTCGCTGGTTGTCGTATCGGTCCTCTGCGAGATCGAACCCACAGTCCCGTTCAAGCTGCCCGACAGCCTCGTACGCGCGGGAGGGTATGACACCGTAGATGAGGTGATCCAGCACATCATGCCAAAACTGAAGAAGCGATGGCGCAAACACCACGAGGAGAAGAGCTGATGTCAGACAAAGCAAGAGGCCGAAGCGGGTCATCCGCAGACGGCGAAAACGACCGGCAGATACTTGGGACGAAGCTGCGCGAAGCTCGGGAGTATCTGGGGCTTTCTCAGGATGAAGTCGCGAAATATCTTGAGATTCCACGGACTGCGCTGTCGCACATCGAAAGCGGTCAGCGGCGTGTGGATGCGTTGGAACTGAAAAAACTGGCAAAGCTCTACAAACGTCCAGTTTCGTTTTTCACGGGCGAAGCACCAGCAGACGAAAGCCTGCCAGATGACGTTGCTCACCTAGCGCGCGCGGCTGCCGGACTTTCAGAGAGCGACCGCAAGGAATTGAGCAGATTCGCCGACTATCTGCGTTCGCGCTCGGAAAGCGAGACTTCGGATGGTTGACGTTCGCGGCGCAATTCTAAAGGGAAGACGGGAAGCGACCCGCCTGCATCGAGCGTTCGCAATGCGCGATCGCATCGAAGAACAAGGCGGTCGGATAGACGTCTTCGATACCATAGTGAGATCAGGGGTGCCGTTATTGTTCAGGCCCCTCGATGGTCTCCTCGGCGTGTTCATCAACGAACCGATGCCGGGCGTGTTGGTCACGACGAAACGTAGCCTCAGCATTCAGCGGTTCACAGGCGCCCATGAGCTGGGCCATTTCACCCTTGGCCACGATCCTAGCCTGGACGACGAGTCCATCTTGCGTCGGATGCCATACCGCGCCGCGCCGGACGACAAACAGCAAGAATTCGAGGCGGATGCATTCGCGACGGAATTCATGCTCCCACCCTGGCTGTTTGCGACGCATTTCGTACGGCAAGGGTGGACAGCAGCCGCCATGGCAGACCCGATAACAACCTATCAACTCTCATTGCGCGTAGGCGCGAGCTACGAAGCTACGTGCCGCTCGCTGATGCGGCACGGGGTCGAGGCTATTGACCGGCGGACTCTCGACAACCTGCTGCGTGTGCAACCAAAGCAGATCAAGCAGACGCTTCTCGGAGACTATGAGCCACCCGACTGGTGGCGCGACGTGTGGCTCCTGACCGAAAAAGACGAAGGAACAATCATCGAGGGCAGCCGTTCGGACCTGTTCGTCCTGAAGCTGACCGAGCACAGCGGATCGGGCTACGTCTGGACTTTTGACGAATTGGATGACGCCGGGTTCGCCGTGGTCCGCGACGAACGGGAAGGCCCAGTAGGCAACAGCGTCGGCGGCCATACCACGCGATCCATAACGGCATGTTCCGAAAGTGCGCAGGAAGGGTGGCTGACGCTCGCTGAGCGACGGCCCTGGATTCCCGATGGCATGCCGCTCACCGAGTTCTGCGTTCATTACGACCTGAACGGGCCGGAAGTCGAGGGCCTCTCCCAAGCAGAACGGCGGCTTCTGCTGGAGGCGGCCTGATGGAGGTAGAAATCGAGCACGACCTGCGGGATTTGTTCGGGCCGGCGCGAGATCAAGGCGCGCGACCGACCTGCATGGCATTTGCTGCCAGCGACGCACACGCGGCTGTTCGTGTCGGTTGGGAACCCCTGTCCTGCGAGTTCGCCTATTACCATGCCTTGCAGATTGACGGCGGGGAACCGCACGAAGGCGCTACAGCCTACGGAATGTTGAAGGCGATCAAGTCTGAAGGACAACCGCCCGAAACAGTATGGGAATATCTGCCGCAGATACCAGCCGACAAAACGGCGTGGAAGCCGCCAGCCAACGCAACACCGCTTTATAAGCGGGCCAGTGCTCATGATTCCGCATCGCTCCCGGCGATCAAGGAACTGCTTGGCGCCGGATGCCCGGTAATTATTACGATGTCATTATCCGACGGATTCTATGTACCTGACGGCGACGGAGTCATTGCGGTAGAAGAGCCCCCCGATTCAACCAGACATCACGCCGTTGTTGCCGTTGGTTATGGCACGAGAGGGTCGGAACGAATGTACCTGGTCAGGAACAGTTGGGGAATCATGTGGGGGATCGATGGCTATGCATGGATTAGCGAGGGTTATCTTGCGCCAAGGCTCTCTGGTTTTGCTGAATTGAAAGAGGATTTGACGAATGTATCTGCCAATAAAACCGCAGAGATCGTGCGCAGCGGCATGGGTTGAAGCGTTTGCAGCAGTCGACGGAGAACAAGGCCGCGAAGCGCACAATGTCATCATTGACATCGCCGAACCGCTGACGGTTTCGGCGGCAGACGAACGGATAATAAATCTGGCTGATGGTTTTCTCCGGCAGCATGAGAAACTGCCCGTGCAGGCGGTCGCCAACACGATTTTTCCGGAAGCGCTTTACACGCGGTTCGGTGCGCCCGCTTTCATCGAAAAATTCCACGCGGAAATTCTGCCGAAGATTCGAAGAACGAACCGTTGGTCGGGATACTATTTTGAGCGCATGACCGCCTATCCGACGCAAGGCGGCGACCCGCTGAACCAGCTTTGGGGAATTGTTGAGCGAATTCGTGACGAGGCTAACAGGTCGCTAAACAAGTTCGAGCTGTCGCTGTTTGACCCGGAGCGCGACATCGACAATTCCCCGTATGGAGGGCAATGTCTCAGTTTCCTGAGTTTCAAGCTGCTTCCGGGCACTGAAAAGAAATTGGCGCTCACGGCGATGTATCGCAATCATTACTACATCGAAAAGCTGCTCGGCAATCTCGTCGGGCTCGGTCGCTTGATGGGCTTTATTGCAAATGAAGGCGGTATCGGCGTCGGGTCGCTGACTGTTATATCCACGCATGCCGTGATCGACAAACCTCGAACGGCGCAGCGCAGCGACGTGAATGATCTTCTCGCCACCTGCCAGGCCGCGCAGACAGAAAGCGAGGCCGCCTGAACCCCAGCTCGTTCAGGGCCGGGATTCGAGGCCATACAAATCGTTCATTGTCTGGATAAACTCGGTCTGCCCGCCATAGCTGGGATGACGGACTGCATGGCAGTCGAGGGTCAGGTCCGCCAGCGCATTTTGTGCATCCCGGCCGATGCCGACAAGCCGTCTGGGTCGGAGCATTTCCAACAGCGTGAACAAGACATCGCGGAACATACCGCGCTCGGCGCGAGTGTGACATCGGTTGGAAAGTGGCTCACCCGGTTCATACGGGTGCAGGGGGAAAATATTCCAGAGGAAGACAGGCTGGTCAATCTGTGAAAGAACCTGCCAGATGACGGTCGCGGTGCGCTCGGCCATGGGAGGGCCTTTGGTTGCCCGCGACAGAGAGAGACCGTAAAACTCGCCGAAGGTCTGCAAATGGATTTCATCAGTGAGCGGAAGTCCGGTGCGGCGTCCGCCGCGATAACCTAGATCGCGCGCTATCCAGATCGAATCCACTTCATGCTCCGACACAGCCTCCAGAAAAGCGCGCAGATTTGCCCTGCGCCTTTTCGGCGCATCGGCGCGATCGTACATCGGGCAAAGGTCGCGGTACGGATTGAAGACAGACTCTAGCTGGACCGAGCTGAGGGCTTCGACAAAAGCGGACGGGTTCATACAGGTAACTCTCTATAAGTTATGGTTCGTTCGTTCAGGTCAGCAATGATGATTCCGCGCCGGTGCTCCCGGAGCTTGCGAAATATCTCGTAGCCATCGAGGATGGCTTCCTCCCAAAGCCACAACGGACACCGTTCAGCTTCGTAGCCGGACACAAGCTCGCGGACAGCCTTGAGAAGGCCATAATCGACACTTGAGAGGTTTTCGAAGAAATTGAGCCGGGAAGCGTGATTAAAGATCCATGTCGATATGCCTTCCTCAATAAGCGCCGCCCTGGCGCCATCCTCCGCTTCATCAATTTTCGGATTACTCTTGCGTTTGAGACGGAACAAAGAACGCAAAACAGGCGACCATCCTAGCTTCGCCGCGTAAGCAAGGTGAAATACATCATGAAAGCGGTAGTCGTCTTCTTCCAGCTTGTTGTCGGTGAGACGGTCGCCCATGTTAATCCCACTGCAACGCTGAAAGACGTAAGTTTTCCCTCCGACCGTCTTTTCAAACATTTCCATTTCAATGTAGCGGGGAAGCTGTTCTTCCCGGTCGTAACCTTCATCAAAGAGCGGCGGGTATGTCTTCTCCGAAGGCCAGCGATCAAATATTTTTAGAAGATTGCCGTGTGCCGCTTCGGCGAGGCTGACATCCGCTTCGTTTGCAACTTCGATCAGTGACCGGAAAATTCCAACGAGATCGCCTGATAGTGCGTCACGGTTGTCAGAAATACGGCCCGCCGAAAACTCGGCCGCAATGTGCCCGACTTCGCCGGCCAACTTCATGAGGGCGCGCTCAAACGCCTCCGAGCGTTTCGGTCCGTCCTGGGACATCTCAGGCTGCAATGAAGCAAATAGAATGTCTGCGTCTTCGTCTGACGTTTGGTCCGGATTGCCGAGCCCGTGCGTTACCTTGCGGGCGATATCAGGTAGGGCAATTTGTGCGCGCGAGGCCAGGACCGAAAAATACCAAAGAACATCGCCCAGTTCTTCGACGACGGACGGCTCATAGCCGACATAGGAGTCTGCATCGCGTTGCTTCTTCTTGAGCTCGCTCATTAAGCTGCCGACCTCGCCAAACAAGCCGAGCAATGGAAAGTCCAGGTTCATAGCCCCGGCCTTGGCGGTACGATCAGTACGTCGCGCAAGACTCTGGTATTCACGCAAGGTCAGTTTCTTTGGCGGTGATCTGAGAACCGTTTCAATATCACTTATCATGGCGGATCATCGCTCACTTCTCGCAGCACCCGATTTGCGCAAAACCATTGTCGCGTTCTTAACGTCGTAGACGTAGTCACCGATAGTCCCGTCCTTGATTTTCTCGATGACCTCATCGACGACGAAGAGCGGCACGAGAAACCATTCGCGAGGAATGACCGGGTTGCCGAAACGGTCCTTGATCTCGATATCGAGCTTCGCGGGCTCGAAGACCCTGTGGATGATATTTTCAAGCCGCGAACGGTTGATGTTGTAAAGCTCGTAGGTCGCGACGACCTCGACTTCAGCCAGCAGAAACGTCGGGTCTTTCGACGCGTTGGCTATGCGCTTCTCAACGCTGCCGCCGGTGACGCCGATTTTGTGCAGCACGTCGCGGCTCTCAGCGACGACGGGATGGTCGGATTTGCTGCGCAGGACATAGACCGTTCCGCTCGCCAGATCGTCGTCTTCGGCTTCGCCGGAAAACAGCGGCCCGGCGGCAGGTTCGGTGATGCGCCGACCGGCTTCGTCGCGGTGAAGGGCGCGCTGCAATGACCGCAGCAGCACATCGCTTTCGGTGCCGTTGTCGTAGATGACGCGCAACCGGCTGTCGCGCCGTTCATACTCAGTCATGAACTCGTCGCCCACCTCCGCGACATAGGCGATCTGGCCGCCGACAATGAAAAACTCGCCCTTCTTGATCTCCGCCATCGTCTGGAATCTGCGCGTCCGGCGTATGCCGGATTTAAGTTCCTTGCTCACCTGCTCAAAGAGCGGCTTGAACCGGTCGAAGTCCTCGCAAACGGTACGATTGGCGATTTCCTCAGCGGCCCGCTTCTCGGCGGTCGAGCGAACATGCTTTAGTTCCGTGATGTCCGCGGTTTCGGCTTCAACCCCGAGTTCAGCCAGAAGGGCCTCATCGTCGATGTCTTCGGCATCCGGCAGTGCAGGTGCCTCACCGGCCTCCAGAAGCCCCTGATGGTCGAGGGGTTCGAGCAGGTTCCGGCATTCCGCCAAATTCCGCAGCCGATCGAGACGCACGGCATACATGCGCTCGAATATATCCCGGTCCTCGCCGTGGCGCGGAGCGTGGCCGTGCTCTTCCACGAAGCGCTGTATATCCTCGAACCCGGCGATAATGCGCTCTTCACGCGGCGTGCGCTTCGCCTTCTTCTCCGGTTCGGCCGTGACGCCAAGCGCTTCCAGCAGTTCTTCGTCCGACAGCTCAGCCATTTTTCGCCTCCGCCGTCGCACGGGCCAGGAAGGCTACGCCTTCCGCCATGCGCTTCTCCCAGGCGTCGGCCGACGTGATCGAAGGCGCACGCCCGCGCTCCTGCTTGAATTTCAGCGCACGCCGTGCAAGTTCGCGTGCTTCGTCGATTGACAGACTCACCCGCTTGCCGGCGATGATCGCCGCGACCTGTTTCAGGCTTTCCTCGCTCATCGTCTTGGCGAGAATGGCATAGGCTTCACCGAACGGATTGATGTGGTCGATCAGGTCGATGTCGAGTTCGCGCACATCCATCGCGTATTTGCGCACGCCGTCGATCAACGCCGTGTTGGCCTTTTCCTGATCGTCGCCCTCGACGGCAATCTCCTTGGCCTTCTGCGTCAGGTTCAACGCCGCTATCGCGTGCTGGCGCACGGCCTCCTGGTCCGCCTCATCAAGCTCCGGATACTTGTCCTTGATAATCTTGCCCATACGCACCTGGGTAAGTTCTTCGGCAAGCGTTTCGCCGCCCGCATGCTCACCATCAAACAGCCCGCGCTCAAGGGCTTGTTTGTCCTGCACAAAGGCTGTAATCACCTCGTTCAGGTCTTCCTGACAGATACGCGTCGCCTCCTTGCTCTTGGGCTCCGACAGCCCCTTGATCTCGATCTGGAACTGGCCGCTTTCCTCGTTGAAGCCGACATTGCACTTGTCGGGGTCGTATCCGCCTTCGCCGTAGTCATAGCCTTCGACCGGGCCGCTGTTCGGATTTTTGGGCGTGAAATTGAAACGCGGGGCCAGCACCTGTTCCATGAGAAGGCTGGCGGCAATCGCCTTAAGCGTATCGTTGACCGCCTCGGTGACGGCGTCTTCGGAGGCATCCGGCTCGGCGATCAGGTTGGTGAACCGCGCACGGGTCTTACCCTCGGCATCGCGCGTCGCCCGCCCGATGATCTGGACGATCTCGGTCAGGCTCGACCGGTAGCCGACCGTCAGCGCGTGCTCGCACCAAATCCAGTCGAAGCCCTCCTTGGCCATGCCAAGCGCGATGATGATGTCCACATGATCGCGGTTGTCCTTCTGGGCTGGGTCCTTCAGGGCCGCCGACACCTTGTCGCGCTTCGACGGATCGTCATCGACAAGATCGGCGATCCTCAGCACATGTCCGTTGGTTGTTTTGACAAGCTGGAAGCCCGTGGCCGGGTCCGTGCCCTGCCATTCGCCCAGTTCCTCGATGATGTGCTCGACTTCCTTGATTTTGTCCTTGGTGCTCTCGCGAGACTGAACGCTCGGGATGTGGATGATCGTCTTCTGGTTCGGGTCCAGCACTTCCAGAATGTCGTCGGAATATGAACCGCTGTAGAAGAAATACCCGATGTCGAGGGTTTTCAGATATTTGTAGCCGTTGAGCTGCTCATAGTACGTATAGGTGACGGTATCGAACTTGGCTTCGTCATGCGGCATCAGCACCGGTTCGGCATCGCCCCGGAAATAGGACCCCGTCATGGCGACGATATGGACCTTGTCGCGGGCGATGAACTCGCCGAGATGCTGTCCAAGCCTGTTATCCGGATTGGCCGAAACGTGGTGAAACTCGTCTACGGCGATCAGCCGGTCATCGAAGGCTGCAACGCCGTATTGATCCACGGCGAACCGGAAGGTGGCGTGGGTGCACACAAGCACGTTGTTATCGCTTTCGAGGAACGCGCCGACCGACTTGACCTTGCCGCCGTTGTCCGACCCCGGCGCGTTGCAAAGATTCCATTTCGGATCGACCGTCCAGTCGGTCCAGAAGCCGAACTGGCTCAACGGCACGTCTTGGAAACTTGCGCCGATGGCCTTCTCGGGCACCACGATAATCGCCTGTTTGAGTCCCTGCTTGTGCAGCTTGTCGAGCGCGACGAACATCAGCGCACGGCTCTTGCCCGACGCGGGCGGCGATTTGATCAGAAGGTACTGCTCGCCCCGTTTCTCGTACGCGCGCTCCTGCATGGGGCGCATGCCCAGTTCGTTGGATTTGGTCGAGCTGCCGGTTTGCGCGTATGAAACGGAAACAGATGGGACCTGCTTTTTGTTACTCATTGCTTATGCCTCCATTCTGTCCAGCAAATCTGCAGGTGAAGCGGCGCGGCTTGCTTGACGCTCCTCGACCTTACTTATCTCGACTTCAAAGTATTTTTCAGGATTCCACTCCGGATTCCATTTGCCGTAATTTTTTTGCGGCATTTTGATAGTTTTCCGCAATTCTTTCGCCAATTGCAGTGCCTCCAAGCCAAGAGTGGCATAACCCGTACCACGGGCTTCGAAAATATCTTCGTAGTCAGGAGGGAATGCATGTTCGGAGCATGCTGAGATGTACCGATCAGTCTCTCTCGCAGTATTCGGCAGCGCCAAAAGACGGTACATCAAATTGCTGTTGATGCTTTTCCAGTCTACGTCATCGGGATAGTCCGGAGCATCTGGAAGCGGCACTTGCGGCTCATAGGACTCCTGTCCATTTTCATCTCTCACAGCAGCCTGTCCCATAATAGTCCCGTCATCCGCGACAACCTCGACGCACTTCTCTACATATTCGTCAAGCACGCAGACAACCCGCGCAGCCAAATACATGGCGTGCCGCTTCCGCAGCCGTCTTTCATTAAACTCTTCCCTGACCCAGGGAATGCATGCCCCGATGAGAACACCCAGAAAGCCAAAAATGGCTTCGTTCATGCCGCCCCCTTTATTTTGGTCGTTTTGGTGTACAGCTCGAACAGCTTTTCCAGTCGTTCGGTATCGTTTCTGAACCGGCGACCGATATAGATGCGTTCCAGTACTTCATCATTTCGTTCGTGGGCGTCGTACAAATCGTCTGGCATCGCCTCCGGATCGTAAAGATCGGCCAAGGTTGCCGGAAAATGCGCCTCACGCGCCAAGAGAATTTCTTCGGCGCAACGTGTGAGATCTGCCTTGTTTTTTTCAGTGAGCTTAGGGATGGGAAAAGTGTTCCATCCTAGTGTGCTTGAGTAACGGAAGTCCGTCTTCAGCTTTCCACACACGGTTGCGACCCAAACCAAATGCAGACGTGAAGTAATGAGAGCCATGTTCCAAAGCGGGGCGTCGTACAAAGCAAAGGCTTCGCTTGTAACAGTCATACGTGCATTAATTAGACCGGCAGGAAGGAATGGCCGGTTTTCCGACGAGGTTCGCGGAACAGTAACCGTCCATCTTCGACCGATATTCATCTCACGCATTTGATGCGCCCGTTCCGCCATAGCGTTGGCGCCTTTATCCCGGCTGGCAAGACGCATTGCCCTGACACCCTCAATCCGTTTCCGAATAGGCTCGATAGCTTCAGCCTCTTGAAGATGTTCATCCTCAATCCACAGGCAGTATCGACAAAGGCCGCGAATGAATTCCGCGGACCCGTATATCTGACGGATAAATCGGTCTCGCTGCTCGTCGGTCAGGTTGAGATCATCGAGTTCTTCACGGGTCAACAGCAGGTTGCCACCATCAACCGGCTTGTTGCCGAAACTCATTTCAGCTTGCCCAGACAGGGGTTTGCTCTCTTTGATCACTGAAATGTTCGGTGCGGCGGCAAGATAGGCGTTAATGTTGTCCGCCTCCCTGACGGTGGCGGAGGCTTCGTCGCCGTTGGAAAACAGACGCCGCACTTTACCGGCTAGGTTTGAAATTCCGACGATGACGACAGTCACGCCCGCATTATGGCTGGCGAGATTCGACCATTTGAAGCTGGTGTGAGCGAAGCTGATCTCATGACCGGATTCGAAAATCAGGGGCCAGAGGATAGGAACTTGTTGGCCTTGGCAAATAGAGTTGGTTGACACGAAAGCCGCAGCCGAGTCCGTCTTCAGTCCGTACTCGGCGGCTTTCATGAACCAGCCCGAGACGTAGTCCAGCGACTTCCACCACTTCGTCCGCCCGTCGAAAATCGCTTCCAGATCGGACTTTTGCTCTTTCGACTGCCAGGTGGAGCCAAGATAAGGAGGGTTCCCGCAGATATAGGTCTCGCCACCCTCATTCTCGAAGTCGATTTTCGCCTGATCCAGAGGGCTGTGGAACAGGTCGTCGGAGTGGTGTTTCACACCAGTCCCGGTAGGCGGGCAGATGCCGAACCAGTCGAGCCGCAAGGCGTTCCCGCAGGTGATCCAGTTCATGGCGTCGAGCGGCAGAAACTCGGCCAAAGCCTCTTTCTGTCCGCGATAGAGCACGTCGCATTGATACTCGGCGATGATAAGCGCCAGGCGAGCGATCTCGGCCGAGAAGTCACGTAGCTCGATGCCGCGAAAATTCGTCAGTGGAATTTCGGTTCGCCGGTGAGGCTCCCGGCGGCGCTTGTTGATCTCGGCCTCGATCGCCCGCATTTCCTTGTAGGCGATGACAAGGAAATTCCCGGAACCGCAGGCCGGGTCGAAGACGCGGATCTTGGCGATGCGGTTTCGCAAGTTCAGAAGCTTGCGCGGGTTGTCCTCGGCTGCCTCAAGCTGCGCCCGCAGGTCGTCGAGGAACAGCGGGTTCAGGACCTTCAGGATGTTCGTCACGCTTGTGTAGTGCATCCCGAGCGCGCCGCGCTCTTCCTCATCCGCGACCGCCTGAATCATCGAACCGAAAATGTCGGGGTTGATCCGCGTCCAATCGAGGTTGCCGATATGCAGAAGATAGGTGCGCGCCATCTTGCTGAATCGCGGCACCTCGGTGCTGCCGGAAAACAGCCCGCCGTTCACGTAGGGGAACTGGTTGGCCCAGGGCCGGAAATTTCCCGCGGCCCGGTCCTCCGGCCTGGTGTTCATGGCGCGGAACAGTTCGCCGATCACCTCGTGGGTGTTTGAGGAATCCCGCTCGGTCATTTGATCGATGGTAGCGGTGAACAAACCGCTGCCGGTGAAGATGTCGGTATCCTCGGCGAAGAAGCAGAATATCAGCCGCGCCATGAAGTGGTTCATGTCCGGGCGACGGTCGGCGGCGCTCCATTCTGGGTTGGTCCGCAACAGCTCGACATAGAGCTTGTTCAGGCGACCCGTCGCCTTGATGTCGAACGCGCTTTCGCGAATTTGCTTGACGGTGCTTATCCCGGCAAGCGGCAGGAAAAACCCAAAATGTTCATGGAAATCCGAATAAGCGCAGGCGACCGTTTCACCTGTATTGAGGTCTTCGGCTTCCAGCCACTCGCCGTCCGTCGCCAGCACGAACTTGGCGCGCGCCTTCGCCGTAGCCGGGCTTTCACTCAGGGCGCGAAGCGTATTGGTGACTTCGCCCGGCTCGCATACGGCGATGTGGATGTTGTTGGTCTGAAGGACGCCGCCCCAAGGGCCGGAAAAGTCGGACTTATTCGATGCGCCGCTGCGCAGCCGCTTGATCGTCGTCGCCTTGTTGCCGAACGCCTCCAAAAAGGCGAACGGGAACTCCTGAGCATCGAAAGGCTGCTCAGCAAGCTGGGATACGGCTTCTTCAATTTCTACGGCGTTCAACGTCTAACACCTCGATAATTGCAGACCGTTCCGTCCAGACCGCAAATGAAGGTCGAAAATCACTCTTTGCTCCCCTGTCGCGTCCCGTCCGTCTGGCGCTTGATCCAGTTCGATATCTCCTGTCGCTCGAACCGCCACGATCCTCCGACCTTGAAACCGGGAAGTTTGCCCTCTGCGGCAAGCCGGTAGGCGGTCTTCTCGTTGATCTTGAGAAGCTCCGAGACCTCCCGGATCGTCAGAATCTCGTCGTTCATGTGCGTGACCGGATTCGCATTGTCAGAGAAGTATAAGGAAAATTGCGGAAAATTACAGAGGGAAGGTTCAAAGGGGTACACCCTTCGGTGAATTTCAGGGGTCAGCCCCGCGCCGTTTATGCCCAGCGGGCCGGCGCGGACGGCTGCTGAAGGTGCCTTCGCTGCCTGGCTGAAAAGCGGCACACCGCACAGGTCCGGGGTCGGACGCTGTTCATCGCGGTGGCCTTTATCCGTCCAGCTCCTTTGAAGTCCACCGGACAGGAGCCGACGGCGACCGGCTACCCGATCAGCCTGACGGGACAGAAATGCGGAGGGCCGCGCCGGAGGTCTGGACCGGCGCGGCGGTCATTGACAACAGAGACGCCGGGCTTCGCCCAAGCAGTGTTCTTCGAAATCGCCGAAATACCCCCAGCAAGAATCGACGTGATCGCCGTCTCGCTCGATGACGTAGCCATATACCTCGCCCCGCAGGTAGTCGTCGTAAACATCGACTTCGGCGCGCAAGGCATCTTCGACAGTCCGGCGCAGTTTGCCGGATACGCGCTGCACGCCGTATTCCCTGCGCACGTCTTCGAGGCTGACGAAGATGAATCCGACCTGGCCAGAATCCCACGGGCAATGAAAGCCAGTGGTGTTCATGGTGATACCGCTGTGATCGTAGAGATACAGTGGCAGGATGACGGCTTTGTTGGATATGGCGTCCAGAAGACGGGCGCAGCTGTCGCCCGCCCATCTGTGCTCGAACCACGATTCCGAAATCCCGTACACGTCGTGACGGGTTTCGCCGGGTTCCCGGTAGAGGCGTTGCGCCTTGCAGTCGTCGTCGTACAGGTCGTTGACGAGACGAGCGAGATACAGAGGCACGGAGTCACGGAGCTGTTCGTCGCCGAGATGGTAGCGGCGATGCCAGCAGGCCATCGTGCCGAGACTGTCCCACGTGCGCGGGCTTTCAGGGTCGTCGTCATGATAGATGCTGACGACATAGCCGTTGTGCTGTTCTGAATGAACGGGAGCGTTTGTCATTGTCCAGCCCTCCCTCACGCGCGCACGAAGCCGTCGTGCCGCGCCTGCTCGGCATAGGCGGACAGCGTCTTGTCGGGGGTAAAGTACAGGTCGCGTTCGGCGGGCAGGCCCAGCTTGCCGCGCACGGCCTCGATTTCAGAGAGTCGCACGCTGCCCAGCTCGGGGCAGCCGAGTCCGGGATCGCAGAGCCCGAAGGCGAGGTCCGGGTCGTCCGGGTCCAGTTCCGCCAATAGCCAGGTTGCGTTCGCGTCCGGCGTGAACAGCTTGACGACGGGTTCGGGATCGAACTGGCAGTCATCTTCCTTGCGATTGCCGTTCGCGAGCATCCGCTCGCGCTGCGCTTTGGTAATCAGTTTCATCGTTACGTCCTCCTGTGTTCGGTTGAAGCGCGATTGCGGGGACGCAACGGGCCGCCGGTTAAGACGGCGGGCGGCAAGGTGGCGCACAGCGACTGGCGCGGGTCACACGGGAGCGTCCGTGCGCCCTTGCCCTGGCCTTGCCGCACGCCAGCCGGCGGTCAGGTTCCCGCCACAAGAGCGCGCCCGAACACAGGGGACGAATGAAACGAGGCTACGCCGCAGCGGATGCGATGCGGCAGAACAGCGGGAGTTGGAACGATGAAAGTTTATCTCGGGAATGCGCCCCGCGCCGTTGACGCCCGCCGGGCCGGCGCGGACGGCTGACGAAGGTGCCTTCGCTGCCTGGCTGAGAAACGGCACACCGCTATCGTCCGGTTCCAGACGATGGGAAAGCGGCGGCCTCGTACCCGTCCAGGTCCATTGATGCCCACCGGGGCTGACCCTGACGGCTCTTAGAAGCTGCCTTCCGAGCCTGACGGGTGCTGGGGGTTATGCCTCCGGCCGGTGGCCGTCGTTTTCAATCCCGAGAAACTTCGAAGCGGTGTGCTTTTCGGATCGAAGGTCGATCAGCAAAGCGTCCGCCAGCGCCGGCAGGTGCGCGGCGTAATGCTTTTCAATCGTCTCGACCGAGATGCGGCAATTCTCCGCTACATCGTGAAGGCTCACGCCTTCCAGCAAGCGAAAACAGATATAGCTGTGCCGGAGGCTGTCTGCTGTGCGGGCCTTGCCCTTCCGGTCGAGCTTGAGATTGCTCGCCTTGAGAATATCGTTGAACAGTTTCCTGATCCGATTTGAGAACAGAAGGTCGTCGGGACGCGGCCTGTTCCGGGCGAGCATGCGTTCGAACGCAGATATCGCCGCCGGCGCGCTATGGCAGTAATTGATACCGTCGCTGCCATGCACCGCGATTTCCAGGACTTGCTCGTCGGTGTCATCGCGGACGACCTGCACGTCGCGATATTGAAGCGCATCGGCTTCGGTCGGGGTCAACCCGGTATTGACCATGAATATGACGTAGTCACGTAATTGTCCTGCTTCGACCTTGTCGCAACCAATTGCAGGGTTTTCGGCGTTCCGGCGCAGCGCGGCACAGAGTTGCCGGTACTCCCACGGGGTGAACCAGAGTTTCGGTTTGGCTTTGGGTGTGGGCTCATATGGATCGGAAAGGTCGGGAATTCTGTCTATCCAGCCATGGCGCTGCGCGGTTTCGAGAACCATGCGCAGCGTCTCGATCTCGTCCTCGACCGTCTTCCGACCGGGCGGCTTCCATCCCTTCGCCCCGCCGCGACCGACCGGGGCGCCTTCGCTTCGCGCGTCCTGTTCCGGCTCCGCCAGACGATGGGCGCGATACTGCTGAACCGCGCCGGACGTGACTTCGGATAGATGGGAGTCGTCGAAATACGGCAGAAGATGGAGCCGAAGGCGGTCCCGATGCATCTGGAGCGGGTCCGCGCCGTGACGCCCATGCGTTATGGCCTTGTATTCGGTCAGGAACGCGCGCGCGGCCTGGGTAAACATCTTCCCCGGATTTTCGCTTCCGAAAAGATGCGTGCACAGCTGCGTATACCAGTCCGTGGCAAAGTCCTTCGCCCTGGCGAGGTTTTTTTGCCGGGTGGTCTTTCGCCATTCCTTTCCTTTCAGAAAGGTATAGCAATGCCAGTTGCCGCCTTCGGCACGGCGATAGAGAACAACCTTGTCTCCAAGGATTCGATGTCGTTCCATGCAATTCCCCCCGGTTATGCATGTTGTCGAGAGTTGATTGATCCGCGACCGCGCGGCTCGATCCCGCTGCTCCTTCACCGATCAAAGTCGCGGTTTTTTTCCGTCCGGCTGAACGGCTGCCCTCTCAGCCTGACATGGGCGGCGCACCGCTTATCGTCCGGTTCCTGACGATGATGACAGCGTTGGCCTTGTTCCCGTCCAGGACCATTGACGCCCCACGGGCTGGCCCTGCCGGCTCTTGAAGCTGCCTTCCGAGCCTGACGGGAAGAATTGGGCTTAGGCTTCCGGTCTTCTGCCGGAATCGTCGTCCTGTTTGTTCTGGTCCCTGCGCTTCGGCTTCTCGCGCCGGACATTAACGAGGGACGTATCGATCATGTCCTTGAGATGTGCTGCATAGTGCTTCTCAATCATCTCGACGCTGGTGCGGCAGTTCTTGGCGACCTGATAGATGTCCGCGCCTTCCAGGAGACGGAAACATATATAGCTGTGGCGCAAGCTGTAGGCCGTGCGGGCTTTACCGTTGCGGTCGAACTTCAACTTCGCATCGGCGAGGATGCCGTTGAACATCTTCTTGAACTCGTTCGGAAAGAGCCGGTCCGTCGGCTCTGGCGGTTGTGCGGCAACGTCCTCGGCATAGGGATTTATATCGGTGTCGTCGATCGGCCGCTCGCGGTCACGCAGCCTCTCGAATGGGCGCACCGCGCCGGGCATGCTTTTGCAGTAGCCCACGCCGCGCTTGCCGCGCACCTCGATCTCCAGAATGCGATCACCGGAATACTCGTCCGTGACGATCTCCACGTCACGGAATTCCAGATGTTTCACTTCATCGGGGCGCAGCCCCGTATTGGCCATGAAGAGCACGAAATCGTGCAGCTGCTCTGCGTGCCATTTGTAACGGCTTGATTTCGGGCTGGCCGCGTTCTTTCGTGTGGCTTCGTAGAGCTGTTTATATTCGTTCGGCGTGAACCATGGCCGATGTTCGACCTTGCTCTGCCGCCGGTAGGGATCTGACAGGTCCGGCAGGTTCTCAAGCCAGCCATGGCGCTGGGCGGTCTTGAGCACCATGCTCAAGGTGACAACTTCGTTATGGATGGTGTTGCGGGCGGGCGGCTTCCACGGCTTCGGCTCGGCCGTCTTCCCGTCCTTGTCTTTGCCGTTCGCCTTCCCGGCTTTTTGATCTGTTTTGGTGTCCGGCTCGGGCTTGGTCATGCGGTGAACGCGATACGCCTGCACCTCGCCGGACGTGATCTCCGAAACGGTTTTCTTACCAAAATACGGCATCAGGTGGAGGCGGATGCGGTCCTTGTGGCCCTGCACCCATTTGGGGCTACGGTGTCCACGGGTGGACGCTTCATATTCCTGCTCGAAGACCTTCGCCACCTCGGCGAAGGTCTTGCCTGTCTTCAGGTCGCCGTAATGGTCCCTGGCGCAAAGCTCCATGTACCAGTCGGTGGCAACGTCCTTCGCCTTGGCGAGGCTTTTCTGCTTGGTGCTTTTTCGCCATTCCTTGCTCTTGAGGTAGGTCGAGCAATGCCAGGCGCCGCCTTCGGTACGGCGGTAGAGTCGGACCTTATCGCCGAGTATTCTGTGTATTTCCATGGCACCCTCATTTTTGGTCGTTTTTTGTGTGAGGCTCGTGTGAGCCATTTTTAGTATATCACGGGGTGATTCAGGGGCCAAATTAGGGGAAGCTGAAATAGAAAAAGCCCTTGCAAATCAGTGACTTGCAAGGGCTTTTATTTGGTTGCGGGGGTAGGATTTGAACCTACGACCTTCAGGTTATGAGCCTGACGAGCTACCGGGCTGCTCCACCCCGCGCCAATTCTGTTACGCCGACACCCTCCAACCCGCTCGCGCACGCGATCGAGACAAGAGGTCAGGATGTGTGCGGATGGCCGCGAGACGGCTCAATCGGAAGAAGGGATGAACGATATGTGCTTGGCAGGCCTGGCAGCGACCTACTCTTCCATGCCTTAAGACATAGTACCATTGGCGCAGAGGAATTTAACGGCCGAGTTCGGGATGGGATCGGGTGTAGGCTCCTCGCTATAACCACCAGGCCGGCGAAGAACATATCGTCAGGGTTCGAATGATTGTCGTTTTGGTCTTTCGTTCGCTTTCTCATCCACGCTCAGGGAATGAGCAGAGATAAATGAGAGTAATCAAGCCAATCGAGCGATTAGTACCAGTAAGCTACATGCGTTGCCGCACTTCCACACCTGGCCTATCAACGTGGTCGTCTACCACGGCTCTCAAGGGAAAACTGGTTTTGAGGTGGGTTTCCCGCTTAGATGCTTTCAGCGGTTATCCCTTCCATACATAGCTACCCGGCTGTGCCGCTGGCGCGACAACCGGTCCACCAGAGGTATGTCCATCCCGGTCCTCTCGTACTAGGGACAG
>CXWF01000573.1_pt1 | contig 19136 bp, 15 predicted proteins | sample 468421 | NCBI WGS metagenome assembly CXWF01 (sample SAMEA2620812, study PRJEB7988) | marine metagenome | biome: marine biome (ENVO:00000447); feature: surface water layer (ENVO:00002042); material: "saline water (ENVO:00002010), including plankton (ENVO:xxxxxxxx)" | depth 5 m
TTCTGGCGCGACGCGGATTATGATCCGGTCTACACCTCGACGCTCGAGCTCGACATGACCACCATCGTTCCGGCCATTTCCGGCCCCAAGCGCCCGCAGGACTATGTGGCCCTCGACGCTGCCGCACAGGCATTCGACACGGTGATTGCGGATTTCCGCGGCGTCGACATCTCGGATGATGCACAGGACATGGCCGCAGAAGGCCCGGTCGCGACCAAGCCGTCGGCCACCGCGAAATCGGCCAAGGTTGACGGTGAGGATTACGAGATTCGCGACGGAAGCGTCGTGATTGCTTCGATCACCTCCTGCACCAACACCTCGAACCCCTACGTCATGATCGGTGCGGGCCTCGTGGCGCGCAAGGCACGCGAGCTGGGCCTGAACCGTAAGCCCTGGGTCAAGACGTCGCTCGCCCCCGGCTCCCAGGTCGTGACCGAGTATCTCGAAGGCGCGGGCCTTCAGGAAGATCTCGACGCCATCGGCTTCGACCTCGTGGGCTACGGCTGCACCACCTGCATCGGCAACTCCGGCCCACTTCAGCCGGAGATTTCCAAGGCCGTTAACGACAACGACCTGATTGCGGTGTCGGTGCTTTCGGGCAACCGGAACTTCGAGGGACGGATCTCACCGGACGTGCGGGCCAACTACCTCGCCTCCCCGCCGCTGGTCGTGGCCTATGCGCTTTCGGGCGACATGAATATCGATATGGCCAACGACCCGATCGCGCAGACGCCGGATGGCAAGGACGTCTATCTCAAGGACATCTGGCCGACGGACAAGGAAATCGCCGATCTCGTCGAACGTGTCGTCACTCGCGACGCGTTCCAGTCGAAATACGCGGACGTGTTCAAGGGCGACGAGAAGTGGCAGGCCGTGGATGTGTCGGGCGGCGAAACCTACGATTGGCCGCCGCAGTCGACCTACATCCAGAACCCGCCCTACTTCCAGGGCATGTCCAAGGATGCGGGCACGATCAGCGACATCGAAGATGCCGGTATCCTCGCGATCCTCGGCGACATGATCACCACTGACCACATCAGCCCGGCCGGCAGCTTCAAGCCGGAGACCCCGGCCGGCAAGTACCTGACCGAGCGGCAGGTCGCACCGCGTGACTTCAACAGCTATGGCTCGCGCCGCGGCAACCACGAGGTCATGATGCGCGGCACCTTCGCCAACATCCGCATCAAGAACGAGATGCTGGAAGGCGTCGAAGGCGGCTACACCAAAGGGCCTGATGGCGATCAGACCTCGATCTACGACGCCTCGATGGCCTACCAGGAGGCGGGCAAGCCGCTCGTCATCTTCGGGGGCGAACAGTATGGCGCAGGCTCTTCGCGCGATTGGGCAGCGAAGGGCACGAACCTTCTGGGCGTGAAGGCGGTCATCGCCGAGAGCTTCGAGCGGATCCACCGTTCCAACCTCGTCGGCATGGGCGTCATCCCGTTCGAGTTCACGGGCGGCGACACGCGCAAGACGCTGGGCCTTACCGGCGAAGAAAGCGTGACGATCAAGGGCCTCGCAGACGTGAAGCCGCTTCAGGACGTGACCGCACAGATCACCTACGCAGACGGCACCACGAAGGACGTCACCCTCAAATGCCGGATCGATACGGCGGTTGAGATCGACTACGTCAAGAACGGCGGCGTGCTGCACTACGTTCTGCGCAACCTCGCCAAGAGCTGACAAGCCACTGACGGAATTAGAAAAGCCCCGGGGTCTCGCCCCGGGGCTTTTTCGTATGAACCAAAGACCGACTCAATCCCGAGCGCTCAGCATCCATTCGCCGTCCGGATAGAAGGCGTGGAAGGCGAACGCGAACATCACGTCGTGGGGGAGGTCGTTGCCGTCGCCGTCCCGCACCCGGATCGCGCCGACCGATGCCGCCTCGCCAATGACCGAGCCGCCGAGCGCGCTCGCCTGCTCATGCTCCCATGTCAGCGTGACGCCCGCCTCGGTGATCTCGGCCCCGTCTGACAGACGTTCCATCGGCCAGGCCCGCTCGCCCACCCGGACGACCCGCGCGAGCGCTGGAATGTCGTGGGGCGGCGTTTCGCCGGTGAAAAAAGGATAGGGCCGCTCGCGGCTGTCGTAGCCCGCGTAGGGGTTCATGCCGTAGTTGCGCGGATAGTCCGGTTCGGCCATCACCAGCCCGTCCGGATTGCGCTCGGCGAACACCTGCCACGCCTCCATCCACGAGGGCAGCGTCGTCAGACTGTCGCCAGCATACTCACCCACGATCCCCTCGCCCATCGCCTGCTGCCACCAGCTTTCGGTTTCGCGGTCATACATCACCATGTCCGAGGCGCGCAGCTTGCCGGTCACGCCGAATGTCAGGACCTGACCGTCATGGCGCCGGTCGAATGTCAGCGCAGAGTTGCACAGCGGGCAAAAGGTAACGGCCACCGGCACGTCGCCCACCCGATCATTCACGATCTCATGCCAGATCATGTAGCGGAGCGGATATGCGCGTGGCGTTTCCCCGTCGAGTTCCAGGGTCATCACCGGCTCACGCCCCGGCAGGTCGGCATCGGCGACCGGCACCATATCGGGGTCCATCAGCGCCGGGATCCCGTCCCGCGGCGGACCACCGGACAGGATCTCACCCCAGCTATCGATGGTGCGCTGAGAGAAATCTGTCTTGGGGAACTCGTTCTTCCAGAACGACGGATCGGCCAGGACGAAACCCGGCAGAAGGATCAGGAGGCAGATGAGGCGCAGCATAGGGTGAGAATGGCACCCGCCGCCGGCCCTGTCACTCACAGTTGCGTCAGGCCATCGGGCGCAGCGTGATGTCCTCGGCCCGAAGGCCCGCATCGCCCGGAAGCTCTGCAATGGCCTCGCCGTCCAGTGCGATGGTCGTGAGGTCGGCCTCGGCGTCATAGCCGACCGAAACGACGGGCGTGATCGGTTCGCCGGTTTCAGCGTCGAATTCCGGAAGGTACTCGATCTCCAGCGCCTCGGTTTCCGCCTCATACCCGTCGATGCGGGCGGCTGCCGCGTCGGGGTCGCTCAGGTCGTAGGCCTCGATAACCGTGCCGCTCTCAGCCTCTTCGTAGAGCGCGTCCTCTTCCGTCGCCGACACTTCGCCAAAGATGTTGCCGTCCTCGAAGCCCGCCACCACAGGGTCGGCGGCAATCTCCGGTTCAGGCTCGGCTTCGCGCGTGTCCTGTTCGGCACTCCGCAAGGCCAGAAGGCTGTCCTGCTCATCCTGCAGGATATAGGCCAAAGTGGACTGGTATTCCCCGGTGCGCGGGTTCGGCGCCTCGTCGGGGTTTGCGCGGGTCGCTTCCGCGTCAGGGGGTTCGTCTTCGGCGTCCTTGCTGCCGAATAGGCTCGAGAAATCGACGAATCCTGACACGCCGGCCACGAAGGCCGCGCCAAGTCCGTAGAATACTACATCTTCCAACTGCATCGATCCGTCCTTTGTGGCGGTTTCGGACACAATTCAGGAGGAACGGGGGATTTTTATGATTATTTGAGGGTAATTCAGGGCCAAATTAACTGAAATGCCCCGAAACCCTTTGTTTACACCGACAGGTTAGAGATAGTCCCGAATAACTCGGGAGATGTCATGTTTGCTGCCGCCAAACGCTTTCGCGTGCCTCTGTTCGAGGGGCTGATCTTCGCCGCCTTCATACTCATGCTCGCGGGGGCGTGACGGCCCGGTGTCCGGGCCGCCCGATCATTCTTTCACTACCTCGACATTCGTCATCACGTCCGGCTGACCGATGATGGCACCGTTGGGCCCTTCGCCCCGCTTGATGTCGAGCACGACATCCATCCCCTCGATCACCCGACCGACCACGGTGTAGTCTCCATCGAGGAACGACGCCTCGTCGAACATGATGAAGAACTGGGAATTGCCGCTGTCAGGGTCCTGGGAACGGGCCATGCCGACCGTGCCGCGCACGAAGGGCTCTTCCGAGAACTCGGCTGGAAGGTCAGGATAATCTGACCCGCCGAGGCCCGCCTGCCGCATGTCTCCACCTTCGAGGCCGAAGGCTACGTCGCCGGTCTGGGCCATGAAGCCGTCGATCACGCGGTGAAAGACCACCCCGTCATAGGCGCCCTCTTCCGCCAGTCGGGTGATACGGTCGGCATGTTGCGGCGCGAGGTTGTCGTATAGCTCGATCAGGATCTTGCCATTCGCCTCGCCGGTAACTGTGATCTCGATCTGCGGCCCGCCCGCTTCGCCCGGCGCGTCGTTCACAACCTGCGGGGTTGAGCCAGGAACGGTCGCGAAATAGTACCAGGCGACCAGCCCGACCCCTGCGAGAAACAGGAGCCAGGCGATGATCGTCGGTCTACGCATCCGCCGCGACCTTGACCGAGATCATCTTGTCCGGGTTCGCCGGCGGCTCGCCACGCGTGATCGCGTCGACGTGTTCCATGCCTTCGATGACCTGGCCAAAGACCGTGTACTGACCGTTCAGGAAGTCGTTGTCCTTGAAGTTGATGAAGAACTGCGAGTTGGCGGAGTTCGGGTTCTGCGCCCGCGCCGCGCCGAGGGTGCCGCGTGCATGGGGCACCTTGGAGAATTCGGCGGGCAGGTCCGGCAGATCGGACCCGCCGGTTCCGGCCCGGCGCAGGTTGCCGCCATCGTCCACCTTGCCGTGCTCCACGTCGCCGGTCTGGGCCATGAAGCCCTCGATGACCCGGTGGAACACCACCCCATCGTATTTTCCGGCGCGCGCCAGTTCCTTCATCCGTTCGACGTGCTTGGGTGCGACGTCGGGCAGAAGCTCGACGGTCACTGTGCCGTCCTTGAGCTCAATCAGAATGGTGTTTTCGGGATCCTTGATCTCGGCCATCGGGCCCTCCTTGACTGTTCAGGCGGGAAACTAGGCTCCGCCCCGACCCGCCGCAAGGGCCGATATCCGTGGTCGGCCTGCGGCAGAACGCCATTGAAATCCTGCAAACGAGCGTGTTTGTGGTGGTCAAGAACAAGGAGAGCCCGATGAGCTGGAAAACGCTGGACGATCTGGATCTGGACGGCAAGACCGTGCTGGTGCGCGTGGATATCAACGTGCCAATAGATGACGACGGCAACGTGACCGACGCGACGCGGATCGAGCGGATCGTCCCTACGGTGCGCGACATTCTCGAGAAAGGCGGCAAGCCCGTGCTCCTGGCCCACTTCGGTCGTCCCAAGGGCAAGGTGGTCCCCGAGATGTCGCTGAAGCCCCTGGTCCCGGCGCTGGAAAAAGCCTTCGGTGTGCCCGTCAAATTCGCCGAAAAGTGCATCGGCGGACCGGCCAAGGTCGCGGTGTCCAAGCTCGAAGCGGGCGAAGTCCTTTTGTTGGAGAACACCCGTTTCCACACGGAAGAGACCGAAAACGACGCGCAGTTTGCGGCAGCCCTCGCCGCCCTGGGCGAAGTCTACGTCAACGACGCCTTCTCCGCCTCGCACCGGGCCCATGCCTCCACCGAAGGGGTTGCGCGGGTGCTGGACAATTGCGCCGGGCGGCTCATGGAGGCTGAGCTCAAGGCACTGGACGCGGCGCTGTCGAACCCGATGCGCCCGGTGGTGGCCGTTGTGGGCGGGGCCAAGGTTTCGACCAAGCTGGAGCTTCTGAGCAATCTCATCGAAAAGGTCGACACGCTCGTCATCGGGGGCGGCATGGCCAACACCTTCCTCGCCGCTCAAGGCATCGACGTGGGCAAGTCGCTCTGCGAGCACGAGATGACCGATACCGCCTCAGAAATCGCCACCAAGGCGAAGGAAACCGGCTGCACCATCATCCTGCCGTCCGACGTGGTCGTGGCGCGGGAGTTCAAGGCGGGGGCCGCGAGCGAAACGGTTGCCGCCGACGCCTGCCCCGCCGACGCGATGATCCTCGACGCGGGGCCGGACACGGTAGAACGCATCAATGCCGCCTTCGCCGATGCCGCCACGCTGATCTGGAACGGACCCCTTGGTGCGTTCGAGATCGAGCCCTTCGACGCGGCCACCAATGCCACTGCACGCAAGGCTGCTGAACTCACACGCGAAGGCCACCTCACCTCGGTCGCGGGCGGCGGGGATACGGTGTCCGCCCTGAACAAGGCGGGCGTCGCCGATGACTTCACCTATATCTCCAGCGCCGGCGGGGCATTCCTCGAATGGATGGAGGGCAAGACGCTTCCGGGCGTCGCTGCTCTGGACACATGACCAAAGGCTGGGCGCTGATCACCGGGGCCTCCTCCGGGCTGGGCCGGGAATTCGCAAGGCTTGTGGCGGCTGACGGCTGGAACCTCGTGATCTCGGCCCGCCGGACGGAAGAACTGGACGCGCTCGCTGCGGAGCTGTCCACCGACGTCGTTGTCGTCACTGCCGATCTTTCGCAACCCGGTGCGGCGGATACGTTGTGGGACCAGGCCAGCGACGGACGCGACATCGACCTCCTCGTCAATAACGCAGGCATAGGCGTCCACGGGCGGTTCGCTACGGCAGGCAACGCGCGCGAGCGCGGCTCTGTCGCGCTCAACGTGGTGGCCCATACCGAACTTCTCCAGCGCGCGCTGTTCGACTTCCGCGAGCGCGGCGTGCGGGGACAGGTGCTCAACGTCGCTTCGCTCGCTGCCGTGATGCCCGCGCCCTCGATGGCGATCTATCACGCCAGCAAAGCGTACGTCCTGTCCCTGTCGGACGCTGTCCATTACGAGTGCAAGCGCGACGGTATCACCGTCACCGCGCTCTGCCCCGGCCCCACCCGCACCGGGTTCTTCGACGCGGCCGGGCTGGACAAGACCTGGCTCACAACCGTCATGCCGATGCCGACCGCCGACACCGTGGCCGCCGCAGGCTGGCGCGCGCTCAAGTCCGGCAAACGCAGCGTGACCCCGGGCCTCATGCCCAAGATCATCGCCTTTTCGGCCCGGCTCACCCCGCGCGGTCTGCTCTCCCGCATGAACGGCTTTTTCTGGGGCCGCCGGAACTGAGCGCTATTCCCCTGTGCGTTAGCGCGACCAGAATTGCACCTGCGCGCGCGACCACTTACCAAGTGGCCAGACACACCGACCGACAGGGGATACGCAATGGCCAATGCAGACCAACTCGCCCAGATGAAAAGCGGCAAGGGCTTCATCGCCGCGCTCGACCAGTCCGGCGGATCGACCCCCAAGGCACTGCGCCTTTATGGAATCGAAGAGGATGAATATGCGTCCGAGGACGAGATGTTCGACCTCATCCACCAGATGCGCTCGCGCATCGCACAGGCCCCGGCCTTTTCAGGCGAGAAAGTAGTCGGTGCGATCCTGTTCGAAAAGACCATGGAGCGCGAGATCGACGGGAAGCCTGCTGCGCAATACCTGTGGGAAGAGCGCGGCGTCGTTCCGTTCCTGAAAGTGGACAAGGGGCTCAAGGCCGAGGAAAACGGCGTTCAGCTCATGAAACCACTGCCCGATCTGGACGCGCTGCTCGACCGCGCGAACGAGAAGGGCATATTCGGCACCAAGATGCGCTCGGTCGTCTCGGCGGCGAACCCCGGCGGCATCAAGGCCATCGTTGAGCAGCAGTTCGAGGTGGGCAAACAGATCCTCGCCAAGGGCCTCGTCCCGATCTTGGAGCCGGAGGTCACGATTTCCATCGACGACAAGGCCGAGGCCGAGGACATGCTCCTCAATGAGATCGTCCATCAGCTCGACACGCTGGCAGAGGGCCAGGACATCATGCTCAAGCTGACCCTGCCCACGCTCGCCAATCTCTATGCGCCGCTCATCGCGCATCCGCGCGTGATCCGCGTGGTGGCCCTGTCAGGCGGCTATGAACGTGACGAGGCGAACGAGAAACTCGCCAAGAACGAGGGCATGATCGCCAGCTTCTCGCGCGCATTGACCGAAGGGCTTTCCGCCAAACAGTCGGATGCGGAGTTCAACGCGGCCATCGCGGGCGCCATCGACTCGATCTACGCGGCTTCGATCACCTGAGCTGAGGGGCGCGCGCCGCTCAGATCCGCGCGATCAACGCTTCGGTATCAAGCCCGGCCACCGCGCCGGGCACCATGCCACGCGCGCCCTCGACCCGTGTGGCGACCCAGCCGTCCGCCACCGCCGCGTTGCCACCCCGGATCAGGACCGAGGCGGCAAGCAGCACGGCCAGACGTTCGGCGAACCACCGTGCCTCGCCCTCCTCCGGCAAACCGGGCCAGCGTTCGACATGGGCCTTGAGCGCAGCATCGTAACGTCGGTCCGCCCCGGTCGCGGCCTCCAACTCGGCCCGCAGCGTTTCGGCCGCCAGAGGCTCCCGCGCCAGCGTTCTCAGGATATCCAGGCAGATCACATTGCCCGACCCTTCCCAGATCGAATTGAGCGGCGCCTCGCGATAAAGCATCGGCATCGGCGTCTCTTCGACGTAACCCATACCACCGAGGCACTCCATCGCCTCGAGGATCACCGGCCCGCAGCGCTTGTTCGAGAGGAACTTGGCCAGCGCCACGCTGATGCGCGCGAAGGCCCGGTCCTCCGCCGCGTCACCGTCAAACGCCCGCGCGGCGCGCATCCCCAGCGCCAGCGCCCCTTCCCATTCCAACGCGAGGTCCGCCATGACGGACCGCATCAACGGCTGGTCGATGAGCCGCTTCTGGAACGTGCGCCGCCCCTCGACCCAGTGCTTGGCCTCCACCAACGCCGCGCGCATCAGGCCCGCGGGCGCCATCGCCGTGTCGAGCCGCGTGTGATGCACCATCTCGATGATCGTGGCGACCCCGCGCCCGTCCTCTCCCAGCTTATGCGCAAGCGCCCCGTGATACTCGATCTCGGAGGACGCATTCGCCTTGTTGCCCAGCTTGTCCTTGAGCCGCTGGATCTGGATCGGGTTCCGCCCGTCTTCGGTCCAGCGTGGGACGAGGAAACAGGTGAGCCCCGCGTCCGTATAGGCGAGCGTCAGAAATCCGTCAGACATGGGCGCAGAGCAGAACCATTTGTGGCCCGTCAGTCGCCACATGTCCCCGTCCGGTTCGGCGCGTGTCGTGTTCGCGCGCACGTCCGAGCCGCCCTGCTTCTCGGTCATCGCCATGCCCATCGTGGCCGAGCGCTTCGCGCCCACCGGCGCGATCGCAGGGTCGTAGGCGCCACCGGTAAGCTTAGGCGCCCAAACCGCCTGCAATGCGGGATCAGCCGAAAGTGCAGGCACGGCGGCATAGGTCATGGTGAGCGGACAGCAGATCCCCGGCTCGACCTGACTCAGCATATAGACCAGCGCGGCATGGGTCGCGTGGCCACCCGGCGCGCCGTCCCAGGCGACATTGGCATAGCCCGCCGCCATGCCCGCCTGCATGACCTCATGATATCCGGGGTGAAAGACCACTTCGTCGAGCCGCCGACCGGCCCGGTCGAAAAGCCTCAGTTCGGGCGGATACGCCCGCGCGGCCTCTCCGGCAGCCCTGAGCGATGCGGACCCGAACACCGCACCCGCGGCAGCCGCAGGGTCTTCGCGCCCGCCAGCAGCGCGCAGGTGATCGCGCAGCGCGCCGTCACTCGTCCACAGATCCCGGGCCTCGGGCGGGCCCGGCTGGTTCTCGACCTCGTGTGTGGCGAGAGATGTGCGCGGGGCAACAGTCATGGCATGTCCTCCTGCGAGGAGCCTAACGCGCCGCGCCACACCACGAAAAGCCGTCCCGTCACGGCATCCGCCAAATTCCGCCGGATCGAATCATTGGGGATTCACAGAGCGAATCACCTGTGGCATACATGAGGATAGCGCCCGCCAGAGGCGCACTGAGGCAGACATTCATTCGAGGGGCGAACCCCGTGCGCGGTCTACGCAGACAAACCGGATTTGGCGGTGTGCTCTATCTTCTGGGGCTCATCTCGGCCGGCACCTATTTCACCTTCGCCTCCGTTCAGGGGGACTACGGCCTGTTTCACCGCGTTCGCATCGACGCCGAAGCACAGGCGCTGACCAAGGAACGTGACCGGCTCGCAGCCGAGATTGCGGCACTTCAGAACAAGACCCGGCGCATTTCCGACGACTACCTCGACCTCGATCTCCTCGACCAGCAGGCCCGCGACGTGTTGGGCCTCGTGCGCGCGGACGAGGTGGTTCTGCGCTGATCCGCTTCTTCGTTCCTCAAATACTTCGGGGGTAAAGGCCGTTTCCCCGAAACGGCCGCAAGGGGGCTGGCCCCCTTCATCGCACGGCGGCACCTCGGTGCCGACGTGCTTGCCAAGCGCGGCAAAGCCGCACAATCTGGTCGCGCCATACCGGGCCGGATAGCGTGTGTGACGGTGCGTCAAATCGAGGCTCGCATCGAGGCCCGTTTTGGTTTATTAGATAGTTTAACACTAAACTATATTTGGAACCGCGGAGGAGAGGCCTCATGGCGACCGCCAAAAGCGCCAAGAAATCAAACACATCCAAGGAAGAACTGCTCGAGTACTACCGCGAGATGCTGCTCATCCGGCGATTCGAGGAAAAGGCCGGCCAACTGTACGGCATGGGATTGATCGGCGGGTTCTGCCATCTCTACATCGGTCAGGAAGCCGTGGTCGTAGGCCTCGAGGCCGCCGCGGACGAGGGCGACAAGCGCGTGACCTCCTACCGTGACCACGGCCATATGCTCGCCTGCGGCATGGACCCCAAGGGCGTCATGGCCGAGCTTACGGGCCGCGAGGGCGGCTACTCCAAGGGCAAGGGCGGCTCGATGCACATGTTCTCCACCGAGAAGCATTTCTACGGTGGGCACGGCATCGTCGGCGCACAGGTGCCGATCGGCGCGGGCCTCGCCTTCGCGGACAAGTACCTCGGCAACGACCGCGTGACCTTCACCTACTTTGGGGACGGCGCGGCCAACCAGGGCCAGGTCGCCGAGACCTACAACATGGCCGAGCTCTGGGACCTGCCAGTTGTCTTCGTGATCGAGAACAACCAGTACGCCATGGGCACCGCCGTGAAACGCTCCACCAAGTCGCCGTCCCTTTGGGAACGCGGCGCGGCCTACGGGATCGAGGGCGAGGAAGTCGACGGGATGGACGTGCTCGCCGTGAAAGCCGCCGGCGAAAAGGCCATCGCCCACTGCCGCGCCGGCAAGGGCCCCTACATCCTCGAGATGAAGACCTACCGCTACCGCGGTCACTCCATGTCGGACCCGGCGAAATACCGGACCCGCGAGGAAGTGCAGAAGATGCGCGACGAGAAAGACCCTATCGAGAACGTCCGCGACCTGCTGCTTCAGGGCAAGCATGCGAGCGAAGACGACCTCAAGGCGGTCGACAAGGAAATCAAGCAGATCGTGAACGAAGCCGCGGAATTTGCGCGCGAAAGCCCGGAGCCGTCGCTCGACGAGCTCTGGACCGACATTTACGCGTAAGCCCCCGGGAGGACAGACAGACATGACCACGGAAATTCTCATGCCCGCGCTCAGCCCGACGATGGAAGAGGGCACGCTGGCGAAATGGCTCGTGAAGGAGGGGGACGAAGTCTCCTCCGGCGACATTCTCGCGGAAATCGAAACCGACAAGGCGACGATGGAGTTCGAGGCCGTCGACGAAGGCACCATCGGCAAGATCCTGATCGACGCCGGCACCGAGGGCGTCAAGGTGAACACGCCCATCGCGGTCCTGCTGGAAGAGGGCGAGAGCGCCTCCGACATCGACAGTGGCGCGAAGGCGGCTCCCGCGAGTGAAGCTCCGGCGGCCGACAGCGGTGCCAGCCTCGACGACACCGACACGGCCAAGCCGATGTCGACCCAGCCCGCCGCTTCGGTTCCCGAGCCGGAGCCCGTCGAGGACCCCGAGGTGCCCGAAGGCACGACCTTCAAGTCCCAGACGGTCCGCGAAGCGCTGCGCGACGCGATGGCCGAGGAGATGCGCTCGGACGAGGCGGTCTTCGTAATGGGCGAGGAAGTCGCTGAATACGAAGGCGCCTACAAGGTGACCCAAGGGCTGCTCGACGAATTCGGGGCCAAGCGCGTGATCGACACCCCGATCACCGAGCATGGTTTTGCCGGTCTCGCGACCGGGGCTGCCATGGGAACGCTCCGGCCCATCGTCGAGTTCATGACCTTCAACTTCGCGATGCAGGCCATCGACCACATCCTCAACACCGCCGCCAAGACGCGCTACATGTCCGGCGGTCAAATGAGCGTGCCGGTCGTGTTCCGTGGCCCCAACGGTGCCGCCGCCCGCGTGGCCGCGCAACACTCGCAGGACTATGCCGCGTGGTACGCGCAGATCCCCGGGCTGCACGTCGCAATGCCCTATTCGGCGGCTGACGCGAAGGGCCTTCTCAAGACCGCGATCAAGGGCGACACGCCCGTTGTCTTCCTCGAGAACGAGCTGCTTTACGGCCAGTCCTTCGAGGTGCCGGAACTTGACGACTATGCGATTCCCTTCGGCAAGGCCCGCATCTGGCAAAAGGGCGACGACGTGACCATCGTGTCTTTCGGCATTGGCATGAAATACGCGCTTGAGGCGGCCGAACTGCTCGGCAAGGACGGAATTTCCGCCGAGGTCATCGACCTGCGCACGCTGCGCCCGATGGACACCAAGACCGTCATCGAGAGCGTCAAGAAGACCAACCGCTGCGTGACCGTCGAGGAAGGCTGGCCCACCCCGTCGATCGGGAGCTACATCTCCTCGGTCCTGATGCAGCAGGCGTTCGACTATCTCGACGCGCCGGTCATCAACTGCACGGGCAAAGATGTTCCGATGCCTTATGCCGCCAACCTCGAAAAACACGCCCTCGTCACGACCGACGAGGTGATCGAGGCGGTGAAAACCGTCACCTACAAGTAAGGAGCGCGCAGTATGCCCACGGAAATCCTGATGCCCGCGCTGTCTCCCACGATGGAGGAAGGCACGCTCGCCAAGTGGCTGGTCAAGGAGGGTGACGAAGTCTCCTCCGGTGACCTGCTGGCCGAGATCGAGACCGACAAGGCGACGATGGAATTCGAAGCCGTCGACGAAGGCGTGATCGGCAAGATCTTGATCGAAGGCGGCACCGAAGGCGTGAAGGTGAACACGCCCATCGCCGTGCTGCTCGAAGAGGGTGAGAGCGCCGACGACATCGGCGACAGCTCTGGCGGAAGCGCCGATGAAAAGGCCCCGACCGAAGCACAAGCGAGCCCCAATACGGCAACGCCCGACCCGGGCAAGGCCGAGACCCCTGCCCCGCAATCCACCGGCCCGATCCCGGCCCCTACCGACGGCAAAGGAGAGCGCATCTTCGCCTCGCCGCTCGCGCGCCGGATCGCCAAGGACAAGGGACTCGACCTCTCCCAGATCAAGGGCACCGGTCCCAAGGGCCGGATCGTCAAGGCCGACGTGCTGGACGCCAAGCCCTCTGCCGCTCCGGCCAAGGACGAGGCGAAACCTGCGGCCGCACCGGCAGCAGGCGGTGGCGGCTCCATGCCCACCGGCATGGGCGCCGAGACCGTGCTCAAGATGTACGAAGGGCGCGAGTTCGAAGAGGTCAAGCTCGACGGGATGCGCAAGACGATCGCCGCGCGGCTGACCGAAGCCAAGCAGACGATCCCGCACTTCTACTTGCGCCGCGACATCCGGCTCGACGCGCTGCTCAAGTTCCGTTCGCAGCTCAACAAGCAGCTCGAAGGGCGCGGCGTGAAGCTGTCGGTCAACGACTTCATCATCAAGGCCTCGGCGCTGGCGCTTCAGGCGATCCCGGATGCCAATGCCGTCTGGGCGGGCGACCGGGTGCTGAAGCTGAAACCGTCCGACGTTGCCGTGGCCGTGGCAATCGAGGGCGGGCTGTTCACCCCGGTGCTCAAGGACGCGGACATGAAGTCGCTGTCGGCGCTGTCTGCCGAGATGAAAGACCTCGCCGCACGCGCCCGCGACCGCAAGCTCGCGCCGCATGAGTATCAGGGCGGCAGCTTCGCGGTCTCGAACCTCGGCATGTTCGGCATCGACAACTTCGACGCGGTCATCAACCCGCCGCATGGCGGCATCCTCGCCGTCGGCGCGGGCGTGAAGAAGCCGGTGGTCAACGACGAAGGCGCGGTGGAGGTGGCCACGATCATGTCCGTCACGCTGTCGGTCGATCACCGGGTCATCGACGGGGCGCTCGGGGCGCAGTTGCTTGAGCAGATCGTCCAGAACCTCGAAAACCCGATGATGATGCTGGCCTGAGCGCCCGCCATCATGTCTGAACAGGGCCGTGCGGGCGACCGCGCGGCCTTTTTCATCGCTTGATCCACAGCCGCGGTCCAGCCACCCTGATCCGCAGGAGGTGAACCATGGGCACGCTCATCGCAGAATTCTTCGGCGCCATGTTCTTTGTGAACATGCTGCCGCATTTCATTGCGGGCATTCAGGGCCGCGCTTTCCCTTCGCCCTTCGCCAAGCCGCCCGGCGTCGGCATGTCGCGCCCGGCGGTCAACGTGCTCTGGGGCGCGGCGAACGGCATCGCCGCCTGGGCGCTCCTCTGTCCGGTCGCAGGGTTCGACGGGACCGGCACGGCGCATCTGATCGCAGTCGCGCTCGGCGGCCTCGTGATGGCGCTGGTCCTGTCATGGCATTTCGGGCGGGTGATGCGGGACTCAGGCCACGACTGATCGCGCACGGAGCCCCAAAAAAGAAAGGAGCGCGGGACTGCCATCCCAGCGCTCCATTTCTTCTTTTTTGGTTTGTTCTCCGTCAGGCTGCGATAGCAACCGCGTAAAGAGCCGCAAAACCGAGTACTGTGGCGATCCACATACGAAGCATGTTTTCTGTCCCCTGCTTTTGGATAGGGACACTTTTATCGAATTGTTGCCCCGTGTCATTGATGCAGGTCACAAGTGCGCGAGGTTTCGCCTATGAGACGCAGCGACTCGGTTATCGTCGGAGGATACGCAAGCGTAGGCCGCGCAGGCGATCAAGAAAAACGCATTCAGATCAGATCGTTGGAGGATAGGGGTGCCAAACAGGGCGCCACGGCCCAAGACCCTTTCCGCATCTGCTCGCTGGCGCCATGCTCACGGAACAGGCGTATTGAAAACAAAAGGCCCGCACGCCGAGCGCACGGGCTTTTTGTTTAGGTGGGCGGTCGGTCAGACCAGAAGGGCAAGCGTGCTTCCAGCGGCGAACCATCCGATCGTGATGAGGGCAAACGTCTTCATGTCGGTCTCTCCCAGGTATGAGCAGGCCCGATCCTGTCGGGCTGTTACCTAAGAAACGGTAAACGGACTCGGAAAGTTCCGTTCGGGCGACACAAGATGTTGGAAAAATGAAAGCGGCCCCCACAATGGAAGCCGCTTCGTTTCATACCGCCGCCGCGATCAGTCGTCGATGCGGGTGCCGAACATCTGGTTCATCGACACCGACGGATGGTCGCAGCCCGCCTCGCCGACCACCTTGGCGGGGACACCTGCCATTGTCGTGTTCGGCGGCACGTCCGTCAGCACGACCGAGCCCGCCGCGATGCGCGAGCAGCAGCCCACGCTGATATTGCCCAGAACCTTGGCCCCCGCGCCGATCAACACGTCATCCGCGATCTTGGGATGGCGGTCCTCCTCTTCCTTCCCGGTGCCGCCGAGGGTCACCGAGTGAAGCATGGAGACGTTGTTGCCGACCACCGCCGTCTCGCCGATTACGATGGAATGGGCATGGTCGATCATGATGCCCCGTCCCATGCGCGCCGCCGGGTGAATGTCGATGCCGTAGACTTCGGAGCAGCGCATTTGCAGGAAATAGGCGAGGTCCGTGCGCCCCTTCTCCCACAGCCAGTGCGCAAGGCGATGCGCCTGCATCCCCTGAAACCCCTTGTAGTAGAGGATCGGCTGAAGCATCCGGTGCGTGGCCGGGTCGCGTTCAATCACCGCATTCAGGTCGGCGCGTGCGGCCTCGACCAGCGAGTGATCGTCGTCATAGGCCTCGTTTGCCACTTCGCGCAGGACCATCATCGACATCTCGTTGGAGCTCAGCTTGGCCGCAATCCGGTAGCTCAAGGCGCGTTCGAGCGACTTGTGATGCAGGATACAGGCATGAACGAGCCCGCCCATGAGCGGCTCCTTGGCCACCGCTTCATGCGCTTCCGAGGTGATCCGGTCCCAGACCGGGTCGATCGCACGGGGTTTGGCTTTGGTCTCGGCCATGCGGGCCTCCGTCACTGTTGCTGGCGTGTCATACCGCAGATAGGCTCGAATTTCCAAACGCAAAGAGGTGATGGGAGGGTTCACGCGAATGGATGAGGCGACGCAGGCCCGCTACCGCGCGATGCTCGAAGCCTTGCTCGCGGAGTTGGAAAGCGACGACCAGTTGGGCGAGGAGGCCCAACGCACGGTCACGCTCGACCAGCAGTCCGTGGGACGGCTGAGCCGGATGGATGCGTTGCAGGGTCAGGCGATGGCAAAGGCGACGGCGGCCCGGCGCGCCGCCCAGCGCCGGCGCATTCAGGCCGCGTTCGAGCGGATGGACGAGGACGAATACGGCTATTGCGCAGAATGCGGCGAGGAGATCGCCGAGGCCCGTCTCGACCTCGACCCGGCGGTGCCCACCTGCATCTCCTGCGCGCGCGGGTGATGAAGCCTGAACTTCAGGGGCGTCACTCGACGGTTGTGCGTGAGAACGGCCCCGGTCCGAAGCTCTGCGACACCTGCGCGACCGCCACCTCGAAGGGCGCGCTTACGCCGTCCGCTACCTGCATGGCCCCCGTGTAGGTCCAACCTGCACTGCCCACGTCAACCTCACGTTTCACAGTGCCGCCGTCGATGACGCGGACGACGTAGCTTTCTACGTCTTCGCCCAACGGCACATCGACACCTTCCCAGCTATCTCCGTCAACGCGTGTTCGGCGCACCCAGTCGACCGAATAATCACCGCCCGCCGCCCGCACCGTGAGGTGGGCCGGCACATAGGGCCGCAGCCCGACGCCATAGGTCGTGACCGCCGCCTGTTCATAGGTATCGTCGTCGATGGGCTCCGATGCCGGGCCGATCCGGTAGTGACGTTCCAACCCCCGCGCCGACAGAGGCAGGGAAAGCGGCGTCACAGACCCATCGAGGAAGACCACCGTCGCCCCCACAGGCCATTCGGCGGGCATGGCCCAGTCGCTTCCCCCCTGCCCGCGCAGCCGGCCCGAAAGCTCGTAGACGTCCTGCTCAACCAGTTCCGCGTGGGCGAACTGGAACACTTCCCACCCGTCCGGGTCGCCGAAACCGATGGCGGCCAGGTTCGACCCGTTGAGGATTCCGTCCACCCCGGCCGAAGACACCGTTCCCTGCGGCAACCGCACCCGCAGTGCCGGTCCATTGTCGATGAGACCGGGCCGCGCCCAGCGCAAAACGCTCTCTGTTACGCCAATCCGAGCCGGCGCGCGGATCACCTGATTCAGGGAGTAGCCGTTCTCAGAAGCCGACGAATACACCGCCACCGGCCCGGGCCAGGGGTCCGAGGTCACGGCGAGGCGCGGCAGGTGCGCCGGGACATCCCCCGCAAGCACCGGCAGGTCCAGAAAGATCGGATAGACCGGAACGGCGGGCGTGAACTCCGCCAGCTCGATCTCGCTCGCCACCCCGTCCGCGGGTTTGAGAACGCCCGGCTCCACGCGCACCGCCTGCACCATCTGAACGCCCGCCTGTTCGACATGGTCTATGCGGTAATGCCCGGTGCCCTCCTCCGTCTCCAGCTCCACGACGTCGCCCGCGCGCCAGCTGAGGTCCGAAGGTGCGAGCGCGAACCGCGCCCGGTCGCGCGCCACACGCGCCTCGGCCAGCCAGCGTTCAGTGATTGCCCGCGCTTCCGGTTCGGTCAGGATCATGGGGAGGTCCGAGGACGACACCGCATGCGTGTCCTCATCAGGGAAAACAGCCTCTGTCGCGCGAATGTCATATGCAGACTCCGCCTCGGTGTGGTTGAGCCGCACACGCCCGATCATCTCGGCCTCCGGCGCGCGGGAAAACTCGAGATCTCCGTCGATCTCGCCCGTCGCGACGAACCGCGCGGGGTCGAGCGTGCCGTCCGGCGTGCCTTTGCGGGTGAAGAATTCAAGCTGGCCACCGCGCTCCGCCGCCTCGAACCCGTAGGCCAGCATAAGCGGTTGCAGCGCCGCGCGCGCATCCGTGACCTGGTCTACCATGTAGCCCCGCACGAGACCGTAGAGTCGCGACGTGTCATAGCGCGTGACGCCGGAGCGCTCGCAAATCTCCGCCACCACCGAGGCGAGCGAGCGGTTGGAGGCGCGCCCGTTCAGCCAATGGCCCTTGTCATAGTTCTCCCAATCACCCCAGGCACCGCGCCGTTTCGGAAACCACGGGAACGGCCGCGCGTCCCACGCCCAGACATGGGCGCGATCCATGTCGATCATGCGCACCCTGGTGATCGGGTGGGTCGGGTTGTTGGCCGGCTCCTCCCAGAACTCGCGCACGGCACGCAGGTACTGCATTTGCATTACATCATCGCGATGGCCGTTGGAATAGCGCGGCAACGAGCTTTCCGAGCTCTTCGGGTCAAGGAACTTGTTGGGCTGGTTGGCCCCCTTGTCGATGGCCGCGCAGCCATACTCCGTGAACCAGATCGGCTTGGAGCCCGCCTCCCAGTCGGTCGGTTGCGCTTGGCGCACGCCCCCGATCCGTTCGTGGTGTTCGTTTTCCCACCAGGACCTGATGTCCTTGTAGCGAAACACCCACGGCTCCCCATGTGCGCCGTCCGTGATCGGGGTACGCAACTGCACCTCGCGCGCTTCCGGAGCGTGGTAATACCAGTCGTACCCCTCTCCTCCCATGACGTTCGCCTTGAGGTAGTCGAGGTTGTAGATCGACCCCCAATGGGCATCCGCATGGTCCTCGCCTTCCCGCCAGTCCGCGACGGGCATGTAGTTGTCGATCCCGATGAAGTCGATGTTCGGATCGGACCAGAGAGGATCAAGATGGAAGAACACGTCGCCTGACCCATCCTGCGGGTGGTAGCCGAAGTATTCCGACCAGTCGGCGGCATAGCTGATCTTCACATCCGGGCCGAGGATCAGGCGCACATCGTTTGCGAGGGCCTGCAACTGTTCGACCACGGGAAAGGTGTTGTTCGCCGCCCGGATCTGCGTCAGCCCCCGCAATTCCGAGCCGATCAGGAATGCCTCGACCCCGCCCGCCTGGGCGCAGATCGTGGCATAATGCAGGATCATCCGGCGATAGGACCATTCATAGGGGCCGATGTAGTTCACCGTGCCATCGACCGGGATGAAATGGTGCGGCTGGGCGTTGCCGAAGAACGCCGCGACGTCG
>CXWF01014865.1_pt1 | contig 18913 bp, 15 predicted proteins | sample 468421 | NCBI WGS metagenome assembly CXWF01 (sample SAMEA2620812, study PRJEB7988) | marine metagenome | biome: marine biome (ENVO:00000447); feature: surface water layer (ENVO:00002042); material: "saline water (ENVO:00002010), including plankton (ENVO:xxxxxxxx)" | depth 5 m
CGCTGTCACATGCTCGGCCCGTGGCACCGGAAGGGAGGGGGCGTCGCGCCGCGCGCCGGTTGCGATGTCGAAAACGTGCACCTCGCTCACCGCGCGCCACTCGGGCGGGGTGCCGGAGAACCCGCCGATGGCGTAGATCGCACCGCTGACGACGGCGACGCCCACATGATGGCGCGGCGCGGGGAGCGGCGGCAGGGTTCGCCAGGTGTCGGTTGCGGCGTTGTAAGCATAGGCTTGATCCGTGGGCACGCCGCCGCGCGCGAATCCTCCAAGCGTGTAGATCGTGTCACCGGAGGGCGCTGCATAGATTTCCTGCACGGGCGCGGGCAAAGGGGCGGCCTCGGACCACTCAGGCGCGCCATGTGCCCCGCTTGCGATCCCGCAAAACGCCAATGCCAGTGCCGAGTGTTTCAAGCCGTTCTCCCTCTGCCGCACCGTCACTGTCAAAGCATTTGGCCTTTTGGTCAAATCCTGTAACCATTGCCCCGAGCAACGAAGACCCGGAGGAGGCACCATGATCAGCCAGCAACTGAACGATACCATAACGCGGGTCGGACCGGGTACACCGGCGGGTGAGGTGCTGCGCCACTATTGGCAGCCCGCCGCACTCACGGACGAGTTGGACGGAAAGCGGCCGGTGGTTCCGGTGCGGCTCATGGGCGAGGACCTCGTTCTGTTTCGCAACGACGACGGCGAACTGGGGCTGATCGGCCGGCATTGCCCGCATCGCGGGTCGGACCTTTGCTATGGACGGCTCGAGAACAACGGGCTGCGGTGTCCGTTCCACGGCTGGCATTTCGACCGGACCGGACAATGCGTGGAGCAGCCGGGCGAGCCGGAAGGGTCGAGGATGCACGAGCAGATCAAGACCACCTCCTATCCCGTTGAAGAACGGAACGGAATCATCTTTGCCTATATGGGGCCGGGCGACCCGCCGCCATTCCCGAACTTCGATTGTTTCCGCGCGCCCGAAAGCCACGTTTTCGCCTTTAAGGGGCTATGGGAATGCAACTGGCTTCAAGCGCTGGAGGTTGGGATCGATCCTGCCCACGCCTCATTCCTGCACCGCTTCCTTGAAGACGAAGACCCGGAAGACAGCTACGGCAAACAGTTCCGCGACAAGGCCGCGAACACCGAAATCCCGATGACCCAGCTTCTGCGCGACTACCCGCGCCCGGAGATCGAGGTGGAGGAAACCGACTACGGCATGCGCGTCATTGCGCTGCGTCACCTGGATGACGGACGAACGCACGTTCGGGTGACCAACCAGATCTTTCCCGAAGCGATCACGATCCCGATGAGCCGCGAGATGATCATCACCCAGTGGCATGTGCCGGTCGATGACGAGACCTGCTACTGGTATTCGATGTTCACGAGTTTCGGGGAGCCGGTGAACAAGGAACTCATGCGCGAACAGCGCCTCGCCGAGCACCGCCTTCCGGACTACGCGCCGCTCAAGAACAAGCGCAATCAATACGGCTACAACCCGGATGAGCAGGAAAGCCTGACCTATACGGGCATGGGGCTCGACATCAACGTGCACGACCAGTGGGCCGTGGAGTCGATGGGGCGTATCCAGGACCGGACGCAGGAACACCTTGGCAAGACTGACAAGGCGATCATCGCGAACCGTCGCAGGCTGCGCGCCGCGATCAAGGCGCTGGAAGATGGCGACGCAGCGGCGCTGCCGATGAAGAACGGCGCGGATGTTTCCGCGCTGACCGGGCCGCTAGCGAACGACACGATCGCCACGGACGGCGACTGGCAGCGCGCCTATCAGGAGGGTGACGCCGCCCGCCGGGCCGGCTGCACCGGCTGGGATGCCAAGGTCGGATGAGGCGCGCGTGACGAAACAGGATCGAGACAGGCTGGGCTCTGGCGCGCTCGCGCGGCTGGGGCTGGTCGACGAGGCGGCGATCGAGGCCGGGGTGCGGCTGTTGAAACGTGTGCGGGACGACGGGCTGGAAACGGTCCGCGTCCTGTTTTCGGACCCGCATGGCGTGCTTCGCGGCAAGGCCATTGCGGCGCGCGCGTTGCCAAGCGTGCTGTCGGACGGAATGAAGGTGCCTTCGACACTCCTGCTCAAGGACACCGCGCATCGCACGGCCTTTCCGATCTGGTCGGGAGATGGCGCACCGATGGCTGGCGCGTCGGACATATTGCTCGTGCCCGATACCGCGACCTTCCGGCGGCTCCCCTGGTCGCCTCATTCAGGCTGGTTGCTGTGCGATTGTGTCGATTCAGTTGGCGCGCCGATCCCCTTCGCGCCGCGCGACCTGTTGCGCGCGGAGGTGGGGCGGCTCGCGGACCGCGGGATGGAGATGAGGGTCGGTCTGGAGGTCGAGTTCCACGTCTTCGACGTGATCGACCCGCGCCTGTCTCATGGCGACACCACCATGCCGCCCGCACCGCCCGAAACGCGCGCGCTCGCGCCCGGCTACCAGTTCCTGACCGAGACGGTCTATGGCCAGCTCGAGCCGGTCATGGACAGGCTGCGGCGCATGTCCGAAGAGATCGGTCTGCCCGTGCGCTCGACCGAGGTGGAAATGGGCCCGGGGCAATTCGAGTTCACCTTCGACCCGGCCGATCCCATCACCCAAGCGGATGCGATGGTGATGTTCCGGACGCTCGTGCAGGAGGTTTGTTCGGCAGATGGTAAGCATGCGACCTTCATGTGCCGACCGAAGGTGGATAACGCGGCTGCCTCAGGCTGGCATGTCCATCAGTCGCTCATCTCGACCGAGACCGGTGACAACCTGTTCATGCCTGCGGACGAGGGCCTGACAGGCACCGCATCCGGCTGGATCGCGGGGCTCTTGGACCATGCGGGCGAAAGCTGCGTGCTCACGACCCCGACCGTGAACGGCTACAAACGCTACACCCAGCACCAGTTGGCCCCGGATCGCATCGCGTGGGGCCGGGACAACCGCGGCGCCATGCTGCGCGCGCTCATGGGCGCCGGCGACACGGCGAGCCGGGTGGAGAACCGGGTGGCCGATCCTGCGGCCAATCCCTATCTCCTGTTCGCATCGCAAATCGTTTCGGGCCTTGCTGGACTCGATGCGGGGACGGCGCCGCCCGAGGCGGTGGAAAAGCCTTATTCATCCGATGCCCCGGCGCTCCCCATGAACCTCGGTGCGGCTATCGAGCTATTTCGGGATTCCGCGCTATATCGCAAGATCTGGGGGAACGAGGTCGTGGATTACTTCGTGACGCTCAAGAGCGCCGAGTGGCAGCGTTATCTGGCGCATGTGTCGGACTGGGAGCAGGCCGAATATTTCCGGCTGTTCTGACGATGGCATTCGACCTTTCCGCCTATCTCGACCGCCTGTCGCTGCCCGAGCCGGGTACCGGGCGAGAGGGGCTCGCGCGCCTTCATTTCGCACACATGTCCCACATTCCGTTCGAGAACACCGCGCCACTGCTGGAGCGCATCCCGTCGCTTGAGCCGGCAGCGCTGATGGACAAGCTGGTGAGGCGCAGACGCGGGGGCTATTGCTTCGAACACAACGGGCTTTACGGCCTTGCGCTCGCAGAGCTTGGCCACACGGCGCGCCCGCTCCTCGCCCGCGTTCGCAATGGCGCGCCCGTCGGTGGCGCGCGGACACATCAGGCCTGGCTCGTCGAGATCGACGGGGAGACCTGGATGAGCGATGTGGGCTTCGGTGGTCACGCGCCGCTTGCGCCCATCCCGTATCGCACCGGAGAGGCGTTCGAGGTCCCCAATGGCCGCTACCGCTTTGTCACTGATCCCACGACCGGCGAGACGGTTTTGGAGCGCCTGTCGGGCACAGATTGGACCTCATTGTGGGGCTATGACGGGGTGCCGGTGCCGCAAATTGACATCGAGGCCGCGAACATCGTCACCGCCTGTTGGGACAAGGCGCCGTTCCGGGCGAATCTGATGGCGGCATTCCACGGACCCCGCGGTCGAGTTACGCTGTTCAACCGGGCGTTTTCCCGAGGGCTGCCGCCTGACCTTGAAACGCGCCTGCTCGAAGATGCCGGGGATTTGGCGCGCGTGCTGTCGATCGACTTCACGCTCGACCTCGACGACGGCGATATCTCGGCGATCTGGGACAAGATCAAGGGCGCTCCCGTGGGGCGCTAGACCATCTCCTCCGGCACGCCGGGCAGAGGCTCGCCCATCTCTGCGGCAGGTTCCACGGCATAAGGGAGCACGAAATGCTCGCGGTCTTCGGGATTGCGCCGGGCATTCGATTGGGCCGCCTCGCTCCAGGTCGCCGCGATTGCGGTGTTGCCGGGGATGCTGTCGGAATACCAATGCTTGGTGCATTTCTCGAAGAAGCTCGCCACAAGCAGCGGATCGGCCACCTCGATCCCCGCCTCACTGTCCCAGCGCATGGACCGGCCGTTCAGGTTGGCCGAGGAGACCACTGCGGCGCGCCCGTCCACGATGATCAGTTTCGCGTGGATGTAGATAATCGGCGCACCGTAGTGGGAGTCACGATGGCCGGTGTCCATCGGCCGGGTTTGCGCAGGGGAGCCAAAGAACACGCGTTCGCCGTATGCCTCGCGCAGCCGTTCCACCGCATCGCTCTGCAACTGCTCGCCATAGCGCGCGTCGACATCATCGGAGCGGTCGAAGGCCACGTCCTCCGGCGCGGCGGGCAGCATGACCACCAGCTGCAATTCCGGCATCGCCTCGGCCGCGGCAACCAGCGCGTCGGTGATCGGCGTGGAGCGGAGAAACTGCGTCTCGATATAGATGTAGTCCCGCGCAGTGCGGATAAGGCGAAGGTGGGCCTCTTCGATCTCCGACAGTATTTCGCGCGGGGCGAGACGGCGTCCGCCGGGAATGTCCGACGACAGAGTGCGCAGCAGGCCACCGAACGGGGAAGGAGCGCGGTCCCCGGCGGTCACCTCGCGAAACTCGGCCAGATGCCGCGCGGCGGCCCTGACCACGGGGCCGGTTACCACCGCCTGCACGTCATGCCAGGTTTTTTCCGGCGCGCGGTCGTGCGCCTTGTCGTCATAGCGGCGCGGGTTGAGGTCGAGCCCGCCAATGTAGAGCGTTTCGTCATCCACAACGGCCATCTTCTGGTGGTGTGTCGCCGGAATTAGCGGCGCGGGCGGCCAGATGCGAGGAAACAGCTTACGCCCTTGTTTGCGCACCATCCGTCGGAATTTCGGCATGTGCTCCAGCGCGGTGTCACAAGCCTCCTGTTCCAGTCCGCTCAGGCGATTGCATTCGTCGCGCAACTTGCGGCGCGTGACAGGCATGAACATGACGCGGTGCGCCCAACCGACCTGAGCCTTGTGCATATGGACGTCCACCGTGAGGGCGCCGGGATTGGAGGACGCTGCGGCGGCGGCCAGACAGGCAGCACGAGACTCCCACGAATAGCGGTGCAGTTCGGGGCGCGCTACCGGGTCGAAATCCGAGATGACGATGGTGAAGCGCACCCCTTCGTCGAGCTTATGGGTAAGAAGGTCGGCCCAGTCGCGCCCGATCGCTTTGCCTTCGTCGCTCTTGAGCTTCGTCGCCGGGTCGAACATGCGCATCGAGATCGACACATGACGGCGCGCGTCGAGAACCAGGCGTTCGAAGGCCGGATAAGCCTCTTGGGCCGTGAGCAAAAACTCCACGGACTCCGCTTCCATACCGCCTCCCGTGTCCTCGGATCGGGACATAGTGTGGGTTTCGCTGTCGAACATGTAAAGGCAATCCGCGACGGCGGGTTGATGTTCCGTCTGCACTGGAAGAAAGGCAGAAATGAAAAGGACCGCCCGAAGGCGGCCCGTTTTCATCACGTTCTTCCCGGAGGAAGTTGGAGCGGGTGATGAGATTCGAACTCACGACCCTTACCTTGGCAAGGTAATGCTCTACCCCTGAGCTACACCCGCATCCTGTGGTGAGCGGTGATTTATAAAACCCCGCGTTTGGCTGCAAGGGCAAAATCACGCGAGCGGGGAATTTTTTGGCGCCACGCGAAGCGGGCTGCCAGAGGGCGGCGCACCAAAGTTGACAGGCGGGCGGCTTTTTGGCCTCATGAACCCATACTTGAAGTCTTTTTTGAAAGGAATTGCCGCCATGCGCCTGTCACCAGCCCGTCTGTCCTGTGTCCTCTTTCTGGCGGCCGCACCGGCCTTGGCGCAGGATGGTCCGCCGCCGATTTCACCGATCGACATCCAGGTCACGCGTCTCGACACGATCCCCAACCTCTCGGTAGACAACGCGGCGCCCTGCTGCGCGCGGGAAACCTTCGAAAGCGGGGAGGAGGCCGATTTTCTCTACCTCGACATCGACTTCGACGTCGCGTGGTCCGAGGAGGTGGACAAGCTGTCGCTCTCGGGGCGCGACACGATCTTTCTTATGCCAGAGGGCGTGACCGACATCGAACAGGCGATCCAGGCCTGGGGCAGTGTCAGCTACTTCCCGGAGGTCGAGATTCGCACGGTCAGCATGTCCACGCGACGCCCGCGCAACTGGCCTGACGAGGATCGGGACGCCCATCTCAACGCTGTTTTCACGGTGCCTGCGGGATTGACCGGCGCGACACTCCTCATTGGCGATCCGGAAGCGGGGCAGGTCGAAGTGCCGCTGGACCTGTCAGGACCGGCAAGCGAACTGCCCTCCGCCGCGAGCTTCTGGAACGTGAGTCTGAACGGGATCGAGACGTTGGAGACGGTCGAAACCTCCTATCGTGATGGCGATGGCAGTCTCGGTGCGTCCATCACCCCCGACGCCGGGTCGATCATCAGGCTGGACGTGACGCTCGATCCGAAACAGAACCTGAGTACCGATGCAGAGGCCGGCAAGAACGTCGCGACCTTCCGCTCGCTGGCGGTGCAGATGGTGGGTCCCGAGGGCCTGCCGCTCTTCCCGCTTGGTGAGGGGCGCGAAATCCGGGGGTATCTCAATGTCGAAAACTCGGTGACGCATACGCAGAACTGGAGCGGGGAAGGGACGTCCGGCGCGACGGATATCACGTTCTACTTCCTTGGCTCCGGCGCGTCCGGCAGCTACCGGGTTTTCTTCAAGGATGCCGAGGTGGGCACGATCGAACTGCCCTGAGCGTTCAGCGGGCGGACAGGTCGAGCGCCTCGAAGATACGTAAAAAAAGCTCCTCCAGATCGGGGGCATCGTGCATCCCGTTGCCGCTGATCGCGAGGCTCGCGAAGCCGTGGATCATCGACCAGATGGCGAGTTCCGTGTCGACCGGGTCGGCCCCCGCGAAGGGGGCCGAGATGCGCGCGAGCACGGCGTAGGACGCATCCGCCGTCTCGCGCAGGTCGGGGTCGTCATGGATACAGTCCGTGGTCCCGAACATCATGTCAAAAAGGCCCGAATTGGCGCGCGCGAAGCGCAGATAGCCCAAACAGGCCCCCAGAGCGGCGTCGCGGGGGGTGTTCGGCGCCTCGGCGATGGCCGTTTCCATGGAGGCCGTGAAGCGTCGGTAGCCTTCTGCGACGATAGCTGTGCGCAGGTGGAGGAGCGACGGGAAATGGTGCGCGGGGGCGGCATGGCTCACCCCGGCGGCGGCGGCAACCTTGCGAATCGAGAGTGCATCGGGGCCGTCGCGGTGCACCAACGCAACGCCTGCTTCTACCAATGCAGCCCGTAAGTTCCCGTGGTGGTGTGGTTTTCCTTCTGCCATGACCGCATCCTAACAATAAACTTGACAGCGTCAAGTTACTGGGAGAACTTGACGCTGTCTAGTTTAGCCCCAGGAGACCCCAATGCCCCGTCGCATCTTCCTTCCCATCGCGGCTCCGTTCAGCGTCATGACCGCGTTCATGTCCTATCGCTTTCTCGCTCTTGGGGTCGTCCCGGCCTTTCCCGACATGGTGGGACACATCGAGACGACGCGGATCGCGTTCCTCGCCCATGTCTGCGCCGCGCCCATCGCGCTCGTGACAGCGACGTTTCAGCTCATGCCGCGTCTGCGCGCCCGCTTCCCCGGGGTCCATCGGTGGAGCGGGCAGGTATACGCCATTGCGATCCTGATCGCCGGTCTTGGCGCGCTGGTGATGGCACCGGGCGCGAATGGCGGGCTGGTCTCAACACTGGGTTTCGGGCTGCTGGCCGTGCTCTGGATCGGTTTCACTATTGCCGGCATCATCAATGCGCGCGCCGGCAACATCACCGCCCATCGGCGGTGGATGATCCGGTCCTTCGCGTTGACCTTCGCGGCCGTGACGCTCCGGTTCGAACTGTTCCCGATGGTGGGGGCGGGTATGGCATATGAAGACGCGATTGCCATTCTCGCATGGGCGTCGTGGTTGCCGAACCTCGCCGTCGCGGAGTGGCTTCTCGGCCGTCCGCGATTCAGCGCCGTCCCCGCATGAACCGCAGGCCGGGACGATGACGCCCCGGCCTTGCCCCATTACTCTTCGAACTCGACCAGCAAGTCCTTGGCGTCGATCTGCGCACCCGGCGTGACGTGGACAGCTTTTACCTCGGCGTCGCGCTCGGCGTGGATGCCGGTCTCCATCTTCATCGCTTCGATGGTCAGGAGCAGGTCGCCCTGTTTGACCTTCTTCCCCACCTGCGCGGCGACGCTCGCCACCACGCCCGGCATCGGCGCGCCAAGGTGGAGCGGATTGCCCTGCTCCGCCTTGGGTCGCGCGGCCTGCGTCGCCTTGGCAGAGCGGTCGGGGATGCGCACGGCGCGCGGCTGGCCGTTCAGTTCGAAGAACACCTTGGCCTCGCCTTCCTCGTTCGTCTCGCCCACCGCCTGCATCCGGATGACCATCGTCTTGCCGGGGTCGATCTCGACCTCGATCTCGTCGCCCGGCTCCATGCCATAAAAGAAGGTCAGCGTGGGGAGCGTGCGCACGGGGCCGTAGAGCCGGTGGCGGCCCATGTAGTCGAGGAAGACCTTGGGATACATGAGATAGCCGTTGAGGTCCTCGTTATCGACCGGGAAGCCCTCGAGCTCGGTCTTGAGCTCCTCCTTGGTCTTGTCGAGGTCGACGGGTTCAAGATGCTTGCCCGGCCGTTCGGTGTCGGGTTTCTCGCCCTTGAGGATCTTCTTCACGATCCCCTTGGGGAAGCCACCCGGCGGCTGGCCGAGGTTGCCCTTCATCATGTCGATCACGCTGTCGGGGAAGCTCACGTCGGTCTTGGGGTCTTCGACCTCGTCGCGGGTGAGACCCTGACTCACCATCATAAGGGCCATGTCGCCTACGACCTTGGAGGAGGGCGTCACCTTCACGATGTCGCCGAACATCTGGTTCACGTCGGCATATGCCTGCGCGACCTCGTGCCACTTTTCTTCCAGCCCGAGCGAGCGTGCCTGTGCCTTGAGGTTGGTGAACTGGCCGCCCGGCATTTCATGCAGGTAAACCTCGGACGCCGGGGCCTGAAGCCCGGACTCGAAGGCGGCGTATTGCCCGCGCACCGCTTCCCAGTAGTTTGAGATCTCGCGGATCGCGCCGATATCCAGAGCGGTGTCGCGTTCCGTGAACTCCAGCGCCTCGACCACCGTGCCGAGCGTGGCCTGCGAGGTGTTGCCAGATAGCGCATCCATCGCGCAATCGACCGCGTCGACACCGGAATCGGAGGCTGCGAGGATCGTGCCCGCGGCGATGCCTGCGGTGTCGTGGGTGTGGAAGTGGATCGGCAGGTCGACGGCGTCCTTGAGCGCAGGGATCAGCACGCGCGCGGCGGCGGGTTTCAAAAGCCCCGCCATATCTTTGAGGCCGAGAACATGGGCGCCCGCCTTTTCCAGCGCCTTGGCCATCTCGACATAGTACTTGATGTCGTACTTCGAGCGGTCGGGGTCGAGCACGTTCCCGGTGTAGCAGATCGTGCCTTCGATGATCTTTCCGCTTTCGCCCACGGCGTCCATCGCAACGCGCATGTTCTCGACCCAGTTGAGGCTGTCGAACACGCGGAACACGTCCACGCCGGTCTCCGCGGCCTGAAGCACGAAGGAGCGCACCACGTTATCAGGATAGTTGGTGTAGCCCACGCCGTTCGAGGCCCGCAGAAGCATCTGCGTCATGATGTTGGGCATTTTCTCGCGGATGTCGCGCAGGCGCTGCCACGGACATTCCTGAAGAAAGCGATAGGCCACGTCGAAGGTCGCGCCGCCCCAGCATTCGACCGAGAAAAGCTCCGGCAGGTTCGCGGCATAGGCAGGCGCGATCTTGATCATGTCGATCGAGCGCATGCGCGTGGCGAGCAGGGACTGGTGTCCGTCGCGCATCGTCGTGTCGGTGATGAGGAGTTGCTTTTGGTCCTTCATCCACTTCGCGACCGCCTCGGGCCCCATATCGTCGAGGAGCGTACGGCTCCCGGTCGGCGGGGCGTCTGCGTGAAGCTTCGGGATGACCGGCGGTTTGAGATCGGAGCGCGGGGCGGGGCGGCCTTCGGTCTCGGGGTGGCCGTTCACGGTGATGTCCGCGATGTAGTTGAGGATTTTCGTCGCCCGGTCGCGCCGTTTCTTGAAGTTGAACAGTTCCGGCGTCGTGTCGATGAATTTGGTCGTGTATTCGTTGTTCAGGAAGACCGGGTGTTTGAGCAGGTTGATGACGAAGTCGATGTTCGTCGACACGCCCCGGATACGGAACTCCCGTAGCGCCCGGTCCATCCGCTTGATCGCCTGCTCGGGCGTCTGTCCGTGGGCCGTCACCTTGACCAGAAGCGAGTCGTAATAGCGCGTGATGACGGAGCCTGCATAGGCCGTGCCGCCGTCCAGACGGATGCCCATGCCGGTCGCGGTGCGATAAGCGGTCAGGCGGCCATAGTCGGGGATGAAGTTGTTTTGCGGGTCTTCGGTCGTGATCCGGCACTGGAGCGCGTGGCCCTGGAGCTTCACGTCGTATTGGCTGGCGATCCCGGTTGCCTCGGTCAGCGATTTTCCTTCCGCGATGAGGATCTGGGCGCGCACGATGTCGATGCCGGTCACTTCTTCCGTCACCGTGTGCTCGACCTGCACGCGCGGGTTCACTTCGATGAAGTAGAAGTTGCCGGTCTCCATATCCATCAGGAATTCGACCGTGCCTGCGCATTCGTAATTCACATGCTCGCAGATCTTGCGCCCGAGGTTGCACAGCTCCTCGCGCTGGGCTTCGCTCAGGTAAGGGGCGGGTGCGCGCTCAACGACCTTTTGGTTGCGGCGCTGGACCGAGCAGTCGCGCTCCCACAGGTGGTAAATGTTGCCCTGCTGGTCGCCGAGGATCTGCACCTCGACGTGGCGGGCGCGAATGATCATCTTTTCCAGATAACCCTCGCCGTTGCCAAAGGCCGCCTCGGCCTCGCGCCGGCCTTCCTTGACCTTGGTTTCCAGTTCGTCGGGACCCTCGATCGGACGCATGCCGCGCCCACCGCCGCCCCAGCTCGCCTTGAGCATGAGGGGGTAGCCGATCTCCTCGGCCTCCTTGGCGATCTTCTTCATGTCGTCGCCCAGCACCTCGGTCGCGGGGATGACCGGGACGCCCGCTTCGGTGGCCACCTTGCGCGCCGAAGCCTTGTCGCCCAGTTTGCGCATGGTCTCGGCCTTGGGGCCGATGAAGGTAATGCCGGCGGCGTCGCAGGCGTCCACGAATTCGGGGTTTTCGGAGAGCAGGCCGTAGCCGGGGTGGATCGCATCTGCGCCCGCGGCTTTTGCGACCCGGATGATCTCTTCGATGGAGAGATAGGCCGCTACCGGACCCAGACCTTCGCCGATCTTGTAGGCCTCGTCGGCCTTGAACCGATGCAGGCCCAGCTTGTCCTCCTCGGCATAGACCGCGACCGTGCGTTTGCCCATCTCGTTGCAGGCACGCAGGATTCGAATCGCGATTTCGCCCCGGTTGGCGACAAGGATCTTCTTGAAGTCCGGCATCTGTCTCTCCCCGACCTGTCGGTTTATTATTGGGGGAACGCTAGGCGATGCTGCAATGCGGCGCAAGCGCGTCTGACGAGTCCTGTATGCAGGTTTGGAACCCCGTCAGGCGAGCGGCGCAGGCAGCTCTGCCAGTGTCGCGGCACCGATCTGGCCCATGACGGCGCGCATGTCGGCAGACAGGATATGCGCGACGTGATCCGCGCCTTCCGGTCCGAAAGCGCCAAGCCCCCAGTGCCATGCTTTGCCGAGCATCACGAAGTCCGCGCCCAACGCCATCGCCCGCACGATATCCAGGCCCGATGTGATACCGCCGTCATAGATCAGCGGCATGTCGGGCAGGGCGGCGCGGATCGCGGGCAGGGCTGGGAGCGCGGCCGGTGCGCCGTCGAACTGGCGGCCGGCGTGGTTCGATAGCCAGATCGCATCGACCCCGGCTTGGGCGAGGCGCGGCGCGACCTCGGGGTCGGTCACGCCTTTGACGATGACCGGTCCGTCCCAGGCCTCGCGCAGCCGGGCGAGGTAACCCCAGTCGGGATTTGCCCGCAGCTGGTAGCCGACATGTGCGGTGGACGAGGTGCCGGCGTCGGCCTTTGCATAACTCTCCATCAACCGCAGACGGGGCATCCCGTGTTTTAGTGTGCCGAGGGCCCAGGAGGGGCAGGTGGCCACATGCGCCATCATGCGCGGGGTCAGCCGGGGCGGGCTTGTTACGCCGCCGCGCACCTGCCGTTCCCGGCGCGAGGCGGCCGGGACGTCGGCGGTCACAATGAGCGTATGAAATCCCGCGGCTCTTGCACGTTTCAGTATGTCGGCAAGGATGTCCGGGTCGCGCGGTGTGTATAGCTGGAACCAGCCATTTTCTGCGATGTGGGGCGCGAGCGTCTCGGGCGCCTGCGACGCGACGGTCGAGAGGCTGTAGGGGATACCCCGCGCCCGCGCCATTTGGGCCAGTGAAACCTCTGCGCCCGGCCAATAGAGGCCGGACATCCCGACAGGCGCGACGCCGAAGGGCAAGGCGTAATCACGTCCGAGAAAACGGGTGGACAGTGACACCTCCTTGTCCCCCGCGAGGATTGCCGGGTGAAACAGCACCGCGTCCAGCGCAGCCCGGTTCCGGTCGGGAACCGTTTCGGCCCCCGTCGCGCTGTCGAGGTATTCCCACGCGAAATGCGGGATGCGGCGGCGGGCCCGGGCGCGCAAGTCGGAGAGGGCCGGATATCGACGGTCGAGGTCCATACCCGGCATCATTCACGGCTTCGGCGCGGGAGCAACCCTCACTCGCCCTGGGGTACCATACGGTTGGCCAGCTTGATCTCTTCGAGCACCAGCGCGAAGACGAAGCCAACCGCCCCGAGTCCCGCTGCGATAAGGAAGATCGGGTGGATGGCATTGGACACCGCTTCGCCGATCATGCCGCGCACGCTCTCGGGCAAGCCCGCGAGTGTCTGGGGGCCGAGTTCGAGCCCAATACCGCTTGGCATCGCGCCCGCCGCGCTGCCCATCTGATCGGCCAGCCTTGTGGCGAACAGCGCACCGAATGCCGCGACACCGATGGAGCCACCCACCTGCCGGAACATCAGGCCCGAGGCGGTGGCGGTGCCAAGCTGGCTGCGGTCCACCGCATTCTGAACGCTCGTCGTGAGCACCGGGAAAATCGCGCCAAGGCCGAGGCCCACGAACACGAGTCGGAGCGCGAAGGACCAAGTGGGCGTTTCTGCGGTCAGTCCGCTCAGGAGCAGAAAACCGACGACGAGCAGGCCCATGCCGATGATCGGCAGCACCCGGTAACGGCCGGTGCGCCCCATGAAACGGCCCGACAGCATGGCCGAGGTCAGGATGCCTGCGGTCATCGGCACTAGCATGAGGCCGGAGTTTGTCGGGCTCATCCCTTTGGCGATCTGGAGGTAGATCGGGATGAAGGTGATACCGCCAAACATGGCCGCCCCCGTGATCGCCGACATGAAGGAGGTCACCCAGAAGACGTTGATGCGGAACAGGCCTAGTGGCAGCAGAGGCTCGGGCGAGCGCCGCTCGATTTGAACGAAGCTCATCGCGCCGACGATGGCGAGCACGGCCAGACCGATGATCTGCCAGGAGTCCCAGGCGAAGGTCGCGCCGCCCAGCGACGTGGCGAGTGTGATCGAGGCCAAAGCTACTGACAACGCGGCGGCCCCGCCCCAGTCGATCACATGCTTGTGGCGCACGCCCGTCGGCTTGAAGGCGGTGGCGAAGCCAATCACGGCGGCCAGACCGATCGGCACGTTGATGTAAAAGATCCAATGCCATGAGAATTGTTCGACGAACCAGCCGCCGATGAGCGGCCCCACGACCGAGGCGACTGAGAAGGTCGCGGCGAACACGCCCTGCGTCTTGCCCCGGTCCTTGGGCGGGATGACATCGCCGATGACCGAGAGCGCCAGCACGAACAGCCCGCCGCCGCCAAGTCCCTGCACCGCGCGGGATGCGATGAGCCAGGTCATGTTCTGTGCCGCACCGGCCAGTGCAGACCCGAGCAGGAACAGCCCGACCGAAACAAAGACGGTATTGCGCCGACCGTAGAGGTCGCCCAGCTTGCCATAGAGCGGTGCGGCGATGGTCGACGCGAGGATGTAGGAGGTGACGACCCAGCTCAGGTGCTCCAGCCCGCCGAGGTCGGAAACGATGGTCGGCAGGGCGGTGGAGACAATGGTCTGATCGAGCGCCGCGAGGAACAGAAGTAGCCCGATGGACATAATGATGAGCCGGATGGTTCCGGCATCATAGGCGGTGTAGCGGTCGTCCGTGTTGGTGTCTGGTGCGGTCATCGTGGAATCCTGTCGCTTTGGGCCTCCTCATACGCCCCGGCAGAATTATATGTCAACAGCACATAAATGTTTGTAGCAGGTTCTTGACCTGTGCCACTAGGCGCGGCATATCCGACCCATGTCCGACGCACCGTTCAAACCCTTTCCCATTGCGCCGCCGCTCGAAAAGGCCGAATTCTCCGCGGTGGCCAAACAGGCTCTGATGGAGCTTGATGCGGCGATGTTCCAATGGCATCGCAAACTCGCGAAGGGCGAACTGACCGGGCGCTTGCTGGCCGAAACCGATCTCGACCTGGAACCGGCGCTGTTTCAGGCGCTTATGGCCGTGATGCGCATCACCCACGGAGTAGGGCGTCCGGCGGCGCAGGAACCAACGGTAGGGTTGTTGGCCGAAGAGTTGTCGATCGACCCGTCGCGTGCCAGCCGGATCGCGAGCGAATTGATCACGCGCGGCTACATCGAACGGGCGGCGGCGCAGGACGACGGGCGCAAGTCGGTTCTACTTTTGACGAAAAAGGGCAGGGCAGCGTTCGAAACCGTGCGCGACCTGCGCTGGAGTCACATGGTCGACATGTTCTCGGACTGGACCGAATCCGACATCGAACGGTTCTCGGACCTGTTCGGGCGCTATGTCGCGGGCGTCCTGAGTGACCTTCAAACCGAAGACGAGGCCTGACCGGGGCCCGGACGCGCCGGACCCCGGGTTGGCTCAGTTCGACAGGTTGCCGGCGTAGTCGTCGATCCCGATCGTCAGCTTCGAGAATTTCCACACGCCGTCGTCGCCCTTTTCGAGCTCGCCGGAATAGAACACCATCGCGCCCAGCGACAGGCCGTCGGCGGCCTTGATGACCGTGCCATAGGCCATCGCCTTGGCCGTGTCCTCGGTCAGTTCGTCGATGAGGAAGTTGGTCAGCACATGGCGCCGCTGGTCGAGCTGACCTTCGAGGGAGCTGTCGATATAGGTCGCGATCGCCTCGTGCCCTTCGTTATCGGCGATGGACTCGTCGGTGCCGAGATAGGTCACCGTCGTCGCGTCCACGGTAAAGAGCGACGGGATGAGGTCGGAGCTACCCTCGTCGTAATAGACGCCCCAGCGCGAGAACGCCTGCTGGATGTTCATGACATCTGCGACTTGACCCTCTTCGATCACGGTGGAGTTGGGCTGGATGTTCGCGATGCCTGTATTGGTGGCCCAGTGCTGGGTCGGGAACGTGCCCTGCGCGAGGGCCGGGGCGGCGAGCGTGACGGCCAGTGCCGCCGTGGTGAGAATGCGGTTCATTGTGTCCTCCCTGAACAATTTTGACGCCACGATTGTATGCAAAAGAATCATTCAGCGTCCACTATTGGAATCCGTAGGTATACAAAAGAGAACGCACGGGCGGCTTGGGCCGTCCCGGGACTCGCACCTGTGTTCAGCGTTCCTATATGGAAAACGTGGCCGCGACCGGCCGCGTAGGAGACGGAGGCAGGAATGGACCCTCAGATGAACACCGTTTTGAGCGGCCTGTCACAGACCGAGCAGGAACGCATCGTGCGCGACGGCTTTGCAGCCAAGGTGCGCCGCTTCGGCAAGCGCATCCCTTTCGTGCGGGACGCAGCGGCGGCCTATTACGCCATGCTCGACCCGAACGTGCCGGTCCTGACCCGCGCCGCGCTGGTCGCACCGCTGGCCTATCTGGTGATGCCGGTGGACGCGGTGCCGGACTTCATTGCGGGGCTGGGGTTCACGGATGATCTGGTGGTGATCCTGGCCGCGCTCCGGTCCTTCGGGAACCGGCTGGACGAGGGGCATTATGAGAAGGCGGATGAGATGTTGGGTTAGGGTGGGTGCCAACCCACCGCCCACGTCTTAAGCTTCGCTAAACCAACATTCATCATAGTCGACGATATGCCGAACTATCGTCGCTTTCAGCGCCCGGGCGGGACCTTCTTCTTTACGGTCAATCTCGCGGATCGAACTTCATCACTGCTTGTTGATCGTATCCAGGACTTCCGCGATGCCTATGCCACGGTGGCGCGCCATCATCCTTTTCTGACCGAAGCGATCGTCGTGATGCCCGATCACCTGCACGCGGTCTGGACGCTCCCCGACGGCGACACGGACTTTTCGGTCCGTTGGAAAAAGATCAAGGCCGGGTTCTCCAAGGTCGTCATTCGTGATGCGAACGGTGGGTTGGCACCCACCCTACGGGTTTCGGCAAGCATGCGCGCGAAAGGGGAAGTCGGGGTCTGGCAGCGGCGGTTCTGGGAACACGCCATTCGCGATGAGGCGGATCTGGCAAGTCATATTGAATATTGTTGGCACAATCCCGTGAAACACGGATTTGTCACAGATCCGATGGAATGGCCGTTTTCCTCGATCCACCGTGACATGCCGGTCGTTGGCCGAGCGAGCCGTAGGGTGGGTGCCAACCCACCACGCGGCGGATCGGCCTGAAGCCTGCAAACGGTGGGTTGTCACCCACCCTACGGATCACCGCGAGAACTTCTTGTACTTCAACCGCTTCGGCTCAAGCGCATCCGGTCCCAGACGGCGCTTCTTGTCCTCTTCGTAATCCTCGAAGTTCCCCTCGAACCACTCGACATGCGCCTCACCCTCGAACGCCAGCATATGGGTGCAGATGCGGTCGAGAAAGAAGCGGTCGTGGGAGATGACCACGGCGCAGCCGGCGAAGTTGACGAGCGCGTCTTCCAGCGCGCGTAGCGTCTCGACGTCGAGGTCGTTGGTCGGTTCGTCGAGCAGGATGACGTTGCCGCCGGATTTCAGCAGCTTCGCCATGTGGACGCGGTTGCGTTCGCCGCCTGACAGCAGCCCGACCTTTTTCTGCTGGTCGCCGCCCTTGAAGTTGAACGCCCCGCAATAGGCACGGGAGTTCATCTGGGCGTCGCCGAGGTCGATGACTTCGGCCCCGCCGGAAATCTCTTCCCACACCGTCTTGTCGGGGTCGAGCGCGTCGCGCGACTGGTCGACATAGGACATGTCCACCGTGTCGCCGAACTCCACCGTGCCCGCGTCGGGCTGTTCCTGCCCGGTGAGCATCTTGAACAGCGTCGATTTACCGGCGCCGTTCGGGCCGATGACGCCGACGATGCCGCCGGGGGGGAGGGAGAAGGACAGATCCTCGATCAGGAGCTTGTCGCCCATCGCCTTCTTCAGCCCCTCGACCTCGATCACCTTGGAGCCGAGGCGCGGGCCACGGGGGATGACGATCTGGGCGTTGGAGATGCGTTCGCGTTCGGATTGCGAGGCGAGATCTTCGTAGGCGTTGATCCGGGCCTTCTGCTTGGCCTGCCGCGCCTTGGCGCCCTGCCGCATCCACTCAAGCTCGCGTTGCAGGGTCTTCTGCCGCGACTTGTCCTCTTTCGCCTCGTGCTCCAGCCGCTTGGCCTTCTGCTCCAGCCAGGCGGAATAGTTGCCCTCGTAGGGGATGCCGCGACCCCGGTCGAGTTCGAGAATCCAGCCGGTGATGTCGTCGAGGAAGTAGCGATCGTGGGTGACGATCAGGATCGTGCCTTTGTAGTCGATCAGGTGCTGCTGGAGCCACGCGATCGTCTCGGCGTCGAGGTGGTTGGTCGGCTCGTCGAGGAGCAGCATGTCGGGCGCTTCGAGCAGCAGCTTGCACAGTGCCACGCGGCGGCGTTCCCCGCCCGAGAGCGACGAGACGTCAGCGTCGTCCGGCGGGCAGCGCAGCGCCTCCATCGACACGTCGACCTGCGCGTCCAGATCCCACAGGTTCTCGCTGTCGATCTGGTCCTGAAGCTGGGCCATCTCGTCGGCGGTTTCGTCCGAGTAGTTCATGGCGAGGTCGTTGTAGCGTTCGAGGATCGCCTGTTTGCCCGCCACGCCCTGCATGACGTTCTCGCGCACGGTCAGCCCTTCGTCGAGTTCCGGCTCCTGGCTGAGATAGCCGACCTTGGCGCCCTCGGCCGCCCAGGCTTCGCCGGTGAAATCCTTGTCCTGTCCCGCCATGATCCGCATGAGGGTCGATTTACCCGCTCCGTTCACACCGACGACGCCGATCTTGACGCCGGGAAGGAACGAGAGGCGGACGTTCTCGAAGCATTTCTTGCCGCCGGGATAGGTCTTGGAGACGCCATCCATGTGATAGACGTATTGGTAGCTGGCCATGATGTCCTCGCTGTCGGTTTGCGCCTAGATAATCCGGGGCGCGGACCGGGGCAACCGGGTCAGCGCAGGCGTTTGGAGACGAGGATGCTCTGCCCGTCGGGCTGTGGCGTCAGGGTGAAGCGGTTGCGCCTTGCATAGGCGAGGCTGGGGCGGTTGCCGGGCCAGATGTAGCCACGCAC
>CXWF01025093.1_pt1 | contig 18883 bp, 18 predicted proteins | sample 468421 | NCBI WGS metagenome assembly CXWF01 (sample SAMEA2620812, study PRJEB7988) | marine metagenome | biome: marine biome (ENVO:00000447); feature: surface water layer (ENVO:00002042); material: "saline water (ENVO:00002010), including plankton (ENVO:xxxxxxxx)" | depth 5 m
GTTCGATCCAGTCCATCGTCCAGAACTGCGCCCGCGCCCGCGCATCGCGGTCACCCAATGCGGCGAGATGGTCCATCCAGCCGAACCCCTGAAGCGCGGCTTCGAAATCCGGGCTGGGCGGGGTGATGGACCAGATGCTTTCCGTCGGCGACTGCACCAGGTGACCGGCGAACAGGAAATTGCCGGAGACGAGTTGTTTGCCCTTGGCGAAGCTGCCGATCGTGCGCGGCTCGGGCTGCGAAGTGAATCCCGTGGCCGGTTTCGCGCGGGCCGCGCGCCGGGCGTGCCAGCGGTTGAGCCACCGCGTCCTGCGGCTGGTCATGGGGAAATCCTTGGCCACCTTCGCCTTGCCTCACGTCGTTCGTCGACCCTTCACGGGTTCTGGCGGGACTCTACAGGGGCGACAGGCGGGAGTCATGCCTTAACGAGACAGGCGATGTAGAACCCGTCCATGCCGCCGGTCTCGGCCCAATAATCCGGGCGCAGGCGCAGCCCGCCCTCGTCGGTGCGCCAGCCGGGTTCGATGCCCGGGCGGTCGAGAGCCGTCGGGTCGACGGTGGGGCCGGGGTTGCGGTCCAGCGCGTCCCGCACCTGCTCCTCGCCCTCGTCGATGAGGAGCGAGCAGGTGCAATAGACGAGCCGCCCGCCGGGTTTCAGCATCCCGAGCGCGCGGTCGATCAGGTGCTCCTGCAATTCGAACAGGCCGGGGAACTCGGAGCCGTCCTTGGCATAGGGCAGGTCCGGGTGGCGGCGGATCGTGCCGGTCGCCGTGCAGGGCGCGTCCAGCAGGATCGCGTCGAACGGCCCGCCTTCGTATTCGAGTGCGTCCGCAGTGACGAGGTCCGCAGAGAGATTGCAACGGGCGAGGTTTTCCTCGACCCGCGCCATGCGGGTGGACGAGATATCGACGGCCGTGACATCTGCCCCGGTCGCGGCGAGTTGCATCGTCTTTCCGCCCGGAGCGGCGCAAAGGTCGAGCACGCTTTCGCCGGGCCGGGCCGCGAGGATGCGGGCCGGGAGCGCGGCGGCGGCATCCTGCACCCACCAGTCGCCCTCGGAGAAACCTGGAAGGGCCGAGACCTGTCCGGCGTCCGTGAGGCGCACGGAGCCGGTGGGGAGAAGCTGCCCCCCCAACCGCTCGGCCAGCGCGGCACCGTCGCCGCGCGGCGTGAGGTCGAGCGGGGCGCCCGCATGGAACGCCGCCTCCATCGCCGCGACCACGTCCTTGCCGTAGTCGTCGGTCAGCGGCTTGCGCAGCCATTTGGGCAGGCGCGGGGGTGGCAGGGCGGACCAGGCGTCGGGGTCGATCTTGCGCAGCACGGCGTTGACCAACCCGGCCATGCCGGCGGTCTTCTTGTCCGCCCGCGCGATGGCGACGGCGGAATTGACGACACCGTGCGAAGCGGAGCCTTCGGCGCAGATCTCGGCCACAGAGAGGCGCAGCAGGTTGAGGATTCGGGGCGGCGGACGTTTGCGCAGGTGCGGACCCAGTGCCCGGTCGGCACGGTCCATCACGCGGAACGCGGTGGTCACGAGCCGCTGAGTGCGTGCGCGATCCTCCGGCGCGAGCTTGGCGAGCCGTTTCGGCAGGACTTCGGACAACAGGCGGCGATCTTCGATCACGTCGCCCATCAGGTCCAGCGCCACGCGGCGCGGCAGGGTCGGGTCCGTGGCCATGCGGCCTCCTTTGCCAAATCGGTTGCGACGACCTATATCAAAGGCGCGAGACAAGGAAGCCTGCGATGACCGACGAGACAAAACGCGACCTGCCCCCCGAAGCGCTGCGTGCGCTGGCCGAAGCCGAAGAGCGGCGTAAATCTGCCGCCGCGCTGAAGCTTCCCGAAGAGCTTGGCGGTCGAGACGGGCCGGAACCGGTGCGCTATGGCGACTGGGAGAAAAAGGGCCTCGCCATCGACTTCTGAGGTGGCTGCCTGGACTCGTTACCTCCCAGACCTCTGCGTTAGGCCCTGTTAACCCAAAAAATCAAACCATGAAGCTCATTTGCACGGGCAGGCCGATGCCCTGCTGCCGACTTGCGCAAGGAGCTGCTTCATGGGTCTTTTCAATCATCCGAACGCGCAGCGCGCGGAAAAGCCGGATTCCACGCCGATCAAGGGCGCGCGGCGCACCATCTACAACGCGGGGTCCGACACTCTCACCCCGATTTTCCGCGATCCTCACCTGACTTATTCGGTCGCGAACCCGTCGATTTCGGATGCGAACGGGGATTTTCAGGACTGTTACCTGCTGGCCGGAACCTACCGGGTGCAGATCACAGACCGGTTCGAAAACGTTCTGCTGGATGAGGACGGCGTGGTCGTCGAAGACGAGGTGACCACCACGACGGTGACGACCGTTCAGGGGGGCGGGGCGACCAGTTTCGCCTCGGTCGACGCGCTCGTCTCGGACGAGACGCTTTCCTATGCCGGGGGCGGGGACGCGGCGGCTGTGTCGGCAGGGGAGACCCTCTGGGTCGCGGCGCCGGGTTATGGTTACGAGGTGGCCCCGGAAACGGCCGCAGACCATATCCTCGAGACCGTCGGCGGCGTGAAGCTCTACGCCTTGCCAGACCAAACCGGCGCGGTATCCACCGCGCAGCTCGGCTGGACGCCCGATATGGACTGCACCGACGCGCTGGAGTGGTTCTTCGACCATCATCGCCCGGACACCGAGGTGCTTCGCTTCACGAGCACGTATCGAATCCGTGGCGCGGGCCATGTCATCCCGGAGACGCTCCGCGCCTTTGTCTCGGACGACTACCACCGTCTGTCCCACGGCGAGCACGCGACTCGCGGGCTCCTCGTGATGGACGCCGCACCGGAAAGCGCGGCTGCGAATGGGATCAGCTACAACGTGAACGCGCTGTTCCGCGTGCCAAGCGATTTCATGGTGGGGGGGCTGTTCTTCGACCACGACCGGGCGGTGGATGCGGATGCGATTCCGAATGGCGGCAACAAGGACGGGCTGTTCGAATGTCGCGACAAGGCGGTTGGGCCGAACATCGACAAGTGCCGGTTCCAGATTTCCGGCGGCAAGGGGATCGACCTCTCCAACGCGGCCCACTGGCGCCTCACCAACAGTTTCGCCGGCAAGCAGAAGTACCTGATGTATCTCAGCGGAGCCTGCGATTTCGGTGTTTTCAGCGGAAACCGGGGCCGGATGGGTCACGCGGGGAATTTCGGGGATTACATCAAGACGAACGCGGTTGCGAACAGGGGCCCCCGGTATTGCACCGTGCGGGACAACTACTTCCTCAACGACGTGCGCGACGGACCCGATGGCACCGGCGGGTTTCACGGCTGGACCTTCGAACGGAACGTGTTCGATGTCCCCATCGCCGGGATCGACATCAAGAAAGCGTTTCGCACACCTGTCGACCTCGAACAGGAAGAAGACCTCTACCGGGGCATCCGGGTCATCAACAACACGTTCATCGGGTGTGGCATCGTCTATACCTTCACCTGGGTTTCGGACGACATGGGAGAGGTGCCTGACGTGGACGACCGCGGGCTTTCAGATGTCTACTGTGCGGGGAACATCTATCGGGGGAGGGTCGGAGGCACCACTGTCGGGCATCTTCTGAAGGGTGTTCAAAACGTCGTTTCGGACGGCGAGACGTTCATTCCGGTCCGCACCGCGTCAACGGCGGAGCAAAAACCGGCCACGGGGCGGAGCAAAAGTCTGCCACCAGTCGCGGTTGTCGAGGTACCAACGCACGGTCCTCTCAAGCCCTTCCTCGACCGTCACGGACGGACGCCAGCCGAGTTCTTCGCGCAGGCGCGTCGGGTCGATGGCATAACGGGCGTCGTGACCGGGCCGATCGCGCACGAAGGTCACCAGATCACCGTAAGACCCGTCGCGCGGTGCGAGCCGGTCGAGAATGTCGCAGATCGTGCGGACCAGTTGCAGGTTCGACCGCTCGTTCTCGCCCCCGATGTTGTAGCTGCGCCCGAGCACACCCTTTTCCAGTACGAGGAGGAGCGCGTCGGCGTGATCCTCGACATAGAGCCAGTCGCGAATATTGGATCCGTCGCCGTAGATCGGGATCGGCTTGCCCGCGAGCGCGTTCAGGATGACGACCGGAATGAGCTTTTCCGGGAAATGGTAGGGGCCGTAATTGTTGGAGCAATTGGTCAGGACCACCGGGAGGCCGTAGGTCTCATGCCACGCCCGCACGAGATGGTCGGACGAGGCCTTCGAGGCCGAGTATGGCGAGCGGGGATCATAGGGCGTCGACTCGGTGAACTGGCCCTCGGAGCCGAGCGAGCCGAACACTTCGTCCGTCGAAATATGGTGAAACCGGAACCCTTCGGGCCGGCCCTCCCGTTCCCAATAGGCACGCGCGGCTTCGAGCAGGTGGAAGGTGCCAAGCACATTCGTCTCGACGAAGGTCGCGGGGCCGTCGATGGAGCGGTCGACATGGCTTTCTGCGGCGAGGTGCATGATCGCATCGGGTCGATGCGCCTCCAGCACCCGGTCGAGCGCGGGGCGGTCGCGGATGTCGACCTGTTCGAACGCATATCCGGGCGCGTCCGCCACGTCCGCCACGTTGTCGAGGCAGGCGGCATAGGTCAGCGCGTCGAGGTTGACCACATCGTGCCCGCGCGAAATGGCCAGCCGGACCACCGCGGACCCGATGAACCCGGCGCCGCCGGTGACGAGCAGCTTCATGCAGACACCTCGAAAGCGAAGGGGTTGTCGATCTCCGACAGGCGCGGCGCGGCGGCGTCCTTATCCGACAGCACCGGGTCGCCGTCGAGGGCCCAGTCGATGGCGAAGGCAGGATCGTCGAACCGGACGGAGCGGTCGCAGTCCGGGGCGAAATAGCCCGAGCATTTGTAGACGATGTCCGTATCCGGTTCGCGCGTCACGAAGCCGTGCAGGCAGCCCTTGGGGACCAGGAGCTGCTTGCCGTTCTCGAAACTCAATTCAGTGCCGAACCATCGGCCGAAGGTGGGGCTGCCTTTCCGGATGTCGACCGCCACGTCGAAGAGCCGCCCCCGTCCGCAGCGCACGAGCTTGTCCTGCGCGTGAGGCGGCACCTGCATGTGCAGGCCGCGCAGCGTGTTCTTCGCGTGCGAGAAAGAATGATTGTCCTGAACGAAGTCGATGTCCACGCCATGTTCGGCAAGGCGCTTATAGCTCCAGCTTTCGCTGAAGAACCCGCGCTCGTCGGCGTAGCGGGGCGGGGTGATGATCAGAACCCCCGGCACGTCCGTTCGTTCAATCTGCATCCCGGCCCCCGCGCATTGGCGCGACCCCCGGCCACGCGGGATCATGTCTGCACTGGATACACGCGGGGATTCAAGCGCTTTGCCGCAGCGCAGTAAGGATCAGTCGCCGGGCGGGCTACCTTCGTCCCGGTCGGCGGGCAATTCAAGCGGGACGGAACCACAGATCTCTCGGAGCGCGCCGCGCAGGCCCTCTTCCAGGGTCGGATGGTAGAATGGATGATCCAGAAGCTCGCTTGCCGTGCGCCCGGACTCGATGGCCCAGGCGATGAGGTGGCCAAGATGGTCGGCACCCGGACAGAACAAATCCGCCCCGGTGAGGCGCCCGTCGGGCGCCGCGGCGTAGAGACGGACGAGGCCTACCGCCACGTCGTCAACCTTGGCGCGGCCTTGGTCGGTATAGTCCGCGCTCCCGATCTTGTCGCTTTCGTCCGGGCCGGTGCCGACGCTCGCGAGTGGCGGCTGGGTGAAGGTGATCGTCAGCGGGACCGAGCGCTTGGCACGCTCGATATCGGGCCAAAGAGCCGCGTTGCGCCCTGCGACGGCCCCCTCGGTCGAAGCCTCATGAAGCACAGGTCGGATGCCGTTCCCGTCACCGACCATGAAGATCGGCGCGTCGCCGCACTGAAGGGTCGCCGCGTCGACCGTGGGCATGCCCTTGTCGTCCAGCGCGAGACCGGTCTTTTCCAGCTCCAGCCCTTCGACGCTGGGCGGTCGACCGGCTGCGACCAGCACGCGGTCGAAGGTTTGCGACCCACCGTCCCAGTCGATGCGCACCCCGTCGCGGTCGCGGGAGGGGTCCGGGTTGGTGCCGAGATGCAGGGTCATGTCGTCCTCAATCACACCGCGCAACGACGCTTGCACCTTATCGCAGCGGGCGCCGGCAAGCGTCTCGCCCTGATCGAAGACCGCGACCGTGACACCGAGCCGCGCGAAGGCCTGCGCGAGTTCGAGGCCGAGTGCGCCCGCTCCGATGACGGCGAGACTGTCTGGAAGGTCCTCAATATCGAACACGGTTTCATTCGTCAGAAGGGCCTCGCCGAGTTCCCTGAACGGCGGCGGGATCATCGGGGCTGAGCCGGTCGCGATGACGATGGCGCCCGCCTCGACGCTGCGTCCGTCGTCCAGTTCCAGCGTGGTGGGAGAGGTGAAGGACGCGCGGGCCTGAACCCGGACGCCGTCCGGCAGATCGTCGAAGCCGCTCTGCACACCCGCCACGAACCTGTCCCGCTCTTCTCTGACGCGGGACATGACGGCGGGGCCGTCGATCCGGGCCGGGCCCGTGTCGATGCCGAACGTCCCCGCAGTGCGCACCGTATGGGCGCGGCGGGCTGCGGCGATGAGGAGTTTTGACGGCATGCAGCCGACCGTTGCGCAGGTGGTGCCCGAAAAATTCGGATCGATCAAAAGCGTCCGCGCACCTTGCTTGCGCGCCTTGCGTTCGGCGGCGATGCCGGCGGTTCCGGCGCCGATGATCGCCACGTCACATGTCAGGTCTGCCATGTCGTCCTTTCCCCCGGCGATTCTGCACGGGTCACAAGTGTCCCAGTCCGAACGAGCGCAGGGGCAGCCGGGTTCCCGGCCGGATAATCAGGCGAAGAGGTCGGGCGTCACTTCGACGAGCAGATCGATGGCGTCGGCACGCGCCGCCCCGCGCAGAACCGCAACAAGTTCGCCGTTAACCGTGACGAGTGCGTCCGCTCCGTCGGGGGACGCCGTTACGTCCACGGTCAGTTCGCCATGATCGAGCGACGGGTTAAGCGAGACACGCAGGAAATCGGTCCCGGCGTCGAAATCCGTGATGTCCGCGGCACCGGTTCCGGTTTCGTGGTCATGATAGATCCAGAATGTGTCCGCGCCATCCCCGCCGGTCCCGGTATCCGCCCGATCCATGATGAGCGTGTCGCTTCCGGTGCCGCCAACGAGGGTGTCGTCAGCATCGTCGATATGCCAGTCAAAGGCGTGACGTTCCCATCCGATCTGTTGCTCGACGCGGCCATGATGGTCGATCACGTCGTCGCCCGTGCCGCCAATGAGCGTGTCGGCGCCATACCCGCCTGCAATCCGGTCGTCGCCGGCCCCGCCGTCGATCAGGTCGTCATCAGCGGCGGATGCGCTGTCCGGGGCATGTGCCCCGCCAAAAAGATTCTCGGCCCCGTCACCGCCAAGGATCACGTCATCGCCCGCGCCGCCGTCGATGAACCCATCCCCGGTGCCCCCGCGGAGCATATCGTCGCCCGTTCCACCAAAGATCGCGGCAGCACCGGTCGCCGCCGAGATGTTGTCTGCGCCTGCGCCACCGAAAGCGTAGGTCGCGGAATTACCCAGAACGAGCGTATCGTCACCCCCCGCTCCTTCGATCACGCCAAGCATTCCGTCGGTGTGGATCAGTGGAGTGCCGTCAATGTCGGAGAGGTTCCCTTCACCCGGTCCGTCGTTCGCGAGCGTGATCCGGTCAGCTTCATCACTCGAAAGGAGTTCGGCGGTTTCGCTGATCTCGGAGCCGATCCGCTCCACCCCCACGCGCAGGTCCGTTTCGCGATCGAGGAGTTGCTGGAGCGTGGTGCCGGAGCCGCGTTCATACCCCTCGCCCGGCGTGTCGATCGGGTCGAGGACAGTGTCGGGGTCCACGGGCGTGCCGGTCACCGGGTCCGCGTCATCCTCATTCGGGTCTATGATCGTACCGGGTTCGACCGGCGCACCCACATAGGGCTGCGGATCGTCTGTGACCGGCTCAAGCGGCGTGCCGTCGGACTGCGCGCCCAGCAGGGTCGAGACATTGCCCTGGCCACCTTCCTGTGCCGCCTCGTCGCCATCCTCCGACGCAGGCGCGCCCGCGCCACCCCCGACGAACAAGTCCCCGAGAAAGAAAAGAGGCACGAGGCCGAGAAGCAGCAGGGCGATACCCATGGTAACAGCCAATCCCCCGAAGCCCGCGTTTGCGGGCGGATGCCTGAACATACCACGAACGTCCGGCGTCAGGCCGCCAAAATACAGAAGATTCAACATTAACGCGCGGTTGAGGCCCGCGCAGAGGCCGCATAGCGTGGGCCGATGGAAAGGAAGGCCATGGCGGACGAGAATCAACCGACGGACCTGACCGCCGAGGTGCGAAACCTCCGGTCGGAAGTCGCGAAGCTGAACCAGCATCGTTACATCAGGCTGCACGACAGCCTTGTCCAGCTCGGCCTGTTCCAGGTTTACCGGGGGCTCGCATTCGGGTTGGGTTCCGTGCTGGGCGCCACGATCCTCGTCTCCGTCGCCGCCTACCTGCTGGCCCAGATCGATTTCATTCCGATCATCGGCGACTGGGCCGGAGATATCGCGCGCGAGATCGATGCCGACAATGCCGAAAGCTACGGGCTCGAGGAGGACAGCGCGCCGGAAGAGGGCGATGCCGAGGCGGCACAGGAAAACCCGTCGCCCGGCGGACCGCCGGTGGAGGACGACGGTGTCGGCCCATCCGACTTCGGGATCGCGCCCCCGGATGCCGAGTAACAAAAGCCTTTTCTTCGCAGGCGATTCCCCCTATACGCCCGCATCTGCGGTCAATCCCGCACTCCACGGGCCCTGCTGGACGACATCCCGGCTTGCGCCATAACCCTGAACCTCGAAGGAGACCCCGATGTCGATTACTGCTGATGAAAAGCAAGGCGTCATGAAAGACTTTGCGACCAAGGACGGCGACACAGGTTCGCCCGAAGTCCAGGTCGCCATCCTGACCAAGCGCATCGCGACGCTGACCGAGCACTTCAAGACCCACAAGAAGGACAACCACTCCCGTCGTGGCCTCCTGAAGCTCGTCGCCCGTCGCCGCAAGCTGCTGGACTACCTCAAGGCCAAGGACGAGCCGCGTTACCGCGAGCTGATCCAGCGCCTCGGCATTCGCCGCTAAGGTTTTTGGTTCATCTGGACCCCGGAACGCCCGCTCATTTGAGCGGGCGTTTTCGTTTGGGGTCAGGCCCTCCCTCGCAGCATCCGACGCAACGTGCCGTCGCGGCGGTGGAACGCGCCCGCGACGTGGAGGAGCACGAGGGCCGCGAGCAGCTTGGTCAGCACGCCGTGGGCGAGGAAAAAGGCGTCCTCCCAACCTTCGGACACCGGCGCGATACGGGGGAGCGTCCAGATGTCGAAGACAACCACGTCGATACCGGTCGCCGCGCTGGCGATCCAGCCGGTCAGGGGCACGGCAAGAAGAAGGAGGTAGAGCGCAACATGGGCGACACGCGCGAGCTTGTCCTGCCACGCCGGGCCTGAAGGCATGGGGCCAGGCGGCGGTGAAGCGCGGTGCCAGCCCAACCGGAGGATCACGAGCGCGAGCGTCAGAATTCCAACGGACTTGTGCCAGCCGAAAAGGTGGAAGTTGGACATATCCACTTCCATCCGGGCGATGTAAGTCCCGAAGCCGAGCATTCCGATGACGAGGAGCGCGGTGATCCAGTGGATTGACCGCGTGGCGAGTCCGAACCGCGACGTCGTGTTGCGGATCATGTCAGCCGGCCCGGTCGAGGCGTGCCACGATGGAGATGACGACCCGGTCCGCCACCATGTCGTTCCAGCCGGTCGCCCCGAACTCCGAGCGATTCACGGCCCCCGTGAGGTGAACAGACATTTTGGACAGGTCGCCGGGATCGGTTCCTTGCTGGCGAAAGACCTGCGCGTCGAGCCGCACAGGCCGCGTGACCCCTCGGATAGTCACCTGCCCGTCCACCTGCGCGGTCGTCGTGCCGATGCGGAACGCCGATGAGCGGAAGGTCATGGTCGGGAACTGCCCGGTGGCGAGCACCTTGGGGCCCTTCAGTGCCTGTTCGGCGAACGGAAAGCTGGAGGTGGCCCCGGCCGCGTTCAAGGTCACGGACACGCTGCTGTTGGAATTGCTGCGGAAGTCGAGCGTGACATCCGCCGACCGCACCGGAATGCGGCCCTTGATGAGGTCCTGGCCAAAGCCAACCTCATAGCCGACGACCGAACGCGCCGGGTCGAGACGATAGGAAACCGGTTCGGCCTGCGCCGCGCCGGACCAGATGACAAATGACAACGCGGACGCCAGAAACCGAAACATGAACACCTCCTGCACGCGTTTCGCGCTGATTGGTCCCTCTGATCCTATACATACTGCAAGGCCGTTCGGTTCACTCATCCCCGCGCTCCCGCGAACGTGATCGGCCATTCACCTCTGCCAGGCAGGGCGGATTCGTGCCGCAGCGCTCCGCCCCCCGGAAAGGCTTTCAAATGGCGCGGTTTTCCTGTAAGGGCCGGTCATCTGAGACGTGACGCTCTGACCCCGGCGCATGGAATGGTAGAGGGGTCGGCGGCAATGGGGCCGCCATGACAACGGGAGACCCGGAGGGCCGGGAGTGCTCCCAGACAGGATACGCTACATGTTCAACGAAGTGAAAAAATCCATCCAGTGGGGCGAAGAAGAGCTCACGCTGGAAACGGGCAAGGTTGCCCGCCAGGCCGACGGGTCTGTCATCGCCACGCTGGGCGAGACTTCCGTGATGGCCAACGTGACCTTTGCGAAAGAGCCGAAAGAAGGCCAGAGCTTCTTCCCGCTGACGGTCCACTACACCGAAAAGTATTACGCTGCGGGCAAGGTGCCCGGTGGCTTCTTCAAGCGCGAGGCGCGTCCGACCGAGAAGGAAACGCTGACTGCGCGCCTGATCGACCGTCCGATCCGTCCGCTGTTCGTGCCGGGTTTCAAGAACGAAGTGCTCGTCATGTGCACCGTTCTGAGCCACGACCTCGTCAATGATCCCGACATCGTGGCGATGATCGCGGCCTCGGCGGCGCTGACCATTTCCGGCGCGCCGTTCATGGGTCCGATCGCGGGTTGCCGCGTGGGTTACGAGGACGGTGAATACGTCCTGAACCCGACCTGCGACGACATGCACAAGCTGCGTGAAAACCCGGAGCAACGTCTGGACCTCGTGGTCGCGGGCACCCAGGACGCCGTCATGATGGTGGAATCCGAGGCCTATGAACTCACCGAAGCCGAGATGCTGGGCGCCGTGAACTTTGCGCATGAGCAGATTCAGCCGGTTATCGACTGCATCATCGACCTCGCCGAAGAGAGCGCGAAAGAGCCGTTCGACTTCCAGCCGCCGAACTACGACGATCTGTTCGCTGCCGTCAAAGCCGCCGGCGAAGACACCGTGCGCGCCGCCTATGCGATCATCGACAAGCAGGAGCGCACCGCTGCGGTCTCTGCCGCCAAGGAAGAGATCAAGGGCAAGCTCACTGACGAACAACTCGAAGATCCGAACCTCGGCGCAGCGCTCAAGAAGCTCGAGTCCGTCGTTCTGCGCGGCTCGGTCGTGAAAGACGGCAAGCGGATCGACGGTCGTGCGCTCGACGAAGTGCGTTCGATCCAGTCGGAAGTGGGCATCCTGCCCCGCACGCACGGCTCCGCGCTTTTCACCCGTGGTGAGACGCAGGGCCTCGTGGTCACGACGCTGGGCACCGGCGACGACGAGCAGATGATCGACGCCCTCACCGGCACCTACAAGTCGAACTTCCTGCTGCACTACAACTTCCCGCCGTACTCGGTCGGTGAAGCGGGTCGCGTGGGCCCTCCGGGTCGTCGTGAAATCGGTCACGGCAAGCTCGCATGGCGCGCGCTTCAAGCGGTTCTGCCGGCTGCGACCGACTTCCCCTACACCATCCGCGTCGTGTCCGAGATCACCGAATCCAACGGCTCGTCCTCGATGGCGTCGGTCTGTGGTGGCTCGCTGTCCATGATGGACGCCGCCGTGCCGCTCAAGGCGCCGGTTGCCGGTGTGGCCATGGGCCTCGTGCTTGAAGATGACGGCTCCTACGCCGTTCTGACCGACATCCTTGGCGACGAGGATCACCTCGGCGACATGGACTTCAAGGTTGCGGGTACCGAAAACGGCATCACCTCGCTGCAGATGGACATCAAGGTCGCAGGCATCACGCCCGAGATCATGGAAAAGGCCCTCGCTCAGGCGAAAGAGGGCCGGATGCACATCCTCGGCGAAATGAACAAGGCGCTGGCCGCTGGCCGCACCGAGTTCTCGGAACACGCCCCGCGCATCGAAACGATGCAGGTGCCCACCGACAAGATCCGTGAAGTGATCGGCTCGGGCGGCAAGGTCATCCGCGAGATCGTGGAAGTCTCGGGCGCCAAGGTCGACATCAACGACGACGGCGTGATCAAGATCGCCTCGCCGAACGGTGACGCCATCCAGAAGGCCTATGACATGATCCACGCTATCGTGGCCGAGCCGGAAGAAGGCCAGGTCTACAAGGGCAAGGTCGTGAAGATCGTCGACTTCGGCGCCTTCGTGAACTTCTTTGGCAAGCGGGACGGCCTCGTCCACGTCAGCCAGATCGAAAACCGCCGCCTGAACCATCCTTCGGACGTTCTGAAGGAAGGCCAGGAAGTCTACGTCAAGCTTCTGGGCTTCGACGACCGTGGCAAGGTCCGCCTTGCCATGAAGATGGTCGACCAGGAAACCGGCGAAGAGCTGGCGGAAGAAGACAAGAAGAAGAAAGAAGACGCCGAATAAGGCGGGCCTCTTTCGAGGACGAAGGCTCCGGTGGAAACACCGGGGCCTTTTTTTGTGCCGTGAAACCGGGTTCGGAAGGGTGCGTTACGCCCCGCGCGGCAGGGGCACGCGCCCGTCTTCGGTCAGGAGCCACGCGTCGCGCCCCTCGATCACAACGGGCTGGATCGGGCGGCCATAGCCTGCGCCTGTGTCGAGGTTTATGCGGTTGCCATAGTGGGTCGCGTGATCCACGGGCGTATGGCCGTGGACGATGAGCTTGCCGTGGTCCGCCGTGCTGTCGTGGAACTCCTCGCGGATCCACAGAAGGTCGGTTTCGGTCTGATCCCTTAGCGGCAAGCCGGGGCGGATGCCAGCGTGGCAAAAGAAGCAGTCGCCCCTCTCGTAGGTTAATGGCAGGCTGGAGAGGTAGTCGATGTGAGCTTGCGGCACGGCGGAGCGCGCGTCAGCGTGGACGCGGAACACGCGGTCGCGGTCGCTGTAGGTCACGCCATATGACTCGAGCGACTCATGACCGCCGATACGTTCGTGCAGCCATGTATAGCCGACGAGGAGGTAGGGATCATGGCGTGGGAAAGGCTCGAGAAACCAGTGCATCAGGCGGTCATGGTTGCCCTTCAGAACCACCCAGTTCTCTCCGCGCGCCTGTCCCGCCATCAGGAACTCGATCACACCGCGCGTATCCGGCCCGCGGTCGCAGAGATCGCCGATATGGACCACCGGCGCCTCGGCGTCGCCCGTGCGCTTGCGGTCGGCCTCGATGAGCGTGTGGACGCGTTCGAGCTCGGCACGTTGCCCGTGAATGTCGCCGATGGAGTAGGTTCGCATGGGGCCGTGTTACCCGAAGCCTCCGACGAGCAAAACCCGCGAAAGAAAAGGCCGGGCATGCGGCCCGGCCTGTTCATGTCTCGCCTCAGCCCGCCCTTACGCGTGGTGCGAGGATGTATTCGTTATCGTTGGGGTCATCGTCCTGATAGAAGCGCTCGGTCACGCCGGGCAGCTGCTTGAAGCTTTCCATCGCCGGGACCGGGAAGAGCGTCGACCGGATGCCCTCAAAGCCCGGAAGTTGGCGCAGGACGTTGGTCACGGCCTGTGTGCACATGGCTTTGGGCACCGCGCCGTAGGCCTCGACCAGCTGAATCGCCTTCTCGGCCACGGCCGGGCTCACGATGATGTCGTGACGGTAGACGTCCCAGGTGATGCGGGCGTGGTAGTCGATATAGAATTCCACCGCCGGCTCGGTCATGCCGTAGTGGACATCGTTCCGCTCGGGAATCTGGGGGTGATACCATGTGCCCGCCGGATCGAAGAGCAAGCGCTGCGACCCGTTGATCATGATCGCTGCATGGCCACCCTGACCGTTGTTGCGACCGACCACCGTGAAGAGCGAGATCATCGCGGGTCCGGAATGGGTGTACCGCGCCCGCGCAACCTCTTCCGCCGGAGCCCATTTGCTCTCGGCCGCGCAGCCAGCGAGGACGAGAAGTAGGGAGATCGAGAAAAGGATTCGGCGCATGACAGGGACCACCATGTTGAAAAATGAGAGGCGCGGGCCAGCCGAATGCCGGCCCGACAAAATCTTCAGGCGCCGACGATTGCCAGCAGGATCAGCACGACAATGATCGCGACCACCGAGCGAACTGAGAATTTGATGAACCCTTCGAAGGTTTTTTCCTGCACCGAAATGTCCATCGACCCTTGCTTGTGTTCAGCCATGTTATCCTCGCCAGAACTGGTTTCGGAAGGTCGATTAGACGATTTCGGCCGCGCTGTCACGCCACGAGGCGCAGGAAATGGCTATTCCTCGTCGGGTGTAGCAGCCGCGTCGCGCTCCAGGTCGGCGGCAAGCCGGAAACCGATGCGATAGGGTTCGTCTTTTCCGGTGTCCCGCGGGAGGGCGCGCAGGATTACATTGAGCTGACTCACATGCTGGACGAGCTGGGTCTTGGTGCCCGTTCCATCCGTGCCATAGAAGGTCACGATATCCGGGTCGAAGTAGCCGATGCCCTCGATCTTCAGCACGCCGGCATCGGAGCCGGTGAAGCCCATTGCCACTTCATGCTCGTTGTCGAGCTGTTCCTCGAAATTCTGGATGTAGAGGATGATGCGCTGGTAGGCCCATTCGGCCGGACTTTTGGAGTCCTGCGGCGTATCGGCGACGGACGCCGGGAGCGGCTTTTCCTCGGCCGTGGGCGCGGATCTGGTCTCGGAACACCGGGCAACCGCCGAGCGCGGATGCCGCTTGTCGCCGATCGCGCTCACGCTCATGTCCGCCCCCGTTCGGCTTGCCACAGCCACGCGTCGTCCTCGCGCCGGGTCCGCGTGACCTTGCCGGTCTGATAAAGGTGGTTGAGATGCGCCAGCGCCTCCACCAGGGCGAGGCCATATTCCCCCTCGCCGATCTTGCGCTTGAAGATTGCCGGGAAGCATTCGACCGCCGTGCGCGGCGTCTCGAGATAGTCCAGCAGTCGTTCCAGCGCCGAATGATGGTTCTGGATCAGCTGCTTCATCCGGGTCGGAAGGCCCTTGTAGGGCAGTTTGTGGCCCGGCAGGACCAGCTGCTCAGGCAGCGCGAAGTAGATGAGACGTCGGCAACTTTCGAGCCATTCGCCAACCGGATCCGCCTCCGGCTCGGTGGCGTAGACGCCGAGGTTGGGGCTGATCGTGGCGAGGAGCTGATCGCCGCCATGAACGAGGTCGTCGTCCTGGGACCAGAAGGTCGCATGTTCCGGCGCATGTCCGTTGCCGATGCGGACGTCCCACGTCCGGCCCCCGAAGGTGATGGTGTCGCCTTCCTTGATCCGGGTGAAGCCCAGCGGCAGCTCGGCCACGACATCGGAAAAATTGAACGGACGCTCCTGCGCACGCGCTTCATAGATCGCCCTGTCCATGCCGGCGGAGCGCCAGAACGCAAGCGTTTCATCGACCGGCTTCTCGTGCTCGTCCAACCGCAGCATCCGTGCCATCAGCCATGCGGTGCGCGTGGTGACGAGTTCGGCGCCATGGTCGCGCTGGAACCACCCGGCAAGGCCGACATGATCGGGGTGGTGGTGCGTGACGATCACCCTGCGGATCGGGCGGCCGCCGAGAGGGCCGGACAGGATGCCCTCCCATATCGCACGGGTTTTTTTCGAGTCGAATCCCGTGTCGACGATCGTCCAGCCCTCGTCGCCACCGTCGAACGCGAAGACGTTGACGTGATCGAGCTTCATCGGGAGCGGCAGGCGGAACCAGAGAACGCCCTCTGCCACCTCAACCCCTTCACCGGGGTCGGGTGCCGTTTCCCAGGGAAAACTCAGATGCACGTTCAAACCGCCAGATCCTCGACCGACAGGGCGTAAAGCCCTGCGGCCCCGGCCCGCGCTTCTTCCAGCGCAGCGGCATGATCGGGCAAGAGCCGCTCGATGTAAAACGCGGCGAGCGCGGTGCGGGGGCCATCGCCCCCTTCGGCCACCGCTGACCGCAGGTGATAATGCGCGCCCAGAACACGGGCGAAGGCGGACTGATAGGGAACGGCACCCGCGAAACGGTCCTGAAGATCCTGCTCGACAAGCCATTCGGTCGCTTCGCGCAGCGTCTCGGCTGCGCTCCAGACCGCTTCCGCCAGCTTGCCAAGGGTGCCGCGTGCGGCTTCGGCGTTCCCTTCGATCTCGTCGAGAAGGCGGAAAGCCGCATCGCCGCCGTCCATCATCTTGCGCGCGACAAGGTCCATCGCCTGAATGCCGTTCGTGCCTTCGTAGATCGAGGTCACGCGGACGTCGCGGAAATACTGCGCCGCGCCGGTTTCCTCGACATAGCCCATCCCGCCGTGGATCTGCACGCCGAGGTCAGCGACCTTGATGCCAGTGTCAGTGCCATAGGATTTCGCGATGGGGGTCAGGAGCGCCGCGCGCGATTTCCACGTCTTCTCGCCCGTCGCGCTGGCCATATCGATGGCGGTGGCACAGGCGAGCGCGATGGCGCGGGCGGCGTAGGTTTCGGCCCGCATCTGCACCAGCATCCGGCGCACGTCGGCGAAATCGACGATGGTGCCCTGTCCGTTTTCGAGCGGCGTGCGCCCCTGCTTGCGGTCGAGGGCGTAGGCCAGCGCGTGCTGGTAGGCGCCTTCGGCCACGCCGACACCCTGCACACCCACGTTCAAACGCGCGTTGTTCATCATGGTGAACATGGCCGCCATGCCGCCCTGTTCTTCACCCACGATCCAGCCGGTCGCGCCCTCATAGCTCATGACGCAGGTGGGAGAACCGTGCAGGCCCATCTTGTGTTCGAGCGAGACGACCCGCAGGTCGTTGGCCTTGCCGGGATTGCCGGCCTCATCTGGGATGTATTTCGGCACCATGAACAGGCTGATGCCCTTGGTTCCCGGCGCCGCATCCGGCAGGCGGGCGAGGACGAGGTGGCAGATGTTCTCGGCCATGTCGTGATCGCCCCAGGAGATATAGATCTTCTGCCCCGTGATCGCGAAGGTGCCGTCTTCGTTTGGCACCGCCTTGGTGGTCAGTGCGCCCACGTCGGAGCCCGCCTGAGGCTCGGTGAGGTTCATCGTGCCGCACCACTCGCCCGAAGTGAGTTTCGGCAGGTAGAGTTCCTTCATCTCGTCGGACGCATGGGACTCCAGCGCCTCGATCTGGCCCTGACTCAGGAGCGGGTTCAGGCCGATGGCAAGGCAGGCCCCGGCGATCATGTCGTTGACTGACGCGGTCAGCGTGAAAGGCAGGCCCATGCCGCCATATTCCGCATCGCCCGAGATACCGATCCAGCCGCCCTCGGCGATGGCCTCGTAGCCCTCCTTGAACCCCGGGCTCGCCCGGACCACGCCATTCTCGAGCAGGGCACCGTGAAGGTCCCCGTTGCGCTGGAGCGGCGCAATCACTTCGCTCGACAGCTTGCCGGCCTCGGTCAGGATCGCCTGCACCGTGTCGCCGGTCGCTTCGGCGAATTTGTCCGTGCCTGCGACGGCGTCGAAGCCGACCACATGGTCCAGCAGGAACTGGAAATCGTTGACCGGAGCGCGATAGGGCATGGGGGCCTCCCGTTGGCTTGGCAAAACGCGCGGTGCGCGCTAGGCAGATGGCCGGAACCTAGGCACAATCGCCTGCAACACAAGGAAAACGCCGCGTCATGACGGGTCCTGCCGAAACGGAATTGCTGGCGGCGGATGCGGCGGGGATCGCCCGTGCGGCAGAGCTTCTGCGGTCCGGTGCGCTGGTCAGTTTTCCCACGGAAACGGTTTACGGTCTGGGCGGCGATGCGGCGGATGACCGGGCCGTGGCACGGATTTTCGACGCGAAAGGGCGGCCACGGTTCAACCCGCTGATCGCTCATGTGCCCGATGTCGCCGCGGTGGACCGGATCGCGGAGTTGACCGGGCGCGCCCGCGACCTTGCGGGGGCATTCTGGCCGGGCCCTTTGACGCTGGTCCTGCCCCTGCGTGCGGATGCCGGCCTGTCGCCACTGGTCAGCGCGGGGCTGACCACCGTTGCCGTGCGAGTCCCGGACCATCCGCTCGCGCGGCGCGTGCTGGAGGCCGTGGGGCGACCCGTCGTGGCACCTTCTGCCAACCCGTCGGGGCGGATAAGCCCGACGGAGGCCGCGCATGTGGTGTCCGGGCTCGGCGGTCGGATCGAGGCGGTGCTGGACGGCGGCCCGTGCGCGGTGGGCGTTGAAAGCACCATCGTCGGGTTCAACCCTGAGCCTGTGCTCCTGCGTCCCGGTGGCCTGCCCACCGAGGCGATCGAGTCCGCACTGGGCGCGCCGCTGTCCAGACGCGCAGAGGGCGCCGAGATAAACGCGCCGGGCCAGCTGAGCTCGCATTACGCGCCCGACGCGCGGGTTCGGCTCGATGCCGAAACCGCGCGCCCCGGTGAGAGATTGCTGGGCTTTGGCGCCGTCGCCGGTGACGTGACGCTGTCGGAGTCCGGCGATCTGGTCGAGGCGGCTGCGAATCTTTTCCGGATGCTCCACGCCCTCGACGCGGCGGGCGACGCGCCGATCGCAGTCGCTCCGATTCCGGAAACCGGATTGGGCCGCGCGATCAATGACCGGCTTCGGCGGGCGGCGGCGCCGCGGACCTGATTTTGAACAGGGCTTACGCCCTGTCCGACCGAGGTGGGGGAGGCGCTG
>CXWF01006596.1_pt1 | contig 18852 bp, 19 predicted proteins | sample 468421 | NCBI WGS metagenome assembly CXWF01 (sample SAMEA2620812, study PRJEB7988) | marine metagenome | biome: marine biome (ENVO:00000447); feature: surface water layer (ENVO:00002042); material: "saline water (ENVO:00002010), including plankton (ENVO:xxxxxxxx)" | depth 5 m
GCGCCTCGGTGAAGCCGCGCCCGGTCAGCCGCTCCACCCGTTTCGCATGGGTGCGCGTGGAGCCGAGGGAGCCAAGATAGAAACACTCCGAGGCGAGCGCCGCCTCGATCGCCGGATCGTCGATCTTGGGGTCGTGGGAAAGCGTGACCACAGCCGTGCGCGCATCCAGCCCGACGTCAGGAAGCACCTCGTCCGGGTAGTCCTCGCGGATGTCCTCGCCGGGAAAGCGGTGATCCTGCGCAAAGGCCCCGCGCGGGTCGATGATAAGCGGGTCGTAGCCCGCGAGCCGCGCCATCGGCACCAACGCCTGCGCGATATGGACCGCGCCCACGATAATCATCCGCAAGGGCGGATTGTGAATGCCGACAAAGGTCACCACGTCGTCTTCGAATCCCGAGCGGTCGCCCCGGAACCGGTCGGGGAAATCGCCTGCGCCCACAAGCCGCCGCTCCCAGCTGTCCGTGTTCACAACATAGCCGACCGGCACCCGCGCCGCGCGCTTCTCGACGACGTCCGCCAGCAGCGCCTCAGGCACCGCCTTGCCCACCGGCTCCACCAGAACCCGGATCTTGCCGCCGCAGGCCAGCCCGACGGCGAAGGCCTCGTCATCGGACACCCCGAAGGTCAGAAGCCGCGACTCGCCGTCCTCGACCGCCTCCAGCGCCTCGGTGATGACCGCGCCTTCGACGCAGCCGCCCGACACCGATCCCTGGATCTCGCCGGTGCCCGACACGGCAAGCTGGCTGCCCACGGGGCGCGGGGCCGAGCCCCAGGTCTGCACGACCGTGGCCAGCACGGCGCCCTTCCCGGCCCGATGCCAGTCCAACGCCACTTCGGGAATGTCGTCGAAACGATCCATGCCAAATCCTCCGCGCCCGAGCCTGCCCCCCGCCTCGCCCGAGAGCAAGTCCCTTCGGTGAGCCCTGAGCTTTCCCGACAAGGAAACGAGCGTGCGGCGCAAGCCGTACACATTTTGACAACACCAACTTGCCCAAGTCCCGCGCCCTGCGTAAACCGGGGCCATGACCAACGTGCTCGACAAGATCAAGGCCTACAAGCTCGACGACGTGGCCGCGCGCAAGGCCGCGCGCCCGCTGCCCGAGGTCGAGGCCGCCGCACGCGACGCCCTGCCGACCCGCGGCTTCGCCACGCGCCTGAAACAGGCTGCCGATACCGGATACGGGCTCATCGCGGAAGTGAAGAAGACCTCGCCGTCCAAGGGGCTGATCCGGGCCGATTTCGATCCGCCCGCGCTCGCCCGCGCTTATGAGGCCGGGGGCGCCACCTGCCTGTCGGTGCTCACGGACGGGCCGTCTTTTCAGGGCGACGACTCGTTCCTGATCGCGGCCCGTACGGCGACGACGCTTCCTGCACTGCGGAAGGATTTCATGTACGATACCTATCAGGTGGTCGAAGCGCGCGCCCTCGGGGCCGACTGCATCCTCATCATCATGGCGAGCGTCACCGACGGACAGGCCGCCGAGCTGGAGGCCGCCGCGTTCGAATGGGGCATGGACGTGCTGGTGGAGGTGCATGACGCCGACGAACTGGAGCGTGCCACAACCCTGAAATCCCCGCTGCTGGGGATCAACAACCGCAACCTCAAGACATTCGAGACGACGCTGGACACGACCCGCGAGCTTTCCAGGCTCGCCCCGGATGATCGTCTTCTGGTCTGCGAATCCGGCCTCTCCACCCCTGCCGACCTTGCAGACATGGCCGGCGTCGGGGCGCGCGCCTTCCTGATCGGGGAAAGCCTCATGCGGCAGGACGACGTCGAGGCCGCGACCCGCGCGCTGCTCAAGGATCCGGTGCCGGTATGAGCGGCAAGCTCACCCATTTCGACGCGGCGGGACAGGCCCACATGGTCGATGTGTCCGCCAAAGAGGTCACCGACCGCACCGCCGTTGCCACGGGCCACGTTATCATGGAACCCACGACGCTCGCTCTGGTCAAAGAGGGCACCGCGAAGAAGGGCGATGTGCTGGGGATCGCGCGGCTGGCCGGGATCATGGGGGCCAAGAAGACCGCGGATCTCATTCCGCTCTGCCACCCGCTGCCCGTGACCAAGGTGTCGCTGGATCTCGAACCCGACGACGACCTGCCCGGTGTGCGCATCACGGCGACCGTCAAGACCTCCGGCCAGACAGGGGTGGAGATGGAGGCGCTCACCGCCGTCTCGACCGCCGCGCTAACGGTCTATGACATGCTCAAGGCCGCCGAGAAGGGTATGCGGATCGAGGGGATCAAGCTTCTCGCAAAGACCGGCGGAAAGTCAGGTACTTACGAGGCAAAGTCGTGATTTCAGTTGAAGAGGCGCGCACGCGCATCCTCGATCTGGTGCGCCCGGTCGGGACCGAAACCGTGCCGCTGGCTAAGGCCGCCGGACGCATCCTCGCGGCCCCCGTCATCGCGACCCGCGACCAGCCGCCCTTCGCGGCCTCCGCGATGGACGGCTATGCGCTCAACAGCGTCGAGGCCGATCCGGAAGCGCAGTTCAAGGTCATCGGCGAAGCCAAAGCGGGTGAACGGTTTTCCGGCCGTGTCGGTGCCGGACAATGCGTGCGCATCTTCACCGGCGCCCCGGTGCCCGAGGGCGCCGACCGCGTCATCATCCAGGAGGACGTCGACCGCTCCGGCGACCTTGTCACCCTCCACCGCGACCTGTCGGACGGGGCCAACATCCGCCCGGCGGGCAACGATTTCCGCGTGGGCGATACGGTCGACGCGCCCCGCCGCCTCAGCCCGCGCGACGTGGCGCTCATCGCCTCGATGAACGTGCCAGCGGTCACGGTCGCGAAAAAACCCGACATCGCCCTGATCGCGACGGGGGACGAACTGGTCATGCCCGGTGAAAACCCCGGCCCGGACCAGATCATCGCCTCCAATTCCTTCGGCCTGAAAGCGATGCTGGAGGCCGAGGGTGCCAACGTCCGCCTCCTCCCCATCGCGCGCGACAATGCCGAGAGCCTGCGCTTCGTTTTCGGCCTTGCGGCCAGCGCCGATCTCGTCGTCACCATCGGCGGGGCGTCGGTCGGGGACCACGACCTCGTCGGACCCGTGGCCGCCGAACTCGGCATGGAACAGGCGTTCTACAAGGTCGCCATGCGCCCCGGCAAACCGCTCATGGCGGGCCGGCTTGGCAAGGCACTGATGGTCGGACTGCCGGGGAATCCGGTCTCGGCAATGGTGTGCGGCACGGTGTTCATCCTGCCCGCCCTGCGCGCCATGCTGGGCCTGCCCGGCGATCCGGTGGCCACGCAGACCGCGACGCTCACAGCCGACCTCGCGCCAAACGGGCCGCGTCAGCACTATATGCGCGCCGTTGTTGCCCCCGACGGGATCGCGGCCATGAGCACGCAGGATTCCGCGCTTCTGTCGGTTCTCGCAACGGCCAATGCGCTCATCGTGCGCCCGCCCGACGACCCCACGCGCAAGGCCGGCGAAACGGTCGAATATCTCCCGCTCTGATTGCACAGCGTTGACACGAAACGGGAACACGGGTAGAACTTTACCCGAACAGACCCGTGCGGTCATGGAACATAACGGGCAGCCGGAGGGCGTGGAATGCTGACGAAAAAGCAATTGGACCTGTTGGAATTCATCCACAAGCGGATCCAGCGCGACGGGGTCCCCCCGAGCTTCGACGAGATGAAGGAAGCGCTGCAACTGCGCTCCAAGTCAGGAATTCACCGGCTCATCACGGCGCTCGAGGAACGCGGATACATCCGCCGCCTCGCCCACCGCGCCCGCGCCATCGAAGTGACGCGCCTGCCAGAGGCGCTGGACCCCTCCGGCCAGTCCGGGTTCGAGCCGCGCGTGATCGATGGTGACCGCCCGGACAGCCGACCGGCGCAGGCGATGCCGCTCGAAGGCTCCGCGACGGACCTGCCGCTTCTGGGCCGTATCGCCGCCGGCACGCCCATCGAGGCGATCGAGGATGGGCAGAGCCACGTCTCGGTCCCCGGCTCGATGGTCGGCCAGGGCAAGCATTACGCGCTCGAGGTGAAGGGTGATTCCATGATCAATGCCGGGATCAACTCCGGCGACGTCGTTATCATCCGCGAAACCTCCCATGCCGATAACGGCGACATCGTCGTGGCACAGGTCGATGGCTACGAGGCGACGCTGAAACGCTTCCGCCGCGCGGGCGAGATGATCGCGCTGGAGGCCGCCAACCCGGCGTTCGAGACGCGCATCCTGCCACAGGGGCAGGTCAAGGTTCAGGGCAAGCTCGTGGGGCTGATCCGCAGCTACTGATCCGCCACCAGAAACGGAAGTTCGGGCGCGACGGGGGCCACCCGCCGCGCCTTTTTCGTGAAGGCTGCCGACCAGGGGCGCAGCCCCGTCGTCTCGGCTGTCGCGACAAAGCGCGGGCCATCCGGCCCATCATGGATCGCGATGGGGCCGGTGCGGGCCAACATGTTCCGGTCGAGCACCGAACAACCCGCCGGATACCTCTCAAGCGGCTTGGCCGAGAACACCACCAGATCCGCGCCAGGGCAGGCATCGGCCAGCCGATCCGCCGCCCCGCGCCCGGCCACCTGCGCCAGCACCAGCCCCGGCAGCGCGAACCGCGCGTCACCGCCTTCGGGGTGCCGCGCGGCCGCCGCCTCCTGGTCTGCCGGATCGCCGTCATTCTCAAGCCAGGTGCGCGCCGCGAACCCCTCGCCCCGCGGCTTGGTGAGCGCGCGCCCCTCGGGAGTCATCACGCCGATCAGTCCGCCGGAGGATGAGATCAACACCCGGGGCCGCTCGGCCTGAGTCCAGAGCCCGAGCCCTGCAACCACCGCCAGAACCCCGGCCCCGCGCCCGCCCCCCTGCAACAGAACGATCGCGAGGCCCCCGAGCGCGACGAGCGGCATCACTGCCGCCGGCGGCGCCACCACATGCCCCACGGCGCCGTCGAGGGCAGCCACACGCTTTGCCACCCACAGGATCCATTCGATCGGCCAGCGCATGAGGTCGAGGGCGATCCAGCTCAGGCCAACGGGCGACAGCAGGGCCGCGAGCACCGCCAGCGGCATCACCAGCGCGCCCATCACCGGCACCGAGACCACGTTGGCGATCAGCCCATAATGCGCGACCCGGTTGAAGATCGCCGCTGAAAACGGGGCTGTGGCAAGCCCGGCGACCAGCGACGACAGGACAACGGCCAAGATGGGCTTGGCCCAGCCGGGCAACCTGCGGGTCTCGACGTGCCGGAACGCCCCGAAGACGAAGACGAGCGCCGTGGTCGCGGCAAAGGACATCTGGAACCCCGCCTCCACCAGCGTCTCGGGCTTGATGAGCAGAAGGATGAGCGCCGCCACGGCCACGGCCCTGAGCGTCAGCGCCCGCCGCCCCACGAGGATCGCGACGAGCATGACCGCCACCATGACGAAGGCGCGTGAGGTCGATACGGCCCCGCCCGAGAGCGCGAGGTAAAAGGCCCCCGCCACCAGCGCCACCACCGCCGCGATCCGGCGCACGTCCATCGACGGCCCCACACCCGGAATCATGACGAGGCCCAGCCGCACGGATCCGAACACGAAGCCCACGAGCAGCCCCATGTGCAACCCGGAAATCGCCAGAAGATGCGCGAGGTTCGAGGCCCGGAGCGCCTCCAGCGTTTCGCGCCCCATCGCGGAGCGGTCTCCGGTCGTGATCGCGGCGGCAAAGGCCCCGGCTTCGCCCGGTATCTCCGCCTGCACCGCCTCGGAAATGGCGGCCCTGAGACGGTGAATCGGCAGCGCGGCCTCGGGCCGGGCCAGCGGCAGCGCGGGCTTGCGCGCATAGCCCACCGCACCGATTCCGCGAAACCACGACATACGCCGAAAGTCGAAGCCGCCCGGCTCCACCGGTCCCTCGGGGCCTGACAAATGGGCCGTTACAGCGATCCGCATCCCCGGCACAGGGTCAAGGTAGCCTTGCGATCCGTGCAGCGATACCCGCACCCGGCGCGGCACTTTCCACGGCGCGACATCGTCCAGCCGCACCCGGTCGAGCGTCAGCCGCACCGCGTCCGACTGGCTCCGGTCAATGATGATGACGCGCCCCTCGACAGGCCCGTAGTAGCGAAAGTCGAGCACGGGGGCCGCAACATATGCCGTTCGCGCACCGGCGATCAGCAGACCCGCCAGCACGGCCGCCAGCGCGAGGAACGGAAGGCCGAAACCGGCCAGAGCGCTGCGCCCGATCCACCAGCCAAGACCGGCCGTCAAAACCGCGCCGCTCCCGATCACGGCCCAGCCGGTCAGGTCCGGCTCGGCGCGCAGCAGAAAATAGACCCCGATACCGATCCCGAGGAACACCGGGGCGAAAAGGATCAGTCGCCCGCGCAGCTCCTCCAGCCGATCCGAGATGGCCATGACCAAGGGCACTCTTGTCCTCCATCCCCGTCCCGTCTATCCCTCGCGCGACGCTACGCCTGTCTTGGTTTCCGAAAGGTTAACGCCCGCATGTCCAACACCCCCGTCGTCACCCGTTTCGCACCCTCTCCGACCGGCTACCTGCATATCGGCGGTGCGCGCACGGCGCTGTTCAACTGGCTCTACGCCCGCGGTCGCGGCGGCAAGTTCCTGCTGCGCATCGAGGACACGGACCGCGCCCGCTCCACGCCCGAGGCGACGGCGGCGATCTATGACGCGATGGACTGGCTTGGGCTGGATTACGACGGTGAGGCGGTCAGCCAGTACGAGCGCGCTTCGCGCCATGTGGAGGTGGCCGAAGCGATGCTCGCCGCCGGGACCGCCTACAAGTGCTTCTCCACGCAGGAGGAGATCGAGGCGTTCCGCGAGGCCGCCCGCGCCGAGGGCCGATCGACCCTGTTCCAATCCCCGTGGCGCGATGCGGACCCGGCCACCCACCCGGATGCGCCCTACGTCATCCGCGTGAAGGCCCCGCGCGAGGGCGAGACGGTGATCGCGGACGCGGTTCAGGGGGACGTGCGGTTCGGTAACGACCAGCTCGACGACATGATCTGCCTGCGCTCGGACGGCTCGCCGACCTACATGCTCGCGGTCGTGGTCGACGATCACGATATGGGCGTGACCCATGTGATCCGGGGTGACGATCACCTCAACAACGCCGCGCGTCAGAAGATGGTCTATGACGCGATGGGATGGGACGTGCCGGTCTTTGCCCATATCCCGCTGATTCACGGGCCCGACGGCAAGAAACTGTCCAAACGCCACGGCGCGGCGGGGGTCGAGGAGTACCGCGCGCTCGGCTACCCGGCCTCCGCGATGCGCAATTACCTCGCCCGCCTCGGCTGGTCCCACGGCGACGATGAGGTGTTCACCGACGAACAGGCGCGTGAGTGGTTCGGCATCACCGGGATCGGCAAAGGCGCGGCCCGTCTCGACTTCAAGAAACTCGACCATGTGTCGGGCCAGCACATCGCGATGACCGAGCCCGCCGACCTTATTTCGCAACTGCAGGATTTCCTTGACGCGACGTCGCAGCCGAACCTGACCGAAAGCCAGGTCAGCGGGCTCATGGAGGCGCTTCCCTTCACGCGAACCGGCGCCAAGACCCTGCCGCAACTCCTTGAGAAATCGCACTTTATCCTGACCGAACGCCCCATCGAGCGCGAGGAAAAGGCAGCGGCGAACCTCGATGATGTATCCCGTGGTATACTGGCGGAATTGACGCCGCAGCTGCAAACTGCTAGCTGGAACCGCGACGAATTGGAGACTATTCTCAACGCATCGGCAGAGACCCACGGCATCAAGTTCGGCAAGCTCGCCGCCCCTTTGCGGGCCGCGCTCGCCGGTCGGACGGCGACCCCGAGTGTTTTCGACATGATGCTGGTCCTCGGGCGGGACGAAACGATCGCCCGCCTCAATGAGGCCAGCCAGTAATCAGCCCTGCTCAAAGCGGGCCCCAACGAAGGGATAGGACGTATGGTGAATCAGACTGGAAAGGCGACGCTGACATTCGGCGACAAGGAACTTGAGCTTCCGATCTACACACCGACCGCCGGCCCCGACGTGATCGACATCACCAAGCTGTATGCTCAGGGCGGCGTATTCACCTACGATCCCGGCTTCACGTCGACCGCCTCCTGCGATTCGACCATCACCTTCATCGACGGCGAAAAGGGCGAGCTGCTGCACCGCGGCTATCCCATCGACCAACTGGCCGAGAAGTCGCACTTCCTCGAAGTCTGTTACCTGCTGCTCTACGGCCACCTGCCCACCGCGGCCGAGATCGACGATTTCGAGTACCGCGTGACCCGTCACACGATGGTGCATGAGCAGATGACCAAGTTCTATTCGGGCTTCCGCCGCGATGCGCACCCGATGGCGATCATGGTCGGCGTGGTCGGCGCGATGTCCGCCTTCTACCACGACTCCACCGACATCGCGGACCCGTGGCAGCGCGAAGTCGCCTCGATCCGCATGATCGCCAAGATGCCGACCATTGCCGCGATGGCCTACAAGTACACGATCGGCCAGCCCTTCGTGTATCCGCGCAACGACCTCGACTACGCGTCGAACTTCCTCAACATGTGCTTCTCGGTGCCGGCCGAGGAATACATGCCGAACCCGATCCTGTCGCGCGCGATGGACCGGATCTTCACGCTGCACGCCGATCACGAGCAGAACGCCTCGACCTCGACCGTGCGCCTTGCCGGCTCCTCGGGGGCCAACCCCTTCGCCTGCGTCGCGGCCGGTATCGCCTGCCTCTGGGGCCCGGCCCACGGCGGCGCCAACCAGGCCTGCCTCGAAATGCTCAAGGAGATCGGCTCGGTCGACCGCATCCCCGAATTCATTGCCCGCGCCAAGGACAAGGACGACCCCTTCCGCCTGATGGGCTTCGGCCACCGGGTCTACAAGAACTTCGACCCGCGCGCGAAGGTGATGAAGCAGTCCGCGGACGAGGTGCTCGACCTCTTGGGGATCGAGGACAACCCGACGCTTCAGGTCGCCAAGGAACTGGAAAAACAGGCGCTGGAGGACCCCTACTTCACCGAGAAGAAGCTGTTTCCGAACGTCGACTTCTATTCCGGCATCATCCTCGAGGCGATGGGCTTCCCGACCGCCATGTTCACCCCGATCTTCGCGCTGTCGCGCACGGTCGGGTGGATTTCGCAGTGGAAGGAAATGCTCACCGATCCGGGACAGAAAATCGGCCGCCCGCGCCAGCTCTACACCGGAGACACGCTGCGCGATTACGTGGATGTCGAAAAGCGCTAGGCGCCGCACCTGCCGAAATGACGAAGGCCGCCCCACCGGGCGGCCTTTCGCATATTCCGTCTCTGCTTCTTAAACCCTTCGGGGGGTCTGGGGGCTGGCTCCCGACGGGTCGCGGGACCGTAAGCTGCCGCGAACCCGCTACCGCCCTTCGAAGGCGGCCGCTCGTTTCTCGCGAAATGCCATGACGCCTTCCTTGAAGTCGCGTGTCGTCCCGCATTTGCCCTGAAGCCGCGCCTCGAGCGACAGCTGCGCCTCGAGGTCGTTCTCGAACGAGGCCCGCATCGCCGTCTTCACCGCGCGGTAGGCCTGCGTTGGGCCATCGGCGAGCTGCCTCGCCCGGTCCCGCCAGCCGTCTTCGAACACGGCGTCGTCGAACACCTCCCAGATCATGCCCCAGTCGGCGGCCTGATCGGCGTCGATCTTGTCGGCAAACAGGGCGGCGCCCATTGCGCGGGCGAACCCGACCTGCCGCGGCAGCGCATATGTCCCGCCCGCATCCGGCATCAGGCCGATCCGTGTGAAGGCCTGAAGGAAATAGGCCGAGCGCGCGGCGATCACCACGTCCGCCGCCAGCGCGAGGTTGGCACCCGCGCCCGCGGCCGGGCCATTCACCGCCGCCATCACGGGCACCGGCGCCTCGGCAATGGCGCGAATGATGGGCTCGTATTCGTCGCGCAAGACACGCTCAAGGTCCACGGCCGCCGCCGTGGTCCCTTCGCCAAGGTCCTGGCCCGAACAGAACGCCGCCCCCGCGCCGGTCAGAACGATCACCCGCGCAGCCTCCGACGCCCGCTTGAGCGCGTCGGCCAGTTCCGCCCGCATCTGCGGGGTCAGCGCGTTCATCCGGTCGGGCCGGTCGAGCGTGATCGTGGCGATCCCGCCGGTCAGGTCATAAAGAATCGTGTCGTAGTCCATCCGCGCCTCCTCGTTTGCGGGGAGACTAGCCGGTCGCTCGCGGATGGAAAGCGCAACGCCCCGTCAGCCGGGCGAAATCTGTCCGCTATCCGCGTGACGCTTCACTTTCCGAGGAGTTCGTCCAGCCGCGCCTGCTCGTCCTTCGACAGGCCATCGGACCCCGGCCCCGTGGATGTCGACCGGCGGCGCAGGTAGACCATCGCGCCTAGGGCCGCGAGGATGAACAGCGCAGGGCCCGCACCCCAGAGCAGGATGTTGGCCCCGCCCGTGGTCGGTTTCATCAGGACGTATTCGCCATAACGCTCCACAATGAAGTCCACCACCTCTTCGTTCGTGTCGCCCGCGACCAGTCGCTCGCGCACGAGAAGCCGGAGGTCGCGGGCAATGTCCGCGTTGGATTCGTCGATGTTCTCACCCTGGCAGACCACGCAGCGCAGCCCGGCCGAGATATCGCGCGCGCGGGCTTCCAGCGCCGGATTATCCAGCACCTCGTCCGGGTTCACGGCAAGGGCCGGGCTGGCGGCCAGGATCATCAGGGCGAGGATGAGCCGTTTCATTCCGCGGGCACTCCACGCACAGCAGTCCGGCGTGTCGCACCGGCCGCGACCCGGTAGCGCCGGTCCGAAAGACTCAGAAGCCCGCCGAGCGCCATGATGAGCGAGCCCGCCCAGATCCAGTTCGCGAAGGGCTTGATGAAGGTCCGCACGGCATAACCGCCGCCATCCTGCTTGTCCCCGATCACGACGTAGATGTCGCGCCAGAACCCGTTGTGAATGGCGGCTTCCGTCGTTGGCATCGCCTGCACCGGATAGACCCGCTTTTCAGGCTGGAGCAACGCGATCACGTTGCCGTCCTCGCCGCGCACCGTGATATCGGCCACGGTAGTCAGGTAGTTGGGCCCCTGCTCCTGGCGCACCTCGTTCATGGTGACGGTCAGGTCGGCGACCTCGAAAGGGGCCGCGCTTTGCGCGACGCGGATATCCTCGATCTGCCAGGCCATCAGCCCGGAGATACCCATGAACACCACGCCCAGCCCGGCATGGGCCGTCACCCGGCCCCAGTCTGCGCGCGGCAGGCGGACCATCCGGCCAAGGCGCCCGCCGATGGGCCCACGGCCCAGCCGGCTCCACAGGTCCGTTGCCGCGCCACCCACGAGCCATGCACCGAGGAGGAAACCCACCGGTCCAAGGATCGTTCGCTCCGTCTGCATCGTCCAGGCAAGCAGTGCCACGAGCACGGCCAGCACGAGCGCAGGCACCAGCGGGCGCATCAGCCGCCCGATTTTGGCCCGTTTCCACGGCATCAACGCGCCGAACGGCAGCGCGATGGCCAGAACCACCATAAACGGAGTGAAGGCGGCCTCGAAGAACGGCGCCCCGACCGAGAGCTTGCGGTCGAAGAACATCTCGGCCACCAGCGGCCAGATCGTCCCGATGAAGACGACGATGGACGACACGGCGAGCAGGATATTGTTGAACACCAGCGCCGATTCCCGGCTCACCATGCCGAAGACGCCCTTCGCCTCCATCGTCGAAGCGCGGAAGGCATAGAGCGTGAGTGCACCGCCCGTGAAGACGCCGAGGATCATCAGGATGAAGACACCCCGCTCCGGATCGTTCGCGAAGGCATGGACCGAAGTGATGACGCCCGAGCGCACGAGGAACGTGCCGATCAGCGAGAACCCGAAAGCCAGAATGGCAAGCAGGATCGTCCAGCTTTTCAACGCCTCGCGTTTCTCCACGACAATGGCCGAATGGAGCAACGCGGCGGCGAAGAGCCACGGCATGAACGAGGCGTTCTCGACCGGGTCCCAGAACCAGAAACCGCCCCAGCCAAGCTCGTAATAGGCCCACCAGGAGCCGAGCGCGATGCCGATGGTGAGGAAGATCCAGGCCGCGAGCGTCCAGGGCCGCACCCAGCGCGCCCAGGCCGCGTCGACCCGGCCTTCGATCAGGGCTGCGACGGCGAAGGAGAACGCCATCGAGAGCCCGACGTAGCCCAGGTAAAGGAACGGCGGGTGGAAGGCGAGCCCGGGGTCCTGCAACAGCGGGTTGAGGTCCTGTCCATCGAAGGGCGGCTGCGCGAGGCGCAGGAACGGGTTGGAGGTGAACAGGATGAAGGCGAGGAAAGCCACGCCGATGGCGGCCTGCACCGACAGCGCCAGCGCCTTGAGCCGGGGCGGAAGGCCGCTCCCGAACCAGCTCGCCATCGCGCCGAACAGCGCCACGATCAGCACCCACAGGAGCATGGACCCCTCGTGGTTCCCCCAGACGCCCGACACCTTGTAAAGCATCGGTTTCGCGCTGTGGGAGTTGAGCGTGACCAGCCGGACCGAGAAATCCGACGTGACGAAGGAATAGGTGAGCGCGGCGAAGGCCGCCGCGATCAGGAGAAACTGGAGCGAGGCCGCCGGGACGGCCATCGCCATCCAGCCCGACCACCCCTTTTGAGCGCCCACGAAAGGCACCACCATCTGCACGATCGCCACGCCGAAGGCGAGCACCAGTGCCACATGTCCAAGCTCTGCAATCATGCGCCGGTTCTAGACCTTTTCGCACGCTGCGCCAATCGCCTGTGCGCCCATGTCGCGCTTTTGTCACCGGCGGTCTCCCGCCCATGCCCCGTCGCAAGCCGGCAACACGCTGCCAATGTCGTGACTGCTGCGTTGGAACACGGCGTGGCTGCGTGAATTGAGCTAGCACAACGGTCGGGACAGTTGACCACACGCGGGACCGAGCACCCGCCCAATGACAACGACTTAGGAGGTCACATGAACCGCTACATCAAGACAACGGCCCTCGGGCTTGGCCTGGCCCTCGGCGCCACGGCGGCGAGCGCGCAGGATTTCGACGGCTTCTACCTCGGCGCCTACGGCTCCGGCGATTTCTTCTCCGGTCCCAACACCTACGGCTTCGGCGCGCAGGCGGGCTACATGTACGAGTTCTCCCCCGGCGGCTACGTCGGTGTCGAGGCGGATGCCTATTTCCCAATGGGCAATCCGAACATCTACACCGGTAACCTGCGGCTGGGCTATGACTTCGGCTCGCCGGTCATGCTCTACGGTAAGGTCGGCGCGGGTGCCGATTCCACCGGCACGACGCTCTACACCTTGGGCGCCGGCGCAGAATATGCCATGGGCAACGGGGCCTCGCTCCGCCTCGGCATGGACCGCTACCAATCCTTCGCGGGCGGCCCGGCGAACTATGTCGCCAAGGCCGGTCTCGCCTACACGTTCTGATCACGGACGTATCGCCGCGGCGGGCTGGCTCCGCCGCGGCTTTCATGGCATTCTCGCGCCATGAACAGACTTTCCTGTATCCTTGTCGCCCTCATGGTCTCAGCCACTCCGCACGCTGGCTTGAGTCAGGATTTGAACACGCCTGTCGTGCCAGAAGGGCTGTTTTCAACGAAAGAGCGTCCCTCGGTCGCGGCCCGCACCCGTGGGTTGTCGAATCCCCGACCATTGGGACACACTCCCAGCCGCAGCCCAGAGCGGCTTCCTCAGACCGACTTGGAAGAAAATCCGCAGAATGACGTCGAGTTTGGCGTCGAAGGCCACTTTTGGGCCGGTCTCGCGATGAAATTGTAACCAATAAACAACCCTGAGACAGAGAACCGCCATTTTATTAACGCATTTTCTTTGCGTGTCCGCTGCTGTGACTGCATAGTGTCGAAAAACATATGAGCGTGCAGAACAGCACGGATTAAGGAGATCGAAATGGGCAGTACCATTTGGAATGTTTCGACGGCGGCCGCGCTCGCGGTGACGGCGGTAGCGTTTGCCACCCCGGCTGCGGCACAGGGCTTTGAAGGATTTTACGCTGGCGCTTTCATCCAGAACGACTTCGCCAAGCCGGCCGGGACCGGCCTCGACGGCGCGGTCGGTGTCTGGGCGGGCTACAACTACGGGGTCGGCAACGGCTTTATCCTCGGCGCTGAAGCCGAGGTGCAGTACGACTGGGCCACGAGCGTCGTCACGCCGACCGGCATGGCCGTCACGGGCCTGCTGAACGCGCGCGCCGGTTACGCGATGAGCGACAACTTCATGCTCTAAGGCAAGGGCGGCACGGGCTTCATGTCCGGTGGCGCCGGCTTCGTCTATGACTTCGGCGTAGGCGGTGAAGCCATTTTCGGTGGCAACTACATGGTGCGCGGCGAAGTCCTGCGCGTCATGGGCGCGGGCATGAACCGCAACCGGACCGACTTCAAGGTCGGCGTCGGCTACAAGTTCTGAGTTTCCGGGTGAGGCCAGAAGGCCTCACCCGCATCCGTCACACCGTGACGTAGACGGCGACCGACACCAGGATCGCCGCGAAGATCGGCCACAGGAAGTGCATTCCGTGGAATCCGAAGCTTCTTTGAATAACCGCAAAATGCAGGATCGACCCGACGATGGGCAGCGCAAGCACGCTGAAGATCGCGGGATGCGTCTGTGCCCAAACCGGCGCGCCCAGCAGGTTGTAAAGCCACCACCACGCCGCAAGACACGCGAGCCCGAACCAGCTCACCACCATGCCGATAGCCAGCGGCGTCGTGCGTTCCAGCCAAAGCCACAGGAAGGTTGCCGCGATCATCGCCGCCATCAACGCGATGACGCCATAGACGATCTCGGCCACCGGATCGAAGCCCAGAAGCAGGAAGCCTGCCTCAAGCGCGAGGACGGTGAGAAGGATGAGGATAATCGCCTGTTTCATGTCCCAGGACCTCTCGCACGGCATGGTCCAGTTCCCCCGCCGCGCGCCGATGCCGTTCCAGCGCACGGATGAGTCCGCGGCCTGCGAGCGTGTCGCGCAGGCCCCTCCAGAGATCGCGCACCCGGCCCGTCACAGCTCCCTGCCCCGGCTCGGAAGCCGTTCCCGGATGATCGTCGTGATTTCGATCAGGATCGCGGAGTTCTAGTCGAGCACCGCGCGCGTGGCCTGATCCTTCTGAAGATCGCGCCACAGCAGGTAGAAGACGAGCAGCACCCAGGGTCCGTGATCCGTCAGGATCTTGATGAGAACGTCACTTCCCATCCCGGCTCCAATCCTCGAGCGCCGGGTTCGGATCACCCTGCGCCCGCGACCCCGCTTCCAGGCTGTCGAGAACGCCGAGGTTATGGACCACGCTTTCCGTCGAGGCGATCGTGGCCGCGACGGACCGCCGGAACTCCTGCGCCTTCACCTGATGACGCGCCCCGAAGTAAAAACTCACGATGGCCCCCATCAGCCACCACAGCGGCTCCGGCACCAGCGCGATCCCGTTCATCCGGGCCGCGAACCACACAGGGTCCACCATCGCCGAGACGAAAAGCCCGATCGTGCCCAGTGCCAGCGCGGGCCGGGGCACGCGGTTGATTCCGTCGATGAAGCGGTCGAACCAGCCTTTACCGGGCAGGGCGAACTCGTGCGCGAACTGGTCGAGCGCGGCCGAATGGCGGGCCGCCTCGCGCACCGCCTGCGCCTCGGCGTTCTCCCAGAACACGCCCGCCGTCTCGCGGACCACGTTCCGCCCGCTGCCGAAGACGAGGTTCATGGCACCGTCGATCAGCCCCATGATGCCACCCGCGCGCGATGCGCGGCCTCCGTCAGGTGGTATTTGGGAGAGATGAACTCTTCAGCCCGCACGATCCAGCCGCCCTTGCCGCCGTCGCGCCGCCGCGCGTATTTGCGCGACGCCGGTCGCCGGTCGGCCAGCCGGTAGTAGTAGTTGCGCCGTTCGATGCCATAGGCGTCCGCGATATGATCCGGAGCCTTCGCCGCCGCCGCCTGCGCGGCCCCGGCCGTCTGCGGCCCGATGGCCCCGTCCACGGCGCAGGGAAAGCCCATACGCGTGAGAAGCCGTTGCAGGATGCGCACCGCGTTCGCGCCCGCGTTGACATACATGTCGAACACAGAAGGCTGGAGCACATCCGGCAGCGACGCGATGCCCGGTGCCTCGAAGTAATGCCGGATGAAAATGTCGGTCGCCTGCCCGCGGCTCAACCGCTTGACGTCCGCAGGCGTCACCTGCCCGTCTCCGTCGAGGTCCATACCCAGCCGCCGCATCGTTCCAATGGTCACGCCATGCTTGGTCGCGCCGCCCGGATCGTCGGGGTCGTTCACATAGCCGCCTTCACGGGCGACGATCGCTGTCGCGATCTCTCGAACGCTTCGCATCTGCCTTGGCCTCCGCACTAGGATTGCGGGACAAAGGCTCCTCTCAATTGGTTAATGCAGGCGAAATCAGGAGTTCGGGTCGACGTAGACGCCCTGCTCCTTGAGCGTATCGAGGACCTCTTTCGGCATGTAATCCTCGTCATGTTTCGCAAGGATTTCAGAGGCCTGAAAGGTTCCGTTCACATAGGATCCTGTGCCGACCATCCCCTGATTCTCGCCAAACAGATCCGGCAGGACGCCCTTGTATTCGACCGGAATCGTATTGGCCCCGTCTGTGACCGAGAACGTGACCGTCTCGCTCATCCCGCGCACGAGAGAGCCTTCGGCGACAAGCCCGCCGATCCGGAACACCTCGTTCGGCGCCGGCGGCTCCTCGGCCACCTGGGTGGGCGAACGGAAATAGTTGATCCCGTCGCGAAAAGCGAAGCCGATCAGCCCCGTCGCCAGCACGAGCGCGCCGATGGTGACGAAGATGATCTGCACCCGCCGCTTTTTCTTGAGACCCTTCATCCCCGCCATGCCCTGTCCTCCATTGCCGAGCGCTTTCTTATAGCCTCAATCCGCGCGAAAGCCTTGATCACGATCAAGGGAACACCGGGGCGAGCATAAGTCCGGTCGTCTCGTCCTCGCCCAGCATCAGGTTCGCGTTCTGCATCGCCTGCCCGCTCGACCCCTTGCACAGGTTGTCCAGCGTCGCCACGACCAGCGCCCGGCCGGGTACACGGTCGCCGATCACGCCGATGTGGCAGAAATTCGAGCCCATGACGTGCCCCATCCCCGGCGCCTGCCCGAACGGCAGCACCTCGATGAACGGCTCGGCCTCGTAACGCGCGACGAGCGCATTGTGGATCGCCTTGGGGTCGCCCTCGACATAACAGTCGGCAAGGATACCGCGGTTCACCGGCACCAGATGCGGGGTGAACATGATCTCGACCTTGCGCCCTGCGATAGCACTGAATTCCTGATCGAACTCGCCAAGATGGCGATGCTTGCCGCCCTGGGCATAGCCCGTCACGTCGGTGGACCGCTCCGCGAACAGCATGTTTTCCTTGAGCGACCGGCCAGCCCCGGACACCCCGTTCTTGAGGTCGCAGATGATCCGGTCGAGGTCGATCAGCCCCTCCTCTATCAGGGGCCTGAGCGCGAACTGCACGGTCGCGGCGTTGCAGCCCGTCCCGGCCACCAGCCGCGCGCCGCGGATCTGGTCGCGATAGAACTCGGTCAGACCGTAGACGGCGGCGGGCTGAAGCTCTTTCGCCACATGCTCGTTGCCATACCACTTGCTATAGTCGTCCGGATCGCGCAGCCGGAAATCCGCGCCGAGGTCCACGACCTTCACATGCTCCGGCAGATCGCGCACCAGCGCTTGTGACAGACCATGCGGAAGGGCCGCGAAACACAGGTCGACCGCCGAGAAGTCGATCTCCTCCTTCGTCACCAGCTTGGGCAGGTCAAGGTGGCGCAGATGCGGATAAACCTCTGCCATCTCCATCCCGGCCTTTCGGTCCGCCGACAACGCCACCACCTCCATCGACGGATGGGTGGCGATGAGCCGGACAAGCTCCGCCCCGGTATAGCCGGACGCGCCGAGAATGGCGATTTTGTGGGTCATGTGCGCCTCGCAGAAAGTATCGCACCGCATGTAAGGGTTTTCGCGCCTTGGCGCAATTCACGCAGCCTCGAACGCGATCTTGCGCCGCAGGAACCGCGTGGCCCCGGCAGATACCTTGGCCGGATTTCCGGTGGTCAGGAACCTGCCTTGCGTCCCGGTGCCGAGCATCTTCGGGTGGCGTTCGAGGTAATCGGCCAGCGAGGCCGCGACCAGGTTGGCCTGGCTGTAGACCGCAACCTCCGGCCCCAGCGCTTCCTGAAACACCTCTTCCATGATCGGATAATGCGTGCAGCCCAGGATGGCCGCCTCGGGCGTCGGCATCTTGCGCTTCAGCGCATCGACATGCGAGCGCACGAGCGCATCGGCAAGGATCATGTCCCCCTCCTCGATCGCATCCACCACGCCGCCGCAGGCCTGCGCCTCCACGTCCACCCCGATGGCCCGGAAGGCGAGTTCCCGTTGAAACGCACGGCTCGCCACGGTCGCCGGCGTCGCGAACAGCGCCACATGCTTCACCGCCACTTCGCGCGGCGGGCTGTTGTCACCCCACTTGCGCTCCGTCAGTGCCTCGATCAGCGGTACGAAGACGCCCAGCACACGCTTGTCGGCCGGAATCCAGCTCTCCTGCATCCGGCGCAACGCCGCCGCCGAGGCCGTGTTACAGGCGAGGATGACAAGGTCGCACCCCTCGTCCCACAGCCGCGACACGGCCTGCGTCGTCAGGTTGTAGACATCGTCGGCATCGCGCACACCATAGGGCGCATGGGCATTGTCCCCGAAATAGACGAACGGCACCTCGGGCAGCCGCTTCGTCACGGCATCCAGCACCGTCAGCCCGCCGAGTCCCGAGTCGAAAATCCCAACCGCCATAGCCTTGCGCCCCGTGCCGTTTGCCTGAAACCGTCCCCGTGGCGCCTCAGCCCACGGGCATTGGCGAAAGGCATAGGTCCGTTCCGACCGGAAATCCATCGTCGAATGCACCACCCGGCACCACCGCGCACCCCGT